>OQWI01000163.1_pt1 | contig 31756 bp, 30 predicted proteins | sample 1691551 | NCBI WGS metagenome assembly OQWI01 (sample SAMN03418259, study PRJEB22391) | human gut metagenome | biome: human-gut; feature: organic feature; material: feces | host: Homo sapiens | place: Tanzania | collected 2013-01
ACAGCGTATTTTTTGCCCGCTTGTTTTTCCTGTTGACAACGAAGAGCTGAAAGCAAAGTTTGAGTTTATTTGCGGTATAACAAAGTCTATCGGGCTTGACATTTCCGACATCTATCCGCTGCTCGACAAAATGAACAGCGATATCAATCTTTAAATATTCGGGAGGGTTTTACCCCTCCCATATATATTAATATTAAACATACCAAAAGTATGTAAGGAGCGAATATGAGCAGAAATAAATATCCGGAGGAAACGGTAAATCTTATCCTCGATGTGTCCCAGCGTTTATTTATAGAAAAGGGATACGACAACACAACGATTCAGGATATCATCGATGAACTGGGCGGACTCACAAAGGGCGCGATATATCACCATTTCAGTTCAAAGCAGGATATCCTTGATGCGGTCATAGAACGGCTTTTTGCAAAAAATACGCTGTCTGCGAGTTGGCGTAAAATTCAATCCGATACCGATATTACGGGCGGAGAGAAGCTCAAGCGTATGCTTGCTGCGGCTCTGACGGATGAGCAGGAACAGCAGTTCAGAAAATTGGGAGTGCATTTCTTCCGTTCTTGGCGCGCTGCAAGGGATTCGAACCCCTGACCTTTTGGTTCGTAGCCAAACACTCTATCCAGCTGAGCTAGCAGCGCATATTTTTTTGTGCCCGATTATATTATCACTATTTCAACAAAAAGTCAACCGAATTTTGAAAATATTATGTAATAAAAATAATTTATTTTTTTGTTTTTTTATGTTATATTATATACGGTTAAAATTATAGCTAAAATTGATAAGTGTAAAAGAGATGTTTTTACTTATGGAAAAAAGATATGATGTTCTTATCGTGGGCAGCGGAGTCGGCGGACTTTATACCGCACTTTCTCTCCCCGAAGATGTTTCGGTGCTTGTCCTTTCCAAAAAATCGGACACGCTCTCAAACAGTAATTTGGCACAGGGCGGTGTTGCTGCCGTTTTGAGCTTTGAGAATGACAGCTTTGACCTTCACTACGAGGACACTATGATTGCAGGCAGCCGTGAAAACGACCCCGACGCAGTCAATGTACTTGTTCACGAAGGGCCTGATGATGTTCGCAAAATTATGCAATACGGCGTTGATTTAGACAAAAATCCCGACGGCACGGTGCAGAAAACTCTTGAGGGCGGTCATTGCCGCAGGAGAATTGTGCATCACAGGGACACAACGGGCGCTGAAATTGTCAAAAAGCTGCTTGAAGAGGTGCACAGAAGAAAAAATATTACGCAAGTTCCGAACTCGCTTGTTTATAAGCTTGAAAAAGTTAAAAGCGGTTTTTGTGCGGATATTCTCGATGAAAACGGAAAGCCTTTCAGCGTATTTGCGGATTACTGCGTGCTTGCGACGGGCGGTATAGGCAGAGTTTACAAGTACACCACCAACCCTGCCGTTGCAACGGGCGACGGAATACGTCTTGCGTATGAATTGGGTGCTGCGATAAAGCATTTGAGCTATGTTCAGTTCCACCCGACAGCCTTCAACGGACCCGACAGAGAGCAGTTTCTCATAAGCGAGGCTGTCAGAGGCGAGGGCGCATATCTTCTCAACTGCAATAAGGAGAGATTTATGCACCGCTACGACGACCGTCTTGAATTGGCGCCGAGAGATGTCGTTTCAAGGGCGATTATCCTTGAAAGCAGAAAGACGGGAAGCAATAACTTCTATCTTGATATAACCTACAAGGACAGCGATTTTGTCAGAAACCGTTTCCCCGGAATTTACGCAGGCTGTCTTGAGCACGGCGTTGATATTACAAAGGATTTAATTCCGATATTCCCCTGCCAGCACTATCTTATGGGCGGTATCGACGTTTCGCTTGAGGCGAGAACAACCGTTTCAAGGCTCTATGCCGTCGGCGAATGCTCACACACGGGAGTTCACGGCAAAAACAGGCTTGCAAGCAACTCCTTGCTTGAGGCTTTGGTTTTCGGCAGACGTGCCGCAGAGGATATTACAAAATGTATCAACGGCGGTTATTCTCACGTTGTGGTTGAGGACAAGCAGCTTGATGTTTCCGGTGCACCGATGCCAAAGGGACTTCGTACCGAGATACGCTCGATTATGCAGAGGGCATATTTCGTTATTCCCGATATGGACGCTGTTCACACGGGGCTTAAAAAGGTTGACAAAATTCTTGCCCGCCTTAAAAACGGCAAGTTTGCGATTACCCCCGACTATTGTGAGGCGTTGAGCCTTGCAAGCGTAGCTCATATAATATTGAAGGAGGTTGACGAGGGATGAATGTTCCGCAGTTTTACATTGATGAAATAATCCTTTCGGCTCTTAAAGAGGATATTAACTATATTGACGTTGCGACGGATTATCTTATTGACGAAAATCAGCGCAACGACGCATATTTTGTTTCAAAGGCAGACGGCGTGCTTTGCGGAATTGAGGTTGCAATGAGAGTTTTTGAGCTTCTTGACGACACGTTTGAATGCAAGACTTATTTCAAGGACGGCGACGAAATCAAAAAGGGCGACCTTATCGCAGAATTTTCGGGCAAAACCGTTCTTTTGTTAAAGGGCGAGCGCACGGCGTTAAATCTTCTTCAGCATATGTCGGGAATTGCAACCGCCACGAACAGACTTGTTAAGCTCTGCGAGGGTACAAACGCTCAAATCACGGATACAAGAAAAACTTTGCCGCCATTGAGAGCACTCCAGAAATATGCGGTTACCTGCGGCGGAGGCAAAAATCATCGCTTCAATCTTTCCGACTGCGCTATGCTCAAGGACAATCACATTGACGCAGGCGGCGGAATTATAAACGCTGTCAACACGCTCAGGAGTAAAATCGGACACACCACAAAGATTGAGGTTGAAACGAGAAATCTTGATGAAGTTCGTCAAGCGGTTGAGGTCGGTGCGGATATTATTATGCTCGACAATATGACAAACGATATGATGCGTGAGGCTGTCAAGATTATTGACGGCAGAGCGAAAACCGAGGCTTCGGGCGGAATTACCGACGAGACAATCAGAGGCGTTGCCCAAACGGGCGTTGATATAATTTCTGTCGGTGCAATCACTCACTCGGTCAAGGCGTTTGATATTTCAATGAAAATGAAATAATTAAAAAGTAAAAAATTTGAGCCTTTCGGAAATTCCGAAAGGCTCTTTTTGTTTGTTAAACTATATTATTTTTTAGCGTCTTTCTTAGCTTCTTTTTTTGCCTTCTTTTCAGCCTTGAGCTTAGCGGTCAAAGCATCCTCTTCGGCTTTAAGACGCTCAAGCTCTGCCTTGTCGTTAGCAAGCTTTGCCTCATGACGAGCCTTAGCCTCATCATAAATGGATTCAATTTCCTCAAGATGAGTGTAATTTTCCTGCTGATTAACAAGCTTCTCTGCATAGATATAGGGCTTCGCAGCTCTGCCGTAGCGAGCGTGCATATCCATCTCGATTTTTTCTTTCTTGAGGATAACCTTTTTCTCAGCCAAAACAGCCTTGATTTCGCCCTTAATTCTCTTAATCTCGTCGCCGTCCTCGTTCTTCTTAGCCTCTGTGAGCATTTCGTTTAATTCACGAAGCTTCATCTCACAATCATCCTCTCTCTCGAACAATTCGTCAAGAGTTGTGAAATCGGGAGCCTCAAGAACTTCTCCGTTTGAGTAATATTCCTTGATAGCTTTGCAAGAGTCAATTCTCTTCTTGGCAATTTCAATAGCGAACTTGCGGTATTCTCTCTCCTCGTGAGTGCTCTTAGGCATTGCCTTAGCCTGACGGAGTTCCTTCATTACGCTGCCGAGATCCTGCTCAAGCAAAGCGGAAAGTCCGCCGTCAAGAACGGCTCTGTTAGCCTCAAGCTGCATTTTATAGAACGGAGTTTCAAACTTGTCAAGCTCTGCGCAAACAAGCTTTGAAATTTCGATTTCCTCATTGCGTTCAAGAACAGCCTTATACGCCTTTTTAGCAGCCTTCTTCTGTTCCTTGTCCTTAATCGACTTGTAATCACGCTTAGCCTCCTGCGGCTTCTCGTTAACAAGTGCCTTAGCGTCTCTGATTATATCAACCGCTTCGACAAGGTTGCCGTCGTCAAGCACGCCGTTTGCGTAGTCCTCAAACAAGGCTCTGATTTTAAGAATACGAACAATAGCCTTCTGATGTCTCTCATCGAGGTCATAGAAGAAATAGGGAACAACGTTCATAAATGCGCCGACAGCAGCCATGATAATCATAACGGTCATCATATCGTAGAGAAGTCCGGGTTGTCCCTTATCAACATCAAGAATATCAAACGGCTTTGCGTAACCGTTGTTGTCATGAACGCCGTAAGCCTTCTGAATGAACGGAACAACAGAAGATGTGAGAAGCGTTACGATATTACCGATTGTTGTAACCGCAGCGAACATACCGTCGATTCTCTCGCCCGAACGGTACTGCTGATAGTCACGAATATCCGCCTGAATAGCGGGAGTTGTAATCTGCTCAAACGCACCGACAAGCCAGTTGAGGTAAACGCAGGCGAACAGCCACCAAATGTTACGCATACCCATAAGCATTGCCGCAATGAACAATACGTTGAACATATTTACGCCGATAAGTACCTTTTTCTTACCCCATTTTCTGATACAGATCGGAGCAAGCAACATTCCCCAAAGGGAGGCGTTACCGGTAAGCGTACTGATAAGTGCGTATGTAGCACCGTTACAGGTATGACCGTATGTATATGACCACTGGAGGATTGCGCCGTAAGCACTCTCCAAGAAGCCGAGCCAGCCTGCGCAAGCGATAATCCAGAAATATTTATTCTTTGCAACCTCACGGAGTGAGTCCATAAAGCTGATTTGAATTGTATGTGTTTTAGCCTGTACGATTTTCTCCTCGGTATTTGCATAAACGATAATCGTAAGAGCGATACCGATAAGTGCGAATACGGGATATGAATATCTGTAAACTCTGATGTCATAAAGGTCGTCGTTTGAAACAACCTGTGCAATAATCGGAAGTACGATATTAACAATTGACGGAGCAAGTGAATAAATAACCGACTTGATTGCAAGCACGTCCGTTCTCTCCTGAGTGTTCGGAGAAAGAACGTGGATAAGGTTTGTATATGCGTCGTTGAAGAAGTTGAAGAAGAACTGCAACAGCAAGCTGAACAGCAATACCATTGCGCACTTGATTACATAGCCTGCTTCTTTTCCGAAAAGCATATTCGGGAAAAGGTTGTACATAGCTTCGTACGGGAACCAGACGTATGCTATTGCAATCAATGCCGTGGGAATACCCATTGAAAGAATGTACGGTCTGTACTTACCGCCCTTACCTCTTGTGTTGTCGATAATATTCGCTCTGATACCCGTCAAAGGAATATTGGCAAGAGTTGAAATCAAATAGAGTATGTACATATCCGTAGGAGATACGCCGATAGCTCCGCCGACAACCATGTTCTGTGTTGTTACAAGAAGTGTTGAACCGAGCGTGATGATGAAATACGCACCGATACCGCCGCCTGCGTAAGCGGCAATTTCCTTGTAGGTCATATAGCGACCTAATTTCGGGACTTTCCAGTAGGTCTTAACGTCACCAACTGCTCCCTTTACTTTCTGAGACAAATTCATTTTTTAATGTTGGCCCCCTATACTATAATAATGTCTTACGTTTTGTCTTGCTTTCCCGACAAGACGGTAACGCTAATATTATACCATAGATAAACGAGCTTTACAATCAAACATATTTTACATATTTTTAAGTAAATATATGTTTGATTTGCACAGTAAAATCGGTTATACTGTTGTTTAATGAACAGCTAAACCTTTCAATGAGGGGAAAAGGAGAACAAAATATGATTTTTTACGCAAAGGATTTCGGAATTCTTCCCGACTCGGAAATAGCAAAAAAGCTCGACACGGTATTTTCCGAGATAGCGAAAACGGGCGATGAAAAAACACTTGTATTTGAAAAGGGCGTTTACCGCATCGACCTCGACAACTGCAAAACGAGAACGCTATACATAACCAACACCGTCGGAGACAAGGAGTTTTCCGAAAGCGAAAAATCAAAGCCCCATATGTCAAAGGCGGCAATGTACCTTAAAGATATAAAAAATCTCACAATACAGGGTAACGGCTCAACGTTTACCGTTGACGGTCATTGCACTAACATTGCACTTGAAAACTGCGAAAATATCACTATTGACGGCATTGAGCTTGACACGGTTAACCCTCCGCTTCACGAAATGACGGTTGTGGAGAAAAAGGGCGGCAGCGTTGTTTTCGAACTTGATAAGAATTGCAAATATGTAAACGAAAACGGCACATTTTACTTTGTCGGCAAGAATTACAAGCACAAGTTTTACAACAAGCTTGTCTATTCAAGTCCTGCGCTTGTCAGGGCGGACGACCTCGACCATATGGAAAGAGTATTCAATCCGTTTGCGGGAGCTCGCTCCTTTAAGGAAATTGAGCCTTACAAATTCAAGGCAAAATATTTTTCCGCAAAGAGATTCAAGTTGGGCGACAAATATTATCTCTTTGATTTAAGGCGTGAAAACGTCGGAATTTTCGTAAATTCCTGTAAGAATTTTACTTTGAAAAATTCGGCACAGAGATACAACTGTTCACTCGCTCTCGTCTGCCAAAAAACCGAAAACATAACGGTTGACAATGTTGATTTCTCACCGAAACCCGAATCGGGAAAGCTGCTTTGCTCGATTGCCGATTTTATGCAAATCTGTATGTGCAAGGGTCAGGTCAGCGTTACAAACAGTAATTTCTGCGGTGCAAGCGACGACGCAATCAACGTTCACGGTATTCATATGTATATCAAAAAGATTGACGGCAACACTCTCACTCTCAAATTCAAGCACCCGCAAACCCACGCATTTAACCCGTTCTTTGACGGCGACGATATTGAATATGTTGACCGCTTTACCCTTGAATGTATGGGCAAGGCAAAAATTCTTACCTCGAAGCTCATAAGCGAGCACACGGTTGAAATTACCGTTGACTCAACTCTCGGCGCAAAAGAGGGAATGGTTATTGAGGACGTTACGCTCTGTCCCGATTTTTACTATGCCGGAAACACTATAAACAGAATTACTACAAGGGGCATCCTTGTAACCACAAGAGGCAAGGTAGTAATCGAAAACAACAAGTTTATCAATACAAATATGGCGGCTATTCTCATCTCCGACGACGCAAAGAGCTGGTACGAAAGCGGCCCTTGTAAGGATGTAACTATCCGAAACAATTACTTCGGAGAATGTTACGCACATTTCCTGTCTGTTTTACCCGAAAACGGCAAAAATAAAAATCAGGTTCACAAGAACATAACCGTTGAGGGCAACACGTTTGATGCAAAGCACGACATGGGAATTTCTCTTAAAGGTGCGGAAAATATCACGATAAAAAACAATAAAATTATCTCTTCAAAAAAGAAAAATCACTTTGTAAAGGCAGTAAATTGCAAAAATCTTGTTATTGAGCAATAAAATTTACAAAAAAACTGTTTATTTCTTCATTTCAAAGTATTATAATAAGCTGATTTTTTTAGGAGAGGAGCTTTTATATGCCTAAAAAGCAGCAGATGAAAAAGACAAGCACGACCCATTTCGGAATTCAGCGTAAAATCGTAGCGAATATGACGGCGGAGAGCTGGGAGACAATACCGCACGTAACCTATAACTATGAGCCCGACGTAACGGAGTTTATGATTGAGTATCAAAGGCTTAACGAGAACTGCGCTCCCGAGGACAAGATAACGCTTAATACTCTTATGCTTAAAATCATAGTAGAGGGCTTGAAAGCAGACCCTGCCATGAATGCGCATATTGACTTTGACCGCAAGCTTGTCAGGGGCGAAATACACACCTTTGAGGATATAAATATTTCAATGCCGATGGTGCTTCCGAACGGCGAAATGATGACAATAAATCTCCACAACTTTGAAAATAAGAATTTGAATCAGATGGCGGACTACATCAAGGACGTCAACCGCCGTGTCGCAAACACAAATCTTAACGAGGTTATGTTCGACGTTTCGCTCGACAACACCCTCACAGCGTTAAAGCACGGAAAAATCAAGCAAACTATTTACCGTCTTATCGGCTCAAAAACGGGTAAACACAAGGTCAAAACTCTTTCGGGCAAGGCTAAAAAGGAATACGAGGCTATCCCCGAAAAGGACAGGCTTACAAAGAGAGACATTGAGCAGGGCACAATTACCGTTTCAAATATCGGCTCGACCTACCGTCAGCAGAGAGGCGAAACATGCTTGCTTGAAATCGTACCGCCGCAGGTCTGCGCCATTGCACTCGGTGCTGTTCAGGATAAGCCCGTTGTTATCGTAAACGAAAACGGCGAAAAGGAAATCGCTATACGTCAGGTTATGCCGCTTTGCATTGCCTTTGACCACAGGGCGCTTGACTTCGGAGAGATTGTTCCGTTCATAAAACGACTTGATGAAATCTTTGAAGCACCTGAAATCATCCACACCTGGAGAGACGGCGGAACAGACGATATAGATATGGAAGAAATCAAGGTTGAGCGTGAAGAGCGTGAGGCTAAATACGAGCAGTCTAAGGAGCGTGAAAAGGCTCGCAAGGAAGCAGAGGACAAGGCGAGAAAAGCTCAGCGTGAGGCTGAAAAGGCTGAACGTGATGCCGAACGAGCACAAAAAGAGGCTGCCGAAAAGGCACTCAAGGCTCAAAAGGATGCCGAAGAAAAGGCACGCAAGGAAGCCGAACGTCTTGAAAAAGAAAAGAAGGACGCCGAGGAAAGGGCAAAGAGAGAAGCCGAGAAAGCCGAAAAGGACAAAAAGGATGCCGAGGAGAAGGCTCTCAAGGAGCAGCTAAAGGCGGAAAAGGCTCAAAAGGACGCTGAAGAAAAGGCAAAGAGAGAAGCCGAAAAAGCAGCGCAAAGAGAGGCGGAGAAGGCTCGCAAGGAAGCCGAAAAGGCACAGAAAGAAGCTGAAAAAGCCGAGGAAAAGGCTCGCAAAGAAGCAGAGAAAGCTCAAAAGGACGCCGAAAAGGAAGCTAAAATACAGCTTGAAATCGAAAAGGCTAAAAAGGATGCCGAGGAAGCCGTTAAAAGAGCAGAGGAAGCTAAAAAGAAGGCTCTTGAAGCGAAAAAGGACGCCGAAAATATCAACTGATAAAACGCACATAAAAAGCAGCCACTCAAATAATATGAGTGGCTGTTTTTGTTTAGCTGTATAATTGCTTTTATTCCGTTGCCTTATCGTGGCGGTTATTATATGCAAACATTAAAACGGCTGCAAGGATTATCACGGCATAACCGACGAAGCTTAACAAATCGGGGACTTGATTAAACACGAAATAGCCGATAGCCGAGGTAAAAAGTATCTGCGAATAATCGTAAACCGATATTTCCCTTGCAGGCGCATAGGAGTATGCCGCAGTTATTGTAAACTGTCCGCCTGCCGCACCGGCACCGGCAAGAATGAGATAAATCCACTGCTTAATGCTCATAGGCTCGTAATCGGCAATGAAAAACGGCAGCAGAACGACCACCGAAAATGCCGAAAAGAAGAATACTATAAACGGTCCTTTCGCCCCCGTTTCGCTTGCTTTTCTGACAAAGGCGTAGGCAGCTCCCGCACCTATTCCGCCCAACAGACCCATAAGCGACGGGAAAAGTTCTGAATTACCTATTGAGGGCTTGACTATCAGCATACTTCCCAAAAACGCTGTTGTTATAGCTCCCAGCTGAAACGGAGTAGCCTTTTCTTTTAGCACAAAAATACTGAAAACAATCGCAAAAAACGGCGACATTTTATTGAGTATCGAAGCGTCGGCAAGCACAAGGCGGTCTATCGCATAGAAATTGCAAACAAGTCCTATCGTTCCTGCAACGGAGCGAAGAAACAGGTATTTGTATGACCGCTTCGGCGCTTTGAACATACTCGGGTCTTTCAATAAGACAGCGAGTGCAAACAGCATTGCGACGGCGTTTCTGAAAAATGCTTTTTGAAATGTGGGCAAATCCCCTGCAAGATGCACAAAGGTCATCATAAGCGCAAACGAGAATGCCGACGTTATCATAAGTAAAATACCCTTATGCTTATTTTTCAAAATATCACCGCCTTTTTAGAAATTTTTAATATAGCTGTCCGATGCTGTTATATATATCTTTATATATCCAAAAGAAGCTCGACGGGACAATGGTCGCTTCCGAAAATTTCCTGATGAATAGAAGCGCCGACAAGATTTTTTTCAAGCTTTTTCGAAGCTATGAAATAGTCGATACGCCACCCTACGTTCTTATCTCTTGCGTGAAAACGGTATGACCACCAAGAGTATTCGTTCTCCGCATCGGGATAAAAATATCTGAACGTGTCGATAAATCCGCAGTCGAGCATCGTTGTCATTTTTTCTCTTTCCTCGGGGGTAAAGCCGGGATTTTTCGTGTTTGTTTTCGGATTTTCAAGGTCTATTTCCTTATGTGCCACATTCAAGTCGCCGCAGAAAACAACAGGCTTTTTCTTTTCAAGCTCCAACACATATTCTCTGAATTTATCCTCCCACGACATACGGTATTCAAGCCTTTTAAGCCCGTCCTGCGAGTTCGGAGTGTAGCAGGTTATAAAATAAAATTTTTCAAATTCAAGCGTTATGACTCTGCCCTCGTTATCGTAAAACGGCTGTTTAATTCCGTATTCTACGCCGATAGGCTCGTCCTTTGAAAATATCGCCGTACCCGAATAGCCTTTCTTCTCGGCATAGTTCCAATAGCAATGATAGCCCTCGGGCGCAAAGTCAATTTGTCCCGGCTGAACCTTTGTCTCCTGCAAGCAAAATATATCTGCGTCAAGGCTGTTGAACGCCGTCATAAAATCCTTGTTCATAACTGCCCTTATTCCGTTTACATTCCAAGAAATAAATTTTTTCATATAATTTTCTCCCGTATTTTTTCTACCGTAAAAGTATATCATATTATCCTGCTTTGCTCAACAAAATATATTGTTATTTTATTGACATTAAAGTATAAAGAAGGTAAAATACAGAATGTTCGCAAATAAACACGCATAGTTTATGAAAAGAGCGTTATTATGAATAATAAAACAAATACTGTCGCAAGCGTTGAAGCCGACAGATCTTTATGGAGCATATTCGCAAAAGCCGTCGGTTTAATCATGGGCGTGGCGATAGCGTATATTGTGCTTTATATGGCATATAAGGACGGCACTACTTATTATCAAACCCCGTCCTACACCAATCCGAGTATGGACGCATTTGCGCCTTCGCTTGTTCCCTCGACGTCTCCGAGCAGCCCGAACGGCACTGTTGTTCCGATCGACGAAAACGATATACCGCATATCGATTTGACAAAAATGCCTCAAACCAAAGAGGAAATTGTCGAATATTATAAGTCTGCGAATCACAAGGTCAAAACGCAGGCAAAGAGCGTTACATGGACATATAATAAAGTTTCAAACTACAACAATGTACTTGAAACGGGCAGCAATCCCATTCTTTCAAGGATAGGCAAGGCTGTTATGGGAAAATTCCTTACGGAAAACCTTGAGCCGAAAACCTTTACGGGACAAGCAGAAATTGCAGGTGCTTTTCCGCCGCCGAATGCGGTATGCGGACTTAATGCAAATGAGGTAGAGTCTGCAATATGCACCGACAAGGGCAATTTTTTTGAGCTTGAAATACATATGCTCCCCGAGGTTGACCCCGTAAACGGCAAGGGCACGGGTGCGGTAAGCACAATAATCACAAAAAAGGAAATTACAGACGCAGTTGATGGATATGTTGAAATATCCGATATTCGCTGCGAATATGAAAACGTATATTTAATTGCAAACATCGATAAAAGCACGGGCGATATTACAGAGCTTTATGTAAATATGCCGTTGTATCTCAACCTGTCGGCTCTCGGCATGGACTGTAAGGTCGGCTTATGCTTTGAGGACAAATATACGGTTGAATGGTAAAAGAGAGGACTTAGAAATGAGCAAAAACCCTTTGTTTGATAAAATCAAATATTTTATTATAGATATGGACGGCACGTTTTATCTTGACGGCAACCTTATTGACGGCTCGCTTGACTTCCTCCAAAGGGTAAAGAGCGTCGGAAAGGATTTCTGCTTTTTCACAAACAATTCGTCAAACAACGTCGAGGTCTGCAAGGCAAAGCTTCACAATATGGGCTGCGAGGTTACGGACGATAAAATCGTAATTTCCTCACACGTTACAATTTCCCACCTTAAAAAGAATTATCCTAACGCTTCTGTCTATCTTTTGGGCAACGAAAGACTGACGGCAGATTTTGAAAATGCAGGTATAAGGCTTGTTGACGAAAACCCCGATATTGTGGTTTTGGGCTTTGACACAACGCTCACTTATGAAAAAATCAGAAAAGCCTGCAAATTTATCGCAGAGGGTAAAAGGTACATTGCCACGCACCCCGATTTCAACTGCCCGACGGCAGACGGCTTTATGCCCGACACAGGCTCGATGATGGCTATGTTCAAGGCTTCGACGGGAAAAGACCCCGAGGTTATGGGCAAGCCGCACGCTCACACGGTCGAATATCTTACGGAAAAGCTCGGCTGTGAAAAAGATGAGCTTTGCTTTATCGGCGACAGGCTCGAAACCGACATTGCAATAGGTATGGACAACGGCGTAACCTCGGTGCTTGTGCTCACAGGCGTTACCGATTTGGCATCATATGAAAAGAGCGATATAAAAGCCTCGTTTGTCGCAAAATCCTTAAAGGCATTATCTGAAGAATTATAAAAATTACGGAGATACTCATTTTATTGAGCATCTCCGTTTTTGTTTATTCAAGAGGGATTTTTTTAATCTCCGTTCCCGTATAATAGTGCGTTAAAATCGTCTTGTAATCGCTGCCGTTTCGTGCCATATAGTCAGCTCCGTACTGGCTCATTCCGATAAGATGACCGTAGCCCGAAACATTAAAAGTGAAATTACCGTTTGAATATTCGACCGAAAAAGCAGGACTTCTCAGGGAAAACAGCTTGCGAGCGTTTGCGCCCGTCAGCGTTTTTGAGCCTATTGTAATATTTTTTACCGCCCCTGCCTCGGTTCTTTCGACATTTCCTATCCAAGCGGACGGATCGTCTCCGAGCTGTATATCGCTCTCCTGTGAAAGAGCCTGACGAAACTGCTCCGTGCTCAAAACAACGGTTGACGAACAATCGGGTGAGAGCTTATCCCCCGAGGACACGACCGACACAAGATACGGCAGCTCCCCTCCCCATATATCGGCGGCGTTCTCGGTTTTTCCCGTGCTTATCGCACAATATGCCGCCACAATCGGCTCGGAATTATACGTTACCGCCTCGCCTGCCACCTCGCTTACGGCAGATAAGATTTTTTCGTGGTAACGCTCATATTTGTCGCCCCATTTTTCCTTTTGCTGCTCCTCGTTCAAATATCCCTGATGCTTTTTCGGGTCGTCCGAAATATCTGCACCGCCGAGCGAGGAATCGGGATTTTTGCGAAGCCTTACAAGGTTTGTATATGCCGCAACCGCCTGCGCCTTCAATGCCTCCTCGTGATATGTGACAGGCATTTCACTCGCAACACAGCCGACAAGGTATTCTGTGACGGAAGCGGTCATAATATTTCCGTCCGCCTTTGCCATAACCTTTACCGTGTCCGAATTTTCGGCGTTTGGCTCTCCGTTTTTCTCAAAAATCGGCGTTGAAAAGGTGTTTTTAACATTCTTTGTCGAAAACTCCGACAAGTCGAGCGCCGCCACGGGGACAACTATCATTGCAAGCAGTAATACAAGTACAAAAATCACAGGTTTTTTCATTTAATTCCCTCCGTTTATAATTCTTTGGTTTTCGTTGACTTTACGGCTGTTTTGATATACAATATAATATCAATTAAAATGAATAATTGTGTCTTGATATATATTTAATCAACAAGGAGGATCGGAAATGTCCGAATTTATCTCATCTATCTCCGACAGTACCATTCACAGTTTATGCGATGAATTGCTAAAAAATAACAGCATACAGCCAGAAGATTATAAAAGATTTGACGTCAAGAAGGGCTTGAGGAATTCCGACGGCACCGGCGTTATGGCGGGTCTTACAAAAATCTGCTCGGTTGAGGGCTATTACATAGACGACGGCGAAAGAGTGCCGAGAGAGGGCAGGCTTTTTTACCGTGGAATAAATATGAGCGATATTGTCAAAAACTGCAAGCAGGAAAACCGCTTCGGCTTTGAAGAGGTTGTTTGGCTTTTGCTCTTCGGCGATTTACCGACAAAGGAGCAGCTTGACGCTTTCACGTCCGTTCTCGCTCAGGCAAGAGAGCTGCCCGACGAATTTATCGAGGATATTATTATGAAAGCACCGTCAAGGGATATTATGAACAAGGTTGCAAGCTCCGTTCTCGGTCTTTACACCTTTGACGAAAATCCCGACGACACCTCGCTTGAAAATGTGCTTCGTCAATCAATTCAGCTCATTGCTCAAATCCCTATGCTTATGTCATACGCATATCAGGCAAAGCGCAGAGCGTTCGACCACAAGAGTATGTACATTCATCAAAACAAGCTCGATTACACTATGGCGGAGTCGATTTTAGGCTCTATCCGTTCGGACAGAAAATTTTCGGATGCCGAAGCAAAGCTTCTTGATACTTGTATGATAATCCACGCAGACCACGGCGGCGGTAACAACTCGGCGTTTACGACACGCTGCATAACCTCGACGGGTACGGACACCTATTCCGCCATTGCGGCAAGTATCGGCTCGCTTAAAGGACCTAAACACGGCGGCGCAAACATTCGTGTTCATAATATGCTTGAGGATATAAAGGCAAATGTCAAAAATACCGCAGACGAGGGTCAAATTGCGGATTATCTTGCAAAAATCATCAAGAAAGAGGCAGGCGACGGCTCGGGACTTATTTACGGTATGGGACACGCAGTTTACACCCTTTCCGACCCGAGAGCAAAGCTCTTAAAGCAGGATGCGGCTAAATATTCCGCAGAGTTCGGCTACGAAGAAGATTTCCATATACTCGACACAATCGAGAGGCTCACACCCGAGCTTTTCTGCAAATACAAGGGTATTAAGAAAAAAATCTGTGCTAATGTCGATTTGTATTCGGGTCTTATATATTCGATGCTCAACATTCCCGAGGAGCTTTTCACACCGATATTTATGGCTTCAAGGTCTGCCGGCTGGTGCGCTCACAGAATGGAAGAGCTTTATTCGGGCGGAAAGATAATGCGACCTGCATATAAGAGCGTTTCTCTACATAGAGGCTTCGTTCCGCTTGCAGAGAGAACAGATAATCATAAGGTTCAAAACGAATACATACCCAGCGAAGAAAGATAATTACGAAAGAGGCTTAAAAATGAGTTCAAAATCATCAAAAAAGAACATTAGCTTTAAGGCGATATACGCTGTTCTCGGCGTTGCACTCGCTTGCTTGACACCGATAAGAATTTATCAGCTTGTTTGTCTTAACGAGAGAGACTCAAGCGGATTTTTCGCAAGAATAAACGCAAGCGTTTATGTTTTTTACGCTCTCGCAGTTGTCTTTGCGTTGGCATTATTTATACTCGTAACGCTCACAAACAGGGTAACGGCTTCAAAGTCCGTGAGAGGCAAATCGAAATCGCTTTTAATCGGCTCGGCACTCTTTGCACTCGGACTTGCATATGACACGGGCATTTGTGTAGGTTCGTTTATAAAAGCCGTTACAAGCTACGGCGCAGGCTCAAACGTAATGGCATATCTTTTCTCAAACGGTATGTTTGCGCTGTTCTTTGAAGCTGTTTTCGGCTTATGTGCCTGCATTTATTTCATACTCTTTGCCCTCTATTACAATGACGGCAAGGGCAATTTTTCAGACTACAAATTCCTCGCCTTAACTCCCCTTTTCTGGGCAATGTTCAAGACGGTTTACAGATTTATGACAAAAATCAGCTTTACGGTATTGGCTGACCTTATGCTCGAATTGGGTATGCTTATATTTATGATGCTTTTCTTTATGTCATTTGCAAGAATAAGCTCTCAGGTTTGCCAAAAGTACGAAATGCGTAAGGCTATGCGCTACGGTCTGATTGCGGCAATGTTTGCGCTTGTAATCGGCATATCAAGACTTGCCGTTACCGTTTGCGGACTTTCGTCTACGCTTCCGACAGGCTTCCCGTTCTCACTTACCGATTTGACCTTCGGCATTTTTGCAATTATCTACGTTGCCGCTTGCTCAAAATCGGGCAGAAGCGCAAGCGAGGATGACTTGCTCGCAGATAACGACGAAAAGCCGTCAAAGGATACTGTTGACGAAGATTTCCTTAACAACTGACGGCAGGTATAAATATGTTTTTACAAAATGTTGCGGTTGCGGCAAAGCAGGTGGCAATTCTCTATATAATTGTTGCCGTCGGCTTTATCTGCGACAGAACGAAGCTTTTTACAGAAAAGGCTTCAAGGCTTACAAACGACCTGCTTTTCTATATAGTTGCCCCTGCGATAATCATAACCTCGTTTACGGCAATGGAGCTGACAGACGAAAATTGGCATAATCTTCTTATGTCCTTCCTTTGCGGTACGATTTTCCACGTTATTGCAATTATTATCTCTCTGCCGTTTTTCAGGCACGGCGTTGAGGACTCGATAAGGGTATATAAATTCGCCTGCGTTTACGGCAACGTCGGCTATATGGTGCTTCCGCTTGCGGCGGCTGTTCTCGGCAACGAGGGCGTGTTCTTCTGCTCGGGCGTACTTATCCCATTCAATATTTTTTCGTTTACGCACGGCGTTTATCTTATGAAAAAGAGTGAAAACGGAAAGTCGCCGATAAGCTTGAAATCACTTATATTTAATCCCGGTATTATATCGGTCATAATCGGACTTCCGATCTATCTTTTGGAGCTTCGCCTCCCCGATGTAATACTCGCACCCGTCGAATACATAGCAAGCCTCAACACACCGCTTGCAATGCTTATGTTCGGCACATATCTTTCAAATACCGACCTTAAAAAGATGTTTCTCCGCCGTGAAGCATATCTTGTGGCGTTGTTAAAATTGATAGTTATGCCGCTTATTTGTTTCGGTATATTCAGACTTATGGGCATTTCGGGCACACTGCTTACGGCTCTTATTCTTTCAGCCTCTGCGCCGACTGCCAACAATACGGTTATGTTTTCCACAAAGTACGGCAGGGATAACGGTGCGGCTTCGCAGACAGTTGCAATCGTGAGCTTTATCTCGATTATCACAATGCCGATTATGATAGCGCTTTCGCAGAATTTTTAACGAAAGATTTTGATTTTATGAGAATAGATGATTTTAATCTAAACCGCCGTGAGAGCGACGCTCTGCGGTCATATGCGAAGAACAGCACGTTTCCGCAGACCTTTCTTGTCGAGGGCGGAACGCTTGACGAAAGGGTAAAATTTGCCCGTTTCCTTGCGAATATGATTGTCTGCAAGGGCGAGGACGAAAAGCCCTGCGGTATTTGCCCTGCCTGTGTGAAATGCAGAGCGAACGCAAATCCCGATATTAAACAATACGGCGAAGAAAAAGAGAATTATACCTTTAAGGTCGAGCTTTCAAGGCAGATAAAGCAAGACGCCTTTGTTATACCGAATGACTCCGACAAAAAGGTTTATATAATAACCGAGGCGCAGAATATGAACGATTCCTCGGAGAATGCGTTGCTCAAAATTCTTGAAGAGCCGCCGCATTTTGATTATTTCATATTAACCTGTACCTCAAAGAGCGCAATGCTCGACACGATAATTTCAAGAGCATCGCTGATAAGTCTTTCGCAGGCAGATGAAGTTTATTCCGAAAAATGCGTTGAGCTTGCAAAGGCTATTGCGATTGCTGTCTGCGCCGACACTGAATTGGAGCTTTTGAAGGAGCTCTCTCCCCTTGCAGGCGACAAAAACAGCTTTCTTGAAACGCTGTCGGTACTTACAAGGATATTTACCGATGCGCTCATCTTTAAGCAGACGGGTATAAACAATTCGGAGTTTTCCGACGCAACGAACGCCCTGTGCGGGAAGCTCTCGGCAGGCAAGCTCTACGCTCTGACGTCGGTTACGGGCGAGCTTGTCAGATTATTCAAACAAAACGCAAATTATAATTTACTCATAACCGCAATGAGCGAACGCTTGCGCTCGGCGGTAGGCAAATAAAGGAGAAATATATGGCAGAGATAGTCGGTATAAAATTTAAGGACGTAGGAAAGGTTTACTACTTCGGTCCGAACGGTATGACCTTTCAAAAAGGAGATAAGGCGATAGTCGAAACCGCCAGAGGTCTTGAATGCGGCGAGGTTGCAACGGAAAACAGCGATGTTCCCGACGAAAGCATCGTAGCACCCTTGAAGCCTGTTATCAGACACGCAACAAAAGAGGATTTGGCGACAGTTGAACAGAATAAGGAAAAGGAAAAAAAGGCTTTCCAAATCTGCGAGGAAAAAATTGCCCGTCACGGTCTTGATATGAAGCTTGTAGACGTCGAATACACCTTCGACTCAAGCAAAATTCTTTTCTATTTTACCGCAGACGGCAGAGTTGACTTCCGTGAGCTTGTAAAGGACCTTGCAGGCGTTTTCAGAACAAGAATTGAATTGAGGCAAATCGGCGTCAGAGACGGTGCAAAGAAGCTCGGCGGCTTCGGAATATGCGGCAGACCCTTCTGCTGTAACACGTTTCTCGGCGAATTTCAGCCTGTTTCGATTAAGATGGCAAAGGAACAGGGTATGTCATTAAACCCCGTTAAAATCAGCGGCACCTGCGGCAGACTTATGTGCTGTCTTAAATATGAGCAGGACACCTATGAGCACCTTTTACGCCACACCCCGAAGGTCGGAGCTATTGTTGAGACTGTCGAGGGCAGAGGCACGGTAATCGAAAACAACCTTATTACAGGTATGCTCAAGGTTCGTCTTGACAGGAGAAGCGACGCCGCACCCGTGCTCGTTGAACGCCACAGCGTCAAGCTTATCAAGGACGCTCAGATAAGACTTGACAAAAAAGAAATCGAGGCTCTCAAGGGTATCGAATAAAATTCATAAAATACCTCTTGAAATTTCACAAAATTGTGTTACAATGTAAATCAATAAATGACAAGGGAGGTAAGAATTATGGCATACAAAATCAGTGATGATTGCATTTCATGCGGTGCTTGCGCTGCAGAATGCCCCGTTGAAGCTATTTCTGACGGCGGCGATAAGTACGTAATCGATGCAGATACTTGCATTGAATGCGGCAACTGCGCAGAGGTTTGCCCCGTAGGAGCTCCCGCTCAGGACTAATCCGTTTTGGGAAGTTTATAAAGGCTCGTTCTTCGAGCCTTTATTTTTTTTGTCTTGACACAGAGCCGTAAAGGATATATAATTACAAATTGAAATTCGTTTTCAGTTTCATTTCGGAGGCGAAATATGGGATATACAACAAAGCAGAGTACGGAAATACTCGATTTTTTGAGGAATAATAAAGATAAGCACCTCACGGCGGAGGAGGTCTATTATTCGCTTCGTCAGGGCGGCAGTAACATCGGCAGAACGACCGTTTACCGCCATCTTGAAAGGTTGCACGACGACGGAATAATCAGGAAATACCTGCTCGGCGACGGTGCGTCCGCCTGCTATCAATATTTTGAGGGCTCCGACGATTGCCATAAACATTATCATTTGAAATGTCTTAAATGCGGAAAGCTCTTGCACGCCGAATGTGATTTTTTGAACGGCCTGTCGGAGCATATCGAAAAGGAGCACGATTTTGTCATTGACGGCGAAAGGACCGTGCTTTACGGTGTTTGCGGCGACTGTCGCAGAAAGGATTGATTTTACTTGCTTGATATATTAAAGGACGTTACGCTTGACACAGCGCTTGACTGCTTGAAAATGCTGCCGTTTTTATTCTTTGCGTTTCTTTTGCTTGAAGCGGTTGAGCATCATACTTCTAAAAAGACCGATAAAATTCTTGCAAGCTCGGGAAGGCTCGGTCCGCTTGTCGGCGCACTTCTCGGCTGTGTTCCGCAGTGCGGATTTTCCGTTTTTGCGGCAAATCTCTATTCGGGCGGCCTGATAGGTCTCGGCACGCTTGTTGCTGTGTTTCTCTCCACCTCGGACGAGGCGGTTATAATTATGCTCTCGCACCCCGAAAGCAAGGGCGAAATACTAAAGCTCATTGCCGTCAAGGTCGTTATTGCAATAATTTTCGGCTATATAATTATGCTTCTCGAAAAGAAACGTCCCGAGCCCGAAAAGCACGTTGAGGACCTGTGCAGGGATGAGCATTGCGGCTGCCACGACGAGCACGGCGGAATATTAAAGCCTGCTCTTCATCACACGGTAAAAATTTTCGGCTTCCTTGTCTTAACCGTTTTTGTGCTAAATCTTGTGATTTCGCTTTTGGGCATTGACAGAATTTCAAAACTTTTGCTCTCCGACACGGTTTTTCAGCCGCTTTTGTCAGCTATAATCGGCATTATCCCCAACTGTGCCTCTTCGATTGTTCTCACAGAGCTTTACTTAAAGGGCGCTATCAGCTTTGCCTCGGTCATATCGGGACTTTGTATGGGTGCGGGCGCAGGACTTATTGTAATTTTCCGTGAAAACAAAAATGTAAAAGAGAATGTAAAAATCGTTGCAATTATGTACGCTTGCTCGGTGCTTTCGGGTATTGTCGTATCATTTTTGCCGATATGATTTATAAAAAATACACGCAAGGCTGAAAATTTTTGTCAGCCTTGTTTTTTATTGCCTGTCCGCTTCGCTTTTCGTTGACATAACGGGCATAGTATTATATAATATTTACGTATGGTTTGAACTAAAAATATGAAACCTTTAAGGAGGAAACAACAATGGTAAAAGCAATTGTCGGCGCTAACTGGGGCGATGAGGGCAAGGGTAAAATTACCGATATGTTTGCCGAAAAGGCGGACATTGTCATTCGTTTTCAGGGCGGTGCAAATGCGGGACACACCATTATCAACGATAAGGGACGTTTTGCGTTCCACTTAATGCCCAGCGGTGTGTGCTATGACCACACTACCTGCATTATCGGAAACGGCGTTGCGCTTGATATCAACAAGTTTTTGAGCGAGCTTGAGGATGTTCGCAAGGCAGGTCTTAATCCGAAGCTTCTTGTTTCGGACAGAGTGCAGATTTTGATGCCCTATCACATTCTTTTGGATACTTATGAGGAGGAACGTCTCGGCAAAAACGCTTTCGGCTCTACAAAAAGCGGTATTGCTCCCTTCTTCTCGGACAAGTATGCTAAAATCGGTATTCAGTTGAACGAGCTTTTCGACGAGGAAACTCTCAGAGCAAAGCTCAAAAATATATGCACATTGAAAAACCTCACTCTTGAGTACGTTTATCACAAGCCGTTGCTCGATGAGGAGGAGCTTTACAATACCTGTATGGAGTATAAGGAGAAAATCGCTCCCTATGTTTGCGACACTCACGCCTATCTTCAGCAGGCTATCAAGGACGGCAAGGAAATTCTTCTTGAGGGTCAGCTCGGCACTCTTAAAGACCCCGATTTCGGTATCTATCCGATGGTTACTTCGTCCTCAACTCTTGCAGGCTACGGTGCGGTAGGCGCAGGTATTCCGCCTCATATGATTAAAGAGGTTATCGCGGTTACTAAAGCTTATTCTTCTGCTGTCGGCGCAGGCGAATTCATTTCTGAAATTTTGGACGAGGACGAGGCGCAGGAGCTTCGTATCCACGGCGGCGACAAGGGCGAATTCGGTGCTACAACGGGCAGACCGAGAAGAGTCGGCTGGTTTGACTGCGTTGCTACTCGCTACGGCATTGAGTGTCAGGGCGCAACAAAGGTTGCTATGACGGCTATCGACTGCCTTTCATATCTTGACGAAATCAAGGTTTGCACAGCTTACGAGGTTGACGGCAAAATCATCAACGACTTCCCCACAACCGCTATACTTAAAAAATGCAAGCCCGTTTTCACAACTCTCAAAGGCTGGCACAGCAACATAAGAGGCATTAAAAACTATGACGAGCTTCCCGACGAGGCAAAGGCTTATGTTGAGTTTATCGAAAAACAGCTCGGTCATAAGATCGATATGGTATCAAACGGCCCCGAGCGTGAGGCTATAATCTACAGATAATCAGGTGCAAAAATATATGGAGAAAATTCTTGTTTTGGACTTCGGCGGTCAGTACAATCAGCTGATTGCACGCAGAGTCCGTGATAACAATGTTTACGCTGAAATACTCCCCTATACGACCCCGATTGAGGTCATCAAAACTAACAATTACAAGGGTATTATTTTCACAGGCGGACCGAACAGCGTTTACGATATGAAATCTCCGCACTACACAAAGGAAATATTGGAGCTTGGCATTCCCGTTCTCGGTATTTGCTACGGCTGTCAGCTTATTGCGTGGATGTGCGACGGCGTTGTTAAAACTGCGCCCGTTTCGGAATACGGCAAAATCGAGGTTACGGTTAAGGACAGTATGCTTTTCAAGGGCATACCCGAAAAAAGCGTAGTTTGGATGAGCCACACCGACTATATAGCACAGCCCCCCGAGCATTTCGAGGTTGTCGGCTGTTCAAAGGATTGTCCCTGTGCGGCAATGCAATATCCCGAAAAAGGAATTTATGCCGTACAGTTTCATCCCGAGGTTACTCACAGCGAGTACGGACTTAAAATGCTCCACAATTTCCTCTATCTCGTCTGCAAATGCTCAGGCGATTGGGTAATGGACAATTTCATAGAAAAAACAGTCAGCGAATTGCGTGAAAAAATCGGCGACAAGCGGGTTATACTCGGTCTTTCGGGCGGAGTTGACTCCTCGGTTGCGGCAGGACTTTTGAGCCGTGCCGTCGGCGATCAGCTCACCTGCGTATTTGTCGATCAAGGTCTTATGCGTAAGGATGAGGGCGATTTCGTCGAAAAAACCTTTACATCGCTTTTCGATATGAAATTTATCCGAGTAAATTGCCAAGAGCATTTTTTGAAGGCTCTCAAGGGCGTTACAGACCCCGAGGAGAAGCGTAAAATCATCGGCACGGAGTTCTACAAGGTGTTTTGGGAGGAAATCCGTAAGCAAGATGAAAAAGGCTATTTCGCACAGGGCACTATCTATCCCGACTGTATCGAATCAGGCAAGGGTAATGCCGATAAGATAAAGACGCATCACAACAAGGTTAAAATGCCCGACGACATTGAGTTTTTGGACATTATCGAACCGCTTTCAAGTCTTTTCAAGGATGAGGTAAGGCGTGTCGGCGAGAAGCTCGGTATTCCGCATGAGCTCGTTTGGCGTCAGCCCTTCCCCGGTCCCGGTCTCGGTGTCAGAATAATCGGCGAAATCACAGCCGAAAAGGTTGAAATTTTGCAGCAGGCGGATGCTATTTTCCGTGAGGAAATGGCTAATTCCGAATATGAGAGCAATCTCGCACAGTTCTTTGCCGTGCTCCCCGGCGTTAAGTCCGTCGGAGTTATGGGCGACCACAGAACTTATGAGCAGCTGGTAATTTTAAGAGCCGTTACGACAGACGACTTTATGACAGCCGATTGGGCGAGAATTCCCTATGAGCTGCTTGCAAGGGTGTCTAACAGGATTACCAACGAAGTAAAGGGAATCAACAGGGTGGTTTATGATATAACCTCAAAGCCCCCTGCTACGGTTGAATACGAATAATATAAAACGGAGGCTTTTATGAACACTAATATACGTCCCGAGTCAATGACTCGAATTACAACAAAAGAATTAGCAGATAAATTTATCGCCGAGCAAATCGAAGAGGTTCGTGCTCAGGTTGGCGACAAAAAGGTGCTGTTGGCTCTTTCAGGCGGTGTTGACTCATCAGTTGTAGCCGCACTTCTTATAAAGGCTATCGGCAAGCAGCTCGTTTGCGTACATGTAAACCACGGACTTCTCCGTAAGGGCGAGCCCGAAGAGGTTGTCAGAGTATTTAAGGATGAGATGGATGCAAACCTCATTTATGTTGATGCTATCGACCGCTTCCTTGATAAGCTTGCAGGCGTTGAGGACCCCGAAGCAAAGAGAAAAATTATCGGCAACGAGTTTATAAACGTTTTCGTTGAAGAGGCAAGAAAGCTCGACGGCGTTGACTTCCTTGCACAGGGTACAATCTATCCCGACATTCTCGAGAGCGACGGCGTAAAGGCTCATCACAACGTCGGCGGTCTCCCCGAGGATCTCAAATTCGAGCTTGTTGAACCCGTTAAGCTTCTCTTTAAGGATGAAGTCAGAGTTGTCGGAAAGGCTCTCGGCCTCCCCGAGACAATGGTTGAGCGTCAGCCGTTCCCCGGCCCCGGTCTCGGTGTTCGCTGCACAGGCGCTATCACAAGAGACAGACTTGAGGCTGTTCGTGAGTCGGATGCTATTCTTCGTGAGGAGTTCGAAAAGGCAGGCTTCCAGGGTAAGGTTTGGCAGTATTTCACGGTTGTTCCGGATTTCAAATCAACAGGCGTTAAGGACGGCAAGAGACTTTGGGATTGGCCCGTAATTCTTCGTGCGGTTAACACAGTTGACGCTATGACGGCTACAGTAGAGGAAATCCCCTACGATATCCTTTTCAAAATCCGTGACAGAATCCTTGAGAAAGTTTCAGGCGTAAACCGTGTCCTCTATGACATCTCCCCGAAACCTATTGCTACGATTGAGTGGGAGTGATTTCACACCCGTGAAAAAGCTACTGTAAATATATTTCAGGATGTATTTGGCTTTTCGGCAAAGCACGTTGGCCCTATTGGTCTGGCACCTGATGTCTTGGTTTTATCAGATGTTGACGGATATTCTGCTATCATTGATAACAAAGCATACAGCAAATATACGATTAACAATGATCACCACAACCGTATGGTGCATAACTATATCGGGAATTTGAGCAATTATTATGACGGCACATATCCTCTTGCTTTCTTTTCATATATCGCAGGCGGCTTCGGTACAAACATAAACAAACAGCTACGGGCGATTACTGACGAAACAGGCATAAAGGGCAGCGCTATGAATGTGAGCAATATGATTGAATTGATTAAACGATACGATACCTGTAATTACAATCATTCGACAATCAGAGAGATATTCTCAGTCGGAAGACAAATATTGCATTCGGATTTCAAATAATCTAAGCGGTGCATTATGGACAATCATTCAAAAGAAGTACGAAGCTATAATATGTCAAAAATCAGAAGCACAGGAACTAAGCCAGAGGAAATTGTACGCAAGTACCTGTTTTCAAAAGGATTGAGGTACAGAAAGAATGTAAAGACTCTTCCCGGAAAACCTGATATTGTGTTTCCGAAATATAAGACGGTTGTTTTTGTAAACGGGTGCTTTTGGCACGGACATCAAAATTGCATATATTTTTTAATGCCGAAGTCAAACACGGAATATTGGGAAAACAAGATAAACAACAATATCGTCCGTGATAAAATCATCTATGAACGTTTATCAAAGCTCGTCTGGAATGTATTGATTGTATGGGAGTGCGAGTTAAAAAAGGATAAGCGAGACAATACGCTTGAATGTTTGTACAACAGTGTCTTAAGGAATTTAAAAGAGTAGTTCTAAAGTTGTTTCTGAATTCAAAAAGCTTGCACAATAACAGAATATTTCGTTTGAGGACTTGTCGATTGCAATGGGAGTCTGTATGTTCGGGTTTGGAAGTTACGAGAGGTTCTCCAATTGAATATGTAAAGAAGATTATTATGAAACTATATGTTTGGAAAATATCATAATATTTTAAATAGAAATTCGGTGAGGTTATATGAAGTTTAAAGAATCAACACTAAAATTATACGCTGCGCCATTGAGTGACACAGAAGATGCAAAGTGTAAGCATGCAATTGAGGCAATTCGAGATGCTTTAAAGGATTTGGGATATACCGATGATCAGAAAGGTATATCCCTCTTAGAAAGCGATACTTTTGCGTACTCTGTATCTATGCGTAATAAGTATTCTCCTGATAAGATTGATATATTTATACAGGGTTCTTATGCAAATAATACCTGCGTTCGTAATGAAAGTGATGTTGATATCGCTGTCGTACGTAGTGATACATGGGAATATGCTTTTGGAGAACGATTTGGATCATCTTCGGTAGACAAAAAAGATATTGCAATCAAATTAAAAGATGATGTTGAAAAAACATTAAGAAAAGAGTTTCCTTATCAGGTTCATCGAGGTAATAAATCTATAAAAGTAGATGGAAATACATACCGAAAACAAGCAGATACAGTACCTTGCCTTTCGATGCATTATTACTATAAAAGTCACCTTAACAACTATACTACTCATTATGATGGCGTAATTATTTATGCAGACGATGGTTCAGTTGTAAGGAATTTCCCCAAACAGCATATCGTTAATGGGAAATCAAAGAATAATAGAACAAATTATTACTATAAGAAGATGGTTAGGATTATGAAAAAAATGCGATATCTCATGAGCGATTGCGGATATAGCTGTGCAGATAATGTGTCTTCTTTCGGAATAGAATCTTTAACTTGGAATATCCCGGATTCTTATTTTACCAAGTATTCTAGTTACGGATTTGCCTTTGAAGAAATCGTACACTATGCATATATGCACAAAGCGGATTTACCTAATTATTATGAGGCGAATGGAATAAAAAAACTATGCCCAACTCAACAGGATGTTAGCAAATATTCAGCGTTTATTGACAGGCTATATTCGTTTTTTGAATATGATTATAGTACCTAAGGAGAGATAATGATGAATCAAAAAACAAAGCTAATAAGTATTTGTGCTTGGGGCTCTATTGTCTTATTTGTACTTCGTTGCGTTATTTCTTGGAAGGATATTATTGAAGGTGTATCCGCATATGACATATTTGGATATGCAAGCGAAGCGATTAGCATATCAATGCTATTTACAGGATTATATGAAAAGTCTCTTTGGAGGATTAATCCGTTTGAAAAAACACCAAAATTAGCCAAACGATATAATGGTACATTGAAATCGGATTATGATAAAAGCGAAAGACGAGCAACTCTTGAAATAAGGCAAACATTAACTTTAATACATATTACTCTCATAACCGATGAAAGCAAAAGTCGTTCTCTTTCAGCTTCCATTGATGAAATATTGGGCGAGGTGCAATTAACATATTGCTACCTTAACACCCCAAAATCAGAATATAGAGAACGAAGTGAAATTCATTACGGTACGGCAACTCTTTCAATAACAGGTTCTAAGACTTTGGAAGGGCAATACTACACGGATCGCAAGACGTGTGGGGATATGACTTTCATTTCAGAACTGTGATATTGCATTCACCAAAAAGTTGCAGATACTTGAAGGAATACTCAAATGGTCGTGGCAACGAAATGGCAACAAAAAATCGGATAGCGTATGCTTTACCGATAATTCAAGTAATATAAATACTCTCTGATAAATTTCATAAACAAAAGTGTTTAAGATTGATTTACAGGGAGCGAGTGGGAATGATTTTACACCCGTGAAAAAGCCTTATTTTACTGGGCTTTTGCCGATTGTATATGCAGAACTAATTTACAGTTAAGCCAGAGCGGCGGCAAGGTTTTCCTCGCCGCCGTTTTTATGTATATGACCGAGAAATCAAAGATTTATGGTATAATTCTAAAAGAGTTATTTTTTAAGACCATCGCCTCAAAAAACGTACTTAATAGGTGAAAGCGCTTTTAGGTCAAATGAGGGAGGTGAACAACATGGATGATCTGAGAATCATAGAACTCTATTTTAATAGAGATGAACAGGCGATCAAGGAGACGGATGCAAAGTACGGAAAACTTTGCCACAGTATTGCCTATAACATTCTAAATAATCACGAAGATTCTGAGGAATGCGTTAATGATACTTATGTGAGTGTGTGGAACACCATTCCGCCTACAAGACCGCACAATTTCATGCCCTTTATCTGCAAGATTGCACGAAATCTCTCTTTGAAGCGACTGGAGTTTATGAAGCGAAAGAAACGGTCAGCGGAGATCATTTTATCCTTGGACGAGCTTGCGGCAGTATTGCCGGATGAACGATATGCCCCCGATGTGAGCGACGAGGATGTAGGTGAGCTGATCAGTACGTTTCTTCGCAGTCAGGAGGAATATGTCAGAAATGTCTTCATCCGCAAGTATTTTTATTTCGATTCTATAAGGGAGATTGCAAAGCGCTATTCTTTTACTGAGAGTAAGGTCAAAAATATGTTGTTCTACACCCGAAACAAGCTAAAAGATTACTTGATTAAGGAGGGCGTTGAAATATGAAAACACCGAGAATCGCAAATGCCATCGGGCAAATTGATGACGATCTTGTCGCCGGCGCAGCTAAGTGCAAGACGAAAAATAAGAAACATTGGTTAAAATGGGGTTCCTTGGCAGCATGCTTTGCAGTGCTTGTAATTGCAGGGGCAGCAATCCTCCCATCGCTATTTCGGGAAAATGTAACACCGGAGGGAACCGACGGCAGATACAAGGACTTTTCTATCCGAGCCAGCGAATCTGCAATTGTATGGCCGTGGGAGTATCAGACTGTATATGAAAAATATAGAAATGTCAAAATTGACGGTATTGAGTATCATGGAAAAGGCCGTGCGGTATCAGAAACATGGATTGGCGAGAGTATTGGCAACTACACTGTGGTTGGATATGATGAAGTCAATAATGGAAAAAAATATTCTGCCGAGTTTGAAGCATATGCATTGAAGGATATTGCTCAAAGTCAGTTTATAGCCGTAAAGATGGAGGACAGTTATTATGTCTTTCAAAATGATGAGTATGCTCCTCCGAACACCCTTGGTGAGCTTATGGATGCCGTAAATCTGTCCGAGGTCGTGGAGCTTCAGCGCTTTTCTGAGGGAGACAATACTCCTGATAGCAAACGTTTTGCATTGAGCAGTGACGATTATGTGTGGGAAGTTTTGTCCGAATGTAGGAACGCCCCTTTCGTTGAAGATCAAACATGGACGGCTGGTGACAGAAGTTACCTCAGTTTTACGATTACTTCCGAAGCTCTTGGTGTTTACAAAGTTGCTCTGTATGTGACGGAAGACGGCTATCTGTGGACAAACGCATTTAATTGGCAGTATCTATTCAACATCGGCGAGGATGCTGCAAGCAGGATTATCCATTATGCGAAAGAGAATTCCACTGAAGTAGAGTATGAACCGTACAGAAACTCGGTAGCCGGTACAATCATTGAGATTACAGAAGAATATATCGTGGTGGATGATTCTATCCTGTGCAAGAATCCGACAGACGGTATCACCTACAAGGTTCTGCTAAATGACCTTCGCATCTCCCGTTATGTAGATTATGGAATTGTCAAGGTTGGTGATACAGTACAGATTTCCTATGAAGGCGAAATTGATAAGACCAGAGGTAATACCATTGCAGGTGCAATTTCGGTATTTAAGGCAACAATCTCCGATGGAGATGTATTAATTCCTGAATGAACCACCTATGCCCTGTAAGACTTCAAAATCTTGCAGGGTGTTTCTCTGTCTTAAAATGTATGTAATCCCGCAAGGCAGGGGTACTGCCCTGCGGTGTTGTTTTCGGCATTAAAGCTATCTTTCTCTGTCGTGGGATTTTCGCTTTGGCTGGCTTCTCTGTCTGCTCTCTGCCTGTAGCCGCCTGAGCTGGTCACGAATACTTTTCTTTTCGGGCGGTGTAAGCCTTTCTTTTTCGGCTGGTCTGCGGTTCTCCCTGACCTCCCGCTCCCATGCGGCAAGGTCCCGGTTGTACTGCTCCACAACAGCCTCCGCCTTGCGGTAGGTTGCCATGAACGCCTGCACATCGGGATAACCGTCCTCTTTCAGAACATCGGGTAGTTTATCCAGCTTTTCAGCGATTTCCTTTTCTGTCCGCTGTATCTGCTCTGTGAGCGCCTTGTGCTCCTTACCTTTGAAAATCCCCTTTGTGTCGGCGAGCTGCTGTTTCAGCTTCGGAAGTACCGTATCCTGCAAATGCCGGATTTCTTTCGCCTTATCCTGCACTTTTATCATCAGCTTTTGCATGGTGCGGAACTCTGCCATATTAATATCAAGTGTAGGCTTGGGCGGCATATCTTTTTCCTGAATAAGGTTTTGAAGAAAATCTTTTGCCTTTGTCACAATCCCACGGAATAGATTGGGCAGCCAGCCTTTGCTTTTGATAGATTGGCTTGCTTTGTCGTGTATCTCGGTCTGCTTGACTTCTAAAATCTTTGCTTCGGAAATACCCGATAACAACGCCATATCCGCTGTCCTGTTCCATTCCTGCCTTGCGGCATTATCCGTTTCAATCTCGGCGGCTTTGGGATTGTTCTTGCCGATTTTCTTGGTGGGAAGATAAACGCTGTTCTTATCAAATACCTTTAACTGCTGTTCGGGATCGGAGATATGCCGATTGATAAGGTCGGTGTAAATCTCTTTTATCTCCCGAAGAAAAGGCTCGCTTTTGAATTTATCATCTTTCACGGTAAAGAGGTGGCTTTCGTAAACCTCGCCCTTTTTAATGACTGTACAGCCTTTGCGTATCTGCCCGTCCTCCCCTGTGATTTCTTTCTTGGTGCGTACCCTTTTGCCCGTTTCATCATAGAACACGCTGCGTGTGGCTCTCTTGATGTCAGGCTCAGGAAGCAGTTTTCTTTCGCTGAAGATAAGATGGATATGATAATTGGTTTTGCGTTTGTTGTGGTGGAGGGCTGACACGCACTCCACACCATATCTCTTGCGGAACTCCTCCGTAAAATCTTCAAGGACTTCCTGCGGCTCGTATCTTGTATAAACTTCGGGCAGGGCGATAATCAATTCCCTTGCTTCGATACATTTGCCCTCTGTGCCGCTCCGCTTAAACTCCTGCTGGCTTTCCCTTGCAAGGTTACTCCAAAATTCATTGTCGGCGGTGCGGTAGGTGGCATAAAGGTTTTCCTGCTTTGCGTGGCTTGTGATATAGGATATTCTTCCCTTGACATTGGATAGCTTCGACATCTGTATAAATGAATGTCTTGCCATATACTCCTTCCTCCCGTGACGGGCATACTCTTTTTGCAACCGAGAAATCGGTTGCCGCTGTTTCGGCGGCGTAAGCAGACGGACAGCGAAGAAAACAGCGGGCTGTTTTCTTCTGTATCATAGCGGCGGTGCATTGCCCGAAGCGATGGTACAGTGCCCCCTGCAAGGGCGAAATACCCAGAGTACAAATCGAAGATTTGTGCGAGGGGTGTATTTCGCTCTCAAACGCCGAGGGCTTGGAGAATGGTTATTCTACTTTGCGGACATCGTTTTCATTCAGCAGGTTTCTTCCCTGATTGACGCTCATAAATCGCTCTAAAGTATCCCTGCGGATAATCGCTTTTCTTCCGACCTTGAGGACGGGAAGTTTGCCCCAGTCTACCAACTTACGCATTGTATTTCTTCCGATACCCGTACATTCTGCTGCTTCTTCTATGGTTAAACCCATTTTGATGTTGCCCATTTTATCAACCTCCTTTCAAAACACGCATTTTGCAACTATGTATCTGTAATTATACTTATTTTGATACCTCTTGTCAACTCGTTTTGCAACTTATTAAGAAATATTTTTGTCTATTATTAAATTTATGGTTGCAAAATAGGTTTTTCTGTGCTATACTATCAGCAATAGGAGGTGAAAGCCTTGAAAAAAGAAATTACATTCACCGCAAAACAGGTCGGTGAACGAGTGAAAGAACGCCGAACAGAATTAAACTTAACAATGCCCGAACTTGGTAAGCGTGTCGGGGTAAACAAATCTACTATTCAGAGATATGAAGCGGACGGAGTAGAC
>OQWI01000167.1_pt1 | contig 31229 bp, 26 predicted proteins | sample 1691551 | NCBI WGS metagenome assembly OQWI01 (sample SAMN03418259, study PRJEB22391) | human gut metagenome | biome: human-gut; feature: organic feature; material: feces | host: Homo sapiens | place: Tanzania | collected 2013-01
TCGCTTTGCATAATTATTTCTTTATAACTTTGTCTAACTTTTGGGGGTCAGTTCAAATGTGCGAATGACCGTTTTTTTGGTTTAAAATTCAATTGTACATGTATCCTCATACAAAGCTCTATCTCCCGAAACTCCGCTTGCCCATGCGTGGGTTTCAGAATCTTCTTCTATCATTCTGAATTCTAAAATATTTTTTCCCGATGCATTTTTGTACTTTTCAATATCCTCTTTATCTACTAAAATATAATAATAGCAATTCATATCAGCGGCACAATACTGTGTTGTATATGCTGTAGTATCGTTTCCGTTAATCTTTGCACTGAGCATCTCAAACTTTACAGTTTTATCTGTTTTATTATGTGCATATAATCTTAATCTATCATATTTTTCTGATGAGGTGTGGTCTGTATCTAAATACAATAAAGTACCGTATTCATTGTCAAAAACAACCTGTTCGGTATTTGTATTTTCTCTTGCCGGCGGAGTGATTTCGTCAGCTGTTTTGCCTGTTGGATACAAATAAAATATTTGATTACAATAAAATGTTTCTTCGTCAGAATAATTTTCAGTATTATATACCTGTAGGTTAAATGCCACTTCATCAATAGAATTTATACCGCATTTTTTAATTTGTTCAAGATCAAATTTTATGCTGAATGAATCTGTTTCGCCCGGATCTGTGCAACCATAGCCAACCCTACCAATATCATGGCAATAATACCTGTTTACATAAAAGTAATCGCTAAAATCTGTATCAACTTCTATTTCTTCATCTGTTGTTTTATTTTTGAGTTCTGCTTTTACCTCAAATCTGTTACTATACATCTCACAACCCGTGACAGTGACAGTACACTTGTCGTTATCAAAAAGCACCTGTTCATCAAGGCTGTAATCAATTTGAGTTAATCCGTCTTCTCCGTTGTCAGCTCCGCTGTTCTCATCGGAAATATTGCTGTTTATTTGAGAAACAACATCATCGATGTTTTTATCCTTATTTTTGTTATTCACTACCACCGCAGCCGTAATTCCGCCAATAACAACAGCAAAAGCTGCAACTATTGCAAAAAGTTTTAAAAGAATTGATTTTGACATTAATTTTCCTCCAAATGCGCCTATATTTTTTTCTGCTTTTAATGTACTGCTTTTCGGTTCTAAATTTTGAGATGTTATATTTATCTTCGGAACAATTAAGTTTTTTGCCTCTGTAATAAAAAGAGAAGTAAAAAACGGAACGGGTACAATAATGTGCAATTTATCGTTGTTTTCCTCTTCATACTTTAAAATCGCCTTTTTCATTTTTGCTCTGGCAAGATTAAGGCGTGACATTACAGTACCCTCGGGGCAATCTTCAACCTCTGCAATTTCTGTTATTGACATTTCATCAAAATAATACATAAAAACGGCTCTGTATTGTACTTGCGACAAAGTATTCTGCATAATTTCTAAAATTATTCTGCGATTTTCATTATCGGTTATATATTCCTCGGGAATTGTTATTTCCGAAGTTTCAGAATAATTCTCAAGAATTTCATCATCAAGCTGCAGTTCCTGTTTGGCTTTAAAAAAGTCCTTACATTTATTTACCGCAATTTTCTTAACCCATACGGGGAATTTAGCGTTTTCTTCAAGAGTATTCAACTTTAGAAATGCGGTAACATATGTATTTTGCATAATTTCCTCTGCGTGAGTTTCGTTTTTCAACAAACTTATGCAGGTAAACCACACCTCTTGCTGTGTAAGATAATACAACCTGTCAAATGCCGTATTATCACCGTTTTTGGCTTTAATTACTAAACTACTTATTTCTTCCATAAATATCTCCTTTAAATCAGTATAAAAAGCAGTACATAATATAGACGATTGAAAATCAACTTCCATTTAATTTTTTTAAAATTTTTAATATTTTTTTAAATTTTTTTGATTTATGATTTTTATTATTTTTGTGCTAAATTTTATTATATCATAAAAACGCTGTTTATGGGTATTTATTTTTTCAAACTTTTAATACGAATAATTACAAATGACTTTTCAAAAATTTTTTGTAACTTTTACATAAATTTTACTTGAAATATTTAAGATTTAACAATATAATAAGAATAATAAGGAGTGATATAATGACTTCAACAATTGATGTAAAAAAGAAACAAGATTTAAAGAAATGGCTTGAAATGCCTTACAATAACAGAGAGCTAAGCTGGCTCGATTTTAACGCCCGTGTACTTGAAGAGGCTTTTGAAAAGGAAAATCCTATAATGGAAAGGTGTAACTTCCTTGCTATTACAGCGTCTAACCTTGACGAATTTTTTATGGTTCGTGTTGCAGGCGTACTTGATAATATTCATCGTGGCACAAACAAACCCGACCCGTCGGGACTTACCCCTAAAATGCAGATGAAAAAAATCAGTGAAAAAGTACATGCCTTTGCCGAAAAGCAGTACAACTGCTACAATCGTTCCATTATTCCGTCACTGAGAGCAAACGGTATTAACTTTGTTAAGGCAGATGAAATGACCGACGAGCAAAAAGCATTTGCAGACGATTATTTTCAGAGAGTGGTATTCCCTGTTCTCACACCGATGGCGGTTGACACAAGCCGTCCGTTCCCTTTGCTTGCAAATAAAAGCCTTAACATTGCGGTTCTGCTGACAAATGCCGAGGGTGAAGAATTTTACGCACTTGTGCAGGTGCCGTCAATTCTTCCGAGATTTTTGGAACTTCCCGCAAAAGGCAAGCGTGACTTTATAACCCTTGAAAGAATTATTACTATTCACCTCGGCGAACTGTTTGAGCTTTATAACATCAAACAGTCGGCAGCTTTCAGAATTACAAGAGATTCTGACCTTGACATTGACGAGGACACGGAAGACCTTATGGAGGAAATTAAAAAATCCATTAAAAAGCGTCAGCGCGGTGTGCCTGTAAGACTTGAGTTTTCTAAAAAATGCCACAAGTCAATCCGCAAATTCCTTGTAGATGCATTGCATGTAACCGAGGACGAAATTTATGTACAGCACGGTCCGCTTGACCTTACTTTCCTTTCTAAATTTGCAAGAATAAAGGGCTGCGAAAAGCTCTGTTTCGAGCCTATTACACCTGTAAATCCTCCTGCCGAGTTTTACGATTGCGATGATATTTTTGAGGCTATCCGTGAAAAAGACAGACTTGTTCATCATCCGTATGAGAGCTTTGATGTGGTGGTTGACTTTGTCAAAAAAGCCGCAAAAGACCCGAATGTACTTGCAATCAAGCAGACTTTATACCGTGTAAGCGGTAACTCTCCTATCGTTGCGGCACTTATTAAAGCCGCCGAAAACGGCAAACAGGTTACTGTACTTGTAGAACTTAAAGCTCGTTTTGACGAAGAAAATAACATTCAGTGGGCAACCAAGCTTGAAAAAGCAGGCTGTCATGTAATTTACGGACTTACAGGTCTTAAAACCCACTGCAAAATCTGCCTTGTTGTACGAAAAGACAAAGACGGAATCCGCCGTTATCTGCATATGGGTACAGGTAACTACAACGACAGCACCGCAAGGTTCTACACAGACATCGGTATGTTTACCTGCCGTGAAGAATACGGTCTTGACGCATCGTCATTATTCAACACACTTACAGGCTATTCTTTACCGCCCGAATACAATAAATTTATTGTTGCTCCTCAAGGTATGCGACCTTTCTTTGAGGAAATGATAAGAAAAGAAATCGAAAACGCAAAACAGGGACTTCCCGCATCAATCACTGCAAAGGTAAATTCACTTGTAGACCCCGCAATTATCAGCTTGCTTTACGAGGCTTCGCAGGCAGGCGTAAAAATTGAACTTATCGTGCGTGGTATTTGCTGTCTTATCCCCGGATTAAAGGGATGGAGTGAAAATATAAAGGTAATCAGCATTGTAGGACAACTCCTTGAGCACAGCCGAATTTTTAAATTTGAAAACAACGGCAATCCGCTCTACTACCTTGGCAGTGCAGACTGGATGCAGAGAAACCTTGACAGACGAGTTGAACTTGTGTTCCCTGTTGAGGACGAAGACATTAAAAACAGGGTTGAACAGATTTTAAAAGTTACGCTAAAAGACACGGTAAATGCAAGAAAGCAGTTACCCGACACCACATATCACCTTGTAGATAAGCGTGGCAAAAAACGACTTAACAGCCAAAAACATTTTTCAAAACTTGCACAACAGGCACAAAATGCCGTTAAAAAACAGACATATGTAAGAACAGTAGGCACTCCTATAGTACCTGCAAAGGAAGGAGAAAAAGCAGAATGAAAAGAATCGGTATTTTAACAAGCGGCGGTGACTGTCAGGGACTTAACTCTACTATCCGTGCAGTCGCAAAAACACTTTATCAGAATTACGGCAATGACGGCGTGCAGATTATCGGCATTATTGACGGCTACCGAGGACTTATTTACAACGAAACAAGGATGATGAAACCTGATGATTTTTCGGGTATTCTTACAAGGGGCGGTACTATTCTCGGCACATCAAGACAGCCGTTCAAACTTATGAGAGTTATTGACGAAAACAGCGTTGATAAAGTTGCCGAAATGAAAAAGAACTATAAGAAGCTTGAGCTCGACTGCCTTGTTGTTCTCGGCGGAAACGGCACACAGAAAACCGCAAACCTCTTGCGTGAAGAGGGCTTGAATGTTGTTTCTCTGCCAAAAACAATTGACAATGACCTTTGGGGTACAGATAAAACATTTGGTTTTCAGAGCGCCGTTGACATTGCAACAAATGTTATCGACTGTATTCACACCACCGCAACCTCACACGGAAGAGTTTTCATTGTTGAGGTTATGGGGCACAAGGTTGGCTGGCTTACACTGTACGCAGGTATTGCCGGCGGTGCGGATGTTATTTTAATTCCGGAAATTCCGTACGATATTAATTCCGTAATTAATACAATTAAGAAAAGAACCGAAAGCGGAAAGAAATTCTCAATTCTCGCCGTTGCAGAGGGTGCAATTTCAAAAGAGCTTGCGGCTATGCCGAAGAAAAAAAGAAAAGCCGCTATGGCTGAAATCGCATATCCGTCAATCTCATACAAAATTGCAAAAGAAATTCAAGACGCAACAGGTCAGGAAACAAGAGTTACCGTACCGGGACATTTCCAGAGAGGCGGAAGTCCTGACGCATACGACAGAGTGCTTTCTACTCGCTTTGGCATTGCAGCTGCCGAACTTATAATAAACGGTGACTACGGCAAAATGGTTGCACTTGTAAATAATAAAGTAGTTGCAGTTCCACTCGAAGAAATCGCAGGTAAACTTAAAGCCGTTCCTGCCGACCATGAAATAGTAGCCGCAGCAAGAAAGATGGGCATCTGCTTCGGTGACGAAAAATAATTAACATTTTGAGTTTGAAATGTTGAAAACTTTGGCAGTGTGAGTATTAACCTCACACTGCCGTTTTCTTTATTATATCGTTTTACAAAAACTAATCTTCCCCACCTTATCAAAACCAAAAAAATTGCCCGAAAAAGCAAAAATCTCATTTCAAAATCAATGAAATGAGATTTCTGCTAATATAAAAATCAAACTTCCAATTTCTTAACCACTGAAATAGAAACAATGTAAGAAACCACTAAATAAACTATAATACAAACTCCGCTTGCGAGTAATGTTTGTACCGAAATGTTATTTACTGCAAGGGTAGAAACCGCATTACCAAGCCATAAACAGCTTAAATTAATATGTAAGTATGAGCTGATTATCGAAATTCCTGTTGGCAAAGCCAAAAGAGCAAGCAACGAAACAACTATTGCAGGAGCGCTCTTTTTAAAGATTGAACACAGCATAAAGAATATGCCGGCAAATGAGATAAGTCCAAACACAAGGATAATTAATTGCGGAATAAACAGAGCGTATATTGAGCCGATGTTATGATATAAAGCGCTTGATACCGCAAAAACAGCAACTAAATTGAGGATTACCATAAAAAGGGTGCTGACAATAACCGCCATAAACTTTGCCGTAAAAATCGACTGTCTGCTGTAACCTCGTGAAATAATATTTTTCAATATGCCGTTGTCAAAATCATTGCAAATAAAGTTGCAAATAAACATTAGTATAAATACTGTAACGGGACTTGTTTTAAAAAATCCTATTGCACTGATAATACCGGACTCCGGTGTTACTATTCACTGTATATTTTGCGAAGATTGTAACGAAAACATACCGAATGAGCAAAGCAGGTAAATCAAACTAAGTGCAACCGATGCAAAAGTCCAAATATAAAGGCTTTTGTTTTTGAAAAGCTTACGAAGTTCAAATAATAATAACCTTTTCATTTTATGCCCCTACCTTGCGTAAAAAGTATTCTTCAAGATTAATTGCGTGAATAGAAATCTGATTTACCGTAACACCATTTTCAACAAGATATTTATTAATTTGACCCGTTCTGTCAATCATTGAGTCAAGATAAACAGAGTTATTATAAATATGTATCTGTTGAGGCGGCATAATTTTTGATAAAATCTCCGCCGCTTTTTGCGAATTGTCAGGCACAATTAAAACTCTGTCGCTGCATTTTTGTGAAAGCTCAACAGCGGAAATTTCTTCTATAAGTTTGCCGTCATGAATAAATCCATATCGTGTGGCAATCTTTGACAGTTCCTCAAGCAAATGGCTTGAAATCATAAAGGTAATTTTCTTTTCGGTATTTAGTCTGATGATTAAATCACGAATCTCCATAATACCTGTCGGATCAAGTCCGTTTATCGGTTCGTCAAGAATAAGCAATTCTGGATTGCCGAGCAAAGCCATAGCAATTCCAAGTCGCTGGCGCATACCAAGCGAACACTGTCCTGCTTTTTTGTTGCCTGTATTGCCAAGACCTACAAAATCAAGAATTTTCCTGACACTTTTGTCTGAACTTCCTGTAAGAATTGCCATTCTCTTCATATTTTCGTATGCGGTGCAGTTTTTATAAATTGACGGAAACTCAATGAGCGAACCGATTTTCTTCCTTGCAGTGTTGAGCGGCTCACCGCCAAAGAGGGTAATTTCGCCACTGTCGGGAAAAGCAAGCCCTAACACCTGGCGCATAAATGTAGTTTTGCCTGCGCCGTTCTTGCCCACAAATCCGTAAATATCACCTTTGTTTATCGTAAGGCTGATGTTGTTATAAACAATTTTATAACCGTATTTTTTCACTAAATTTTGTGTCGATAATATTGCACTCATAATTATTCTCCGTAATTAGTTTTTAGCGTCATAAATTCTTATTAAGAGGTCAAGAACCTTGAAGTAGAGCCAAATTACTGTAAATGCCAAGCCAAATGAAACTGACCACTCGTATTCTTTTGGGCGCTGATTTTCAACTGTTTCACGAATAATCTGAAAGTCGCTGATAAGAAACAAAGCTGCGATAATAATAAAAATAACTGACATTGCTATGTCAAAGATAGGATTTCCTGCGAAAATCATTACATAACCTCTTGTTGCAGTAATGAGGTAGCCGATAAAAGCAAGGATTGAAATGCTTATTGTTGAAAGTAAAAGTGCAAGTGTAACAGATTTAAATTTTTCTGTTGCCTTAATCTTGCCTGAAGTATAGAGTAAAAGCATTGTAAATACGATTACAAGAGCTTATATGTCAATACAATATAGGCAATTTTGCACTATTCTTGCATCCTGTATACACAAAAAAGGATTGCAGATTTTGCTCTGCAATCCTTTTGAATATGATTATAACTTTTACGAATTATGCGATATAAATCTGTAATGCGGTTGCGTCAAGAATATCAAGTTGGCCGTCGCCGTCCATATCAGCAGCGCCAAACCAAGCCTTATTTGTAACATCAATAAGCGGATTTTTATCGTCGTTTGAAATGTGAATCTGTAAGTGTGTAACATCGTTTACATCTACAACACCGTTGCGGTTTACATCACCCTTGAGGATAGTTTCCTGCTCGCCGCCGTCCGAAATATAGAATGACTTTGTGCTTTCAGCTATACAGCCGTCTGAATCAACAGCCTTTACAGACAATGTGTATGTGCCTGCATTATTTGCTGTAAAATTGTATGTATTGTCAGATGAAGTCTTTACAGTTGCACCGTTTACCGCAAACTCGTAAGTAACATTGCCATGGTTGTTGTATGGCTCTGCTTTAAGCTCGAGTGCTGTGCCAACAGGCTGAGATGAGCTCTTGTCTGCGCCAAAGTTTACTTCAAACTCTGCCTCCTGAACCTGTGTATCAGGGAGGATCTTGCCAAGTCTTGCAAGCGGAACTGTAATGTTGTCTATATCCTCTTTTTCGTGTGAAGTAGATGGATCGTAGCTGTATTCAACATCTGCAACATCAAGCATTGAGGGGTCGTGTGGAAGTGTATCCATACCCGAAGTACCGTATGTGAGAATCTGCATTGCGCCAATGCCCTGAGTTTCTACATAATTTCTGTCGATACCGAGTGCAGAGTAAGGAATAGCAACCTCGTAAACATAACCGTAGTTTTTCTTGTAGCCGAGTTTAAAGAAATCAACCCAATTTGAGTTAGGGTCAGTGTTGTCGCCTAAAGTTCTGTCGCCCCTTACTTCTCTTACACCGTAGAGAGTTTCGCTCTTTGTGCCGTTTGCAAATTTAATTTTGAATCCGTTCCGGTTATCCTGTGCCTGATAGTTTGTTACGCCAATCGGAACTCTTGTATCATAATCAAACAGGTATGTTCCGTCCGTATCCTGAACATCAGCCTTGAAGATTGATGCGCCGCCGTTTGAATTGTTTGAATCGAAAGCAACAAGTGTATCAATGTGAGTTGTAAAGCCTACACCGCCGTCTTTTGCTACGCCGCCAGCACAACCCCATACAAACGGATTTGTGTAAACAGAGCCGTCTTTGTTTGTGCCTACTGCCTTGCCTGTTGCCTGCTTGCTTGGGTCTATTGAAAGCGCAATATACATTGGAATACTGTTTCTCCAAGGGCGAGCCTCATTTGATGCCGCAAAATTATCGTTCGGAGAAGTAATGTATGTTGTATTTGCCATTTCCCACATAAAGTAGAGGTTTTCATCGTCCCATGCGCCATAGAGAGCGTATGCGTCCCACGGCTGCTCATGCATTGAAGATGGCATATATACTCGGGGGTCATCGTTTGCTGTACCCTGAGCAATAATCATTGAGCTGTCCCAATCGCTTACATCGCCGTCAACAGAAATTGTCTTGTATTTACCCAGCTGCATATTCGGGTTTGTTCCGTAATAGCCGCTTTCGGGAGCTGTTGTGTGTCCGTCCGAGTCAGCAGAAAAAGTTGTTTTGCCTGCTGTAAATGTTTTGTTGTAAGTGAAAGTCTGTGTTGTTTCAACACCGTCATCGCCTGTTGCTGTAAGCACAAGAGTAATTTCGCTGTTACCGATTTTACCCTCGCCTATTTCAATAATTGTGCCGTCGGTATAAGATTTTTTTGCCGAACCGTCAACAGAATAGTATCCTACTGAGGCATTTTTTAGTCCGAGCTGAACCTGCAAAAATTCTGATGAAAAGCTTGTACCGGAGGCTGTGTAAACAATTCCGTATCCATGAGAATCAGGCTTGCCGTAATCTACCCACTTCTTTGCGGCTGTGAGGAGCTTGCACTGACCTGCCTTTAAAGAAAGTCCGCTTGCCTTTGGATACTGCTCCTTGCCCTCGTCCTTTTCTTTGCCGTTATTAAAAATAATGCTTTCTGATTTATATGCTGAAGTAAAGCTTGCCTTGTAAAGTCCGTCATCAGTTGCGCTCATCAGCTGACCCGGCCATTTGGCATTTTCTTTTGTACCATAGGCATAAATATAAACATTTTCCCAATTAAAAACCGAATTATCAAAATATACCTCTGAGCCGTCTGCTGCGGCAGCCGCCGAAACAGCTGTTATCACCATGGCAGACATAATGATAGCTGCACTAAGCAACAAACTTATAATTTTTTTGCTTGTTTTCATAAAAAATCAACTCCTAAATTCAAACTTTATTTAAAATTATATCATTGGCTCATTTTATTTACAACAATAAAAAAACAATTTTGTTTACTTGACCAAAAAGTATAAATGATTTTTGAACAAAAAAGCAAGGCATATGACTTATTTAATAAATCATATGCCTATATTTTATATAATATTTTTATTTAGTTTACAGTTATCTCTTATATATCCTTTTCCACTTGCCTGTCCGATACTCCAAAAACGATATAATCCAATTTGAAAACCAGCCTATAGGAACTGCAATCCATACCATTTGCAAGCCGAAAATCGGAGCAAAAGTCATTGCGACAAACACACGGATAAACAGATTTACAAAGTTTGCGACCGTAAACATTTTCATATCGCCCGCACCTCGCAAAAGTCCGTCAACCGCCATTTTAAATCCGATAAAGCAGAAGAACCACCCCATAAAGCTAAGGTATCCGCAGCCCGTATTCATTGCGGTTATTGTGCCGTCATCACCGAGAAACATTGATACAATCAAACTGTTAAAAGGTTCTATAAGCAGAATAAGTAAAATAGAAAATGCTACCACAAGAATGTTTGCGGCATGGTAACCCTCTACAACACGCTTTTCATTCTTTGCACCCAAATTTTGCGCAGTGTACGAAGACACAGCATTGTTTATACTGTTAAAAGGAACTATGCAAAGCGATTCCACTCTTATTGCGGCAGAATATCCTGCGAGAGCCTCCGAACCGAAGCCGTTTACCACCGACTGCACAAGCATCATTCCGATTGATACCGTTGACTGCTGAATAATTGACGGAAAAGCAATTTTTGCCATAGGCAAAAGCTCACTCTTTTCAAAAAATTTTGCACGACCTATGTTGAGCTTTTTAAACTCCCACACAAGCACTATGAATGATAATACAACCGAAATTCCTTGTGCAATAAGTGTTGCCCAGGCAACGCCCGTTACACCCATACTGAAATTTTTTACGAGCAAAAGGTCGAGCGCAACATTGAACACCGATGAAAAAATCAAAAAATAAAGCGGTATTTTAGATTTTCCGAGTGCATTGAACATTGCGGAAAGCACATTATACATAAATAAAAACGGCAAACCCGCAAAGTAAATGTTCAGATAATCGACCGCCAGATCAAGTACATCAGACGGAGTATTGAGCGCAATAAGAATAAGACGGCTGAACATAAGACCGATAATTCCAAGCAAAACACTAAGTGCGGTAAAAGCAATCAGCGCAGTGTACACTGCCGTTTTTGTCTTTTTATATTCCTTGGCGCCAAAATATCTACTGACTATTACCGACGCACCGATTCCGCCGCCGATTGCCACACAAATAAAAATATTTGTAAGCGAATATGACGCACCTACCGCCGCCAAAGCCTTTTCACTTACAAATCTGCCTACAATAGCCGAGTCCGCCATGGTGTATGTCTGCTGAAAAATATTACCTATAATAATAGGCAGAGCAAACACAAAAAGCGCATACATCGGCTTTTTCTTAACTAAATAATCATTATTCACATAAATCACCTATCCGCAATATTATAACATATCTTGTCGGAAAAAGGAATATTGTTTAATCACGGTTTTGCAGATGTACACCGCTAAGCCATAAATTAAACCAATTTTGATAAAGAACCTCAGAAAAGGCTTTGGGCAGTGCTCAAACGAACACTGCCCTTCGCAAACTATTATTTAGAGTTGATTATGAAACTTGTTATCTGATTAATTATAAAAGAGTTTTAAGATAGTCGCTTATCTCTTTTTCTGTAGTCATTGCAAGTACCTTTTCGGCAACCTTGTCTGCCTCTGCCTTTGACCATGCAGAAATTGTTTTTCTTACCTTTAATACCGACGGTGCGGATACACTGAACTCGGTAAGTCCGAATGACATAAGTAACGGCACCATCATCGGGTTAGCCGCTGCCTCGCCGCACATACCTACAGAAATATTATTCTTGTTTGCGCAATCAATAATATACTTAATGCCCCTTAATACACTTGGCTGTAACGGAGAATACAGATATGCAACATCGTCATTTCCTCTGTCGCAAGCCATTGTATAACCCGTAAGGTCATTTGTACCAATGCTGAAAAAGTCGGATTCTTTTGCAAGAATATCAGCAATCATAACTGCCGCCGAGGTTTCTGTCATAATGCCTACAGGGATATTTTCGTTAAATTCTACTCCCTGTTCCCTAAGTTCAGCCTTAACCTCTTCAACAAGAGCCTTGCCCTCTCTAAGTTCTTCAACAGCTGTAATAAGCGGGAACATAATTCTTACATCGCCAAAAGCGCTTGCTCTTAAAATTGCACGGAGCTGTGTTTTGAACAAATCTTTATGCTTTAAGCAATATCTGATTGCTCTGAAGCCCAAGAAAGGATTTTCCTCTTTTTTAAGTCCGAGATAAGGAATTTCCTTGTCGCCGCCGATGTCAAGAGTTCTGATAATTACAGGCTTTCCCTTTAATGTAAGCGCCGCCTTTTTGTAAGCGTCAAACTGCTCGTCCTCTGTAGGCAAAGCGGTTCTGTCCATAAATAAAAATTCAGTTCTGAACAAACCAACGCCCTCGCCGTCTGCATCAACTGCCTTTATTGCGTCCTCCGGCTTGCCGATATTGCAGAAAAGCTCGTATTCCTCACCGCTTAAAGCTTTAGTTGCCTTGCCTCTGAAATTTTCAAGTTCTTTGCGCTCTTTAAGAAAATTAATTCTCTTTGTATTGTACTCCTGTATGGTAGCGTCATCAGGCTCATCAATTACTACGCCCTCGCTGCCGTCAACTATTACATATTCGCCTGCCGACAGCTTTGACACTGCGCCGTTTACGCTTAGCACGGCGGGAATTTCAAGTGCCCTTGCAAGGATAGCTGAATGAGATGTTTTGCCGCCTGTTTCGGTAATAATTCCGACAATATTTTCTTTGTTGATGCCTGCTGTCATGGACGGAGTAAGTTCTTTTGCGACAACTACCGTGCCCTTTGGCGCTGCCGAAAGTTTTACTTCTTTTACTCCGAGCAAAATGCTTAGCATACTTGTTTTTAAGTCTTTTACATCTGCCGCCCTCTGCTGTGTAAGTTCGTCATCTGTGGCAGAAAACATCGTAATAAACATATCGCACATATACTCAAGTGCAGCCTCGGCACACTGACCGTTATCAATCAACTTTTCGATTTCGCCGCACATATACGGGTCTTTCATCATCTGAATGTGGCCCTCAAGAATTTCTGCCTCTTTTTCACCTGCCGACGCTTTCAGCGCATCTGCCTGTGCCGCAGTATTGTCGCAAAATATTTTAACCGCATTTCTGAAACGCTCAACCTCTGCCTCGGTATCCGTAACAGTTACATTATTATAATCAAGTTTTGCTTCTTCTACAATCATTACTCTTCCGAGTCCGATACCCTCGGAAGCGGGTGTTCCGTGTAACATAATCTCACCTGCTTTCAAATTTTAGAAAGAAAGCGTGCCAAAAGACACGCTCCCGTTTTTATTCACCAAGTCCGCCTTCAATAAGCTCTACTGCCTTTGCAAGAGCCTCTTCTTCGTCAGGACCGTTACATTCTACTACAAACTCGCTACCGCACTTAATACAAGCTGCAATAATATTTAAAAGACTTTTTGCATTGATTTTGCTTGAGTTGAAATCAATTGTAACATCACTCTGGAACTTTGCCATTGCTGTTGCAAATACTGATGCGGGACGCATATGAAAACCTGATGCATTATTTAATGTAAGTTTTTTTGATACCATAATAGAAAACCCCTTTGTAATAGTTTTGTGTTAGACAGGGAGGGCTACTCCCTGTCTGAATTAAGTTTATTTTATCATATTTTAAGAAAGAATGGAAGTTTTTTTGTGAAATTTATTTAACTTTTTTAATCTCTTTGTTAAGAGGTTTTTTAAGAAGTGCAAGCATAAACATTGAAACTACTGCACCGATTGCAAGAGCAAGGAGGTAGAAATACCATGTACCCTGCATTGTTGCGAATACGAAGATACCGCCGTGAGGAGCCATAAGCTTACAGCCAAAGAGAGCTGAAAATGCGCCTGCTACTGCAGAACCAACGATACATGAAGGGATAACCTGAAGCGGATGACCTGCTGCGTAAGGAATTGCACCTTCTGTGATGAATGAAAGTCCCATTACATAGTTTACGGGAGCATTCTTTCTTTCTTCGTCTGTCCAACGATTCTTGAAGAATGTGTTTGAAAGAGCGATTGCAATCGGAGGAACCATACCGCCGATCATAACTGCTGCCATAATGATGTATGCCTGATCGTCTGCGTTTGCAAGGTTAAGTGTTGCGAATGCATAAGCTGCCTTGTTGAAAGGACCACCCATGTCGATAGACATCATACCTGCGAGGAGCGCACAGAGCGGAACCATCATTGCAGGGTTAGAGGCAATAGCGTTAAGGCCGTCTGACATACCTGAGTTAATCATACCCATGAACGGGTTGACTGCGCACATTACAACGAGAATACCGCCGAGTCCGAGAAGCGGATAGATGAGAACTGGCTTGATACCCTCAAGAGCCTTAGGCATCTTATCGCACATTTTTTCAATAGCAAGCATTAAGTAACCGCCTACGAAACCTGCAAGCAAGCCACCGAGGAAGCCTGACGGAACTGTGTTAACAGCACCCGGATCTGCAAAGGTTGCGCCTGATGTTGCAAGGAAACCGCCTACAAGACCAACGAGAAGGCCAGGACGGTCTGCAATTGACATTGCGATAAAGCCGGAAAGAATAGGAACCATAAGGTTAAATGCCACACCGCCGAGTGTCTTAAACCATGCGGCTGCAGGAGTTACCGTACCGAATGTACTGCCAACCTCCTGTGCGTTAACACCGCATGCAATATCAATAAGGAATGCAATTGCAATGAAGATACCGCCTGCTACAACGAACGGGAGCATATGTGATACACCGTTCATAAGGTGACCGTAAGCGCCGCCTCTCTTCTTTGGAGCATCTGCAGAACCGCCTTTGTGATGATATACGGGAACTTCTTTGTTTACAATCTTGTTGATAAGCTCTTCCGGCTTATGAATACCGTCTGAAACGGCACACTGTAAAACGGGCTTGCCGTCAAAACGGGCAAGATTTATTGTGATGTCAGCGGCAATGATGATACCGTCACAATTTGCAATTTCTTCTTCGGTAAGCACATTCTTTGCACCGCCCGAACCGTTTGTTTCAACCTTAATCGGAATGTTAAGGCTGTCGCCGGCTTTCTGGAGTGATTCAGCCGCCATATAAGTATGAGCAATACCTGTTGGACAAGCTGTGATAGCAAGAACTCTGTAACCCTTCTTTGCAGGAACTTCTGCCTTTGGTTCATCGGGGAACTTCTCTGTTTCTTTTGCGTCAATAATAGAGATAAATTCTTTCGGAGTTTTTGCGGCTTTAAGTTTCGCTGTAAAATCTTCATGCATTAAAAGCTGCATAAGTCTTGCGAGAACCTCAAGGTGAACATCGCCGTCTGTTGTAGCCGCTATCATAAAAATAAGTTTGCAAGGCTGTCCGTCCGGAGCCTCATAATCTACACCGTTAGGAACTGTAATTGCAGCAAGTGCAGGAGCTTTAACTGCCGTGCTCTTTGCATGCGGAATGGCAACCTCCATACCGACTGCTGTTGTTCCCATTTCCTCTCTTGCGAGGATTCCTTTCTTATACTCGGCTGCGTTTACAAGATTTCCGCTCTTGTCGTGCAATGAAACGAGCTTGTCGATTGCTGCCTGTTTTGACGCCACTGATACATTAAGCTCTATGGCACTTTGTTTTAATAAATCAGTAATACGCATAAATTCTTCTCCTTTTTAGTTTATTTATTTCTACCCACTCAGAATTGAGCGAGCAATTCATCAATTTTATCTTTTGTGGCAAGTCCGTTTAAAAATGCTGTTGCATTTCCGCAGGCACTGCCGAGCTTTAACGCATAGGCGTAATCGTTTTTGTCAATGCAGCCGGCTACAAAGCCTGCTACCATTGAGTCACCCGAGCCTACTGTATTCAGTACCTTGTGACCTTTAATAACGCCCTCTTTATGAACCTTTCCGAATTCGTCAACAAGTAATGCACCGTCGCCGCCCAGAGAAACGAGAACATTTTTTGCGCCCATTTTCTGCAATTCCTGCGCATATTTGACAACATCGCTTTCTGTCTTTACTGTTGTGTCAAAAATTTCTGAAAGCTCCTGACGGTTCGGTTTGATTAAAAAAGGTTCGTATTTTAGTGAATTAACAAGCAACTTTTTAGTTGCGTCAACTACAATTCTTACATCTTTTCCGTCAAGTCTTTCGATGATTCTTTCATAAACATCGTCAGGCAATGTATTTGGAATATTTCCTGCAATGATAAGTGTATCACCGCTCTGAATATTGTCGATTTTATCAAACAGATTCAAAAGTTCTTCCTCATCTATGTGCGGTCCTTGACAGTTGATTTCGGTTTCTTCGCTTGCCTTGATTTTGATGTTTATTCTTGAAATTCCGCTTTTAAGCGTGATAAAATCTGCTGTGATTTTAGGATTTTTAAGACCTTTTTCAATAGCCTCTCCGGTAAATCCTGCAACAAAACCAAGTGCTGTGCTCTTGATACCGAGTTCGGCAAGTACGCACGAAACATTTATTCCCTTGCCGCCGATGTAATATTCCTCGCTTGTTGTTCTGTTTGTAATGCCTGTCTTAAGCTCATCAAGACGAACGATGTAATCAATTGATGGGTTTAGTGTAACTGTGTAAATCACTTCATAACCTCCTTGATTATTGTTTTTTCCGAAAACTCATTATACGGGAGTTTGTCGGTTATAATACAGCAGTCTTTAAGCTCTGCAAAGGTAATCGGAAATACCTTTCTGAATTTGGTATTGTCGGCAAGAACAAAAGACATATAACTTCTTTTTATAACTTCCTCTTTGATCAAGCCCTCTTCCATATCAGGAGTGGTAAAGCCTGCATTTAATTCAATTCCGTTAGTACCCATAAAGGATTTTGTAAAGTTAAAGGTTTTCAGCGACCTTAAACCTTCCGCGCCCATAATAGCCTCGGTAGCAGGTTTGATTCTGCCGCCGATTGTGTATGTTGTAAGTCCCTTTCTTATAAGCTTTTTTGCGTGGGTAATACCGTTTGTAACATAGGTTGCGTTTTTGTTTGTAATGTAATCTGTGAGAATATCAGTGGTTGTGCCTGCGTCTATATATACAAAATCCGTATCGTTAATAAGTTTTGCACAATAGATTGCGATTGCTTTCTTTTCGTCAAGCATTATACCTTCTCTTGATTTCACATCAGCCTCATATACGCCCGAAAGCTGGTGAATTGAGGTTGCTCCTCCGAATACTTTATTAAGCTTGCCCATCTCGTCAAGTGTTGTGAGGTCACGCCTTATGGTTGACTCCGATGTATTCAAAAGCTTTGTAAGCTCCTGTACCGTAACTGTGTTTTTCTCGCTTAATATTTGAAGTATTGTTTGGTATCTTTCCTGAGTAAGCATTTCCCTCACCTCTTGACTACATTATAACACCCGTTTTGTTAAAGTCAAGCAAATTCTTTCAAAAAAATTCATTAAAATTGTAATTCAGTTAGTTTATATCAAAAATCGCATATAATTTTGTGTGTTTTAACAAGTGATTTTGCTTTTGCATTTTTAAGTCATTCAAATTCAGTCATAAATCAGTCAAGATTATTCAAAAATATTCTATCCCGATTACTGTCTTTTTATTCCCGTATTTTGTCATTTATAAAAGCAAAAAGCTGTTCGGTAACTCTTGCCCGAACAGCTTTAAAGTACTTTTAATATTAAATTTTAATTACGAAGCAATAATAGTCTGAATCTTGGTAACATCGGCAACATCAATTTTACCGTCGCCGTTTGCATCTGCCGCCTTTGTATTTTTAATTACATATGATGAATTGCCCGAAAGATACATCTGTAAGTATGTAACATCCGATACATCTATTTTGCCGTCATTATTTATATCACCTACAAGTACAGGTTCCTCCTGCAATGCTTTGAATGTAATTTTATTTTTGGTTGCGTATGTCTGCGCCTTTGTATTTTTATAGCCGTAAATTATAAATCCGTCAATAACTCTGCCATCACTATAGCCCACTGCGGTTGTACCAAAATATGTAACACTCTTTGGAATAGTAATAGATTTCATAGCTTGGCAATTTTTAAATGCAGATGTTTCGATTGATGTAAGAGTATTCGGTAAAGTTACCGACGAAAGTTTTACACAATGATAAAATGACATTGAACCGATTTTCTTTACTGTATTCGGAATTGTTACTTTAGTTAAATTTTTAGCGTTACTGAAAAGATTGTCTGCTACTGCTGTTGCACCGTTTTCTATAGTGGCTGTTTTTAGTCCCGAATCTTCAAACACATCATTGCCTGCTTTGGTTACAGTCTTCGGTATTGTAATTGTTGTGAGCGCTGTTGTTCCGTTAAATGCGCTATAGCCGATTTCGGTAAGAGTATTTGGCAATGTTACCGATGATAGACTTTTACAACCGTAGAATGCCATTGAACCGACAACTTTTATTGTATTTGGTATTTTAACAGAAGTTAATGTGCTATTGTTGTAAAAAGAATTAGCAGAAATTTTTACAACATTTTTATTTAAAATTTGTGACGGAATTGTAATATCGGTTGCTATACCCTTATATCCCGCAATATTTACGGTATCATCTGAATTTACAGTATATTCATAGTTGCCGCTTATAAAAATAGTTGCCGCATTTGCTGTAATTGAAATCACAGATAACCCGCTTACAGCTAAAACCACAGCAATAATTGATGCTAAAAATTTTTTCATTTATTTTCTCTCCTTGTCATTATAACAAAATATTTTATATACTTCTCAATATACAATAAAAATAATAGCAAATATGAAATTTACTGTCAATACAAAATTGTGCAATTCAGTTACATATACAATCATCAAAAATATAAATTTTTTTATTTGTCAACTTTAACACAAAAAGGTCACATCATTGCATAAGTGGAAAGTATTTGTGGGCTTTGCCCACAGCCTTTGAAAAGGTTGACCAAACATTTATAATTGCTTGAAAAATCAATTTGCTAAGCCATAATTTATTAATGCTATCTCAAATAATCTTATAGCCTTTGACCGAAAACAAGTCAAAGGCTATATATTTTTCTCAATATTACTTTTCAAAATCAATTGAAAGGCTCTTTTTGTCGGAAGTAAATTTACGGCACACTACCCCTGCCGACTGCAACATTCTTTTGGACGCAACAGTTGCGGCGCTGTCGGCATATTTATCATAAAGATAAACAACCTCTGCTATACCCGACTGAATAATGGCTTTTGCACATTCGTTGCAAGGGAAAAGGTCAACAAACAGCCTTGCGCCCTTAAGATTTTTGCCTCTTGCATTAAGTATAGCATTAAGCTCGGCGTGTACCACATAGCTGTACTTTGTGTCTTCACCATCTCTGCACCACGGATAATCGTCATCGGAACAGCCGAAAGGAAAGCCGTTGTAACCTGTTGAAAGAATGATATTGTTATTGTCTACAATACACGCACCTACTTGAGTGTTCGGGTCTTTACTGCGCTTTGAGGCAAGAATAGCCACACCCATAAAGTATTCGTCCCATGAAATATAGTCTTTTCTCTTCATTTATCTTTATCCTCCTTATCAATAACCTGATTTTTTCAAGTCTGCAAGTATCTGCACATAAAATTCTCTTATGTCAAAGTCCTTAATATTTTCACGGTTAAGGTCAATCATATCTCCGTGAGAAATACCTCTTTTACCTTTTGTAGTAATGTATGTATATTTTTCGCCCCAGGCAAAGGAGTTTTCTGAAACCAAGCCATCATTCTCGCCGTCAAAATATTTTACAAGATTGTATGAAAAGTTAAGCGGAAATTTTCCGCCCGACGCTCTGTTCAGCTTTGAGCCAAAGCTCTGATAATAAACCTTCGGTGAGTCAAATACATCAGCGTTAAGTTTCGCACAATTTGCCTGCGTAAGGTCGGTTACGGCAGAGATGAAGTCGGGATTTTTGTCGCCAAACTTTAAAAGTGCATTATTGTATGCAAAAGCAATTTTGTTTTTAACATTAGGCGAAACTTTTGTTAAAAGATAGTCGGCAAAACCGCAGCCACGATGCGGAGTGTTTATTGTGGTGAGCGATGCTGTCATATCTTCAATGCCGTAACAGGCAATCGCCTTTCTGCAATCAAGCCCGCCCTTTGAATGAGCAATAATGTTCAGCTTTTCACAGCCTGTTTCCGCAACGATTTGTTTAATTCTCTCGGCAATCTCTTTGGCGCTGTCATCTACAGATGCGGCCGATTCGTGATTACCGTAGTAAATTTCTGCGCCGTTTGCAATAAGCTCTGCCGGCACTCTGCCCCAATAATTGAAATATGCGCTGTCACGAAAAAACACACCGTGCACAAGCAACACAGGGTATTTTGTTTTGCAAATTTTCTCATTAATTCTTTTTCTGTCTTGTTCGGCTTTATCAATCTCAAAATTAACCTCTTGCATAGTTATTTTTATAATAACGCCAAGACAAAATAAATTTACAATCGGAATAAAACCGCAAATTATTCCGATAAACCTATGCTTTATACCAAGTTGAACCGATGTGCAATAAACGGAAATAATACCGTTCCAAAACAAAATAAACTCCGCAAGCAGAGCACCTCCAAGGCACAGCGCCCATTTTACCCAATTGTCAGGTAACATTTGAAAAGCCGACTGAATATAAATCAGACTTGAAAGCAGAGTTGTTATTAAAAATTGCAAGAGCAATTCACTGCCGTGTGCAATCATTCTGAATTTAAAAGACGGATAGCCGCCCTTTGCAACAGACGGAAAAACATTTGCGGCAACAAACGCAAAAGCACTGATAAGCGGCAAATACCACCTGTCAAGCATCTCTGCAAGAAAAATGCCGTTAATACCGACCATAAGCATAAGCGTGAGCAACAGCCTATAAAAGAATGTAAACACTCCGGATTTTTTCATTAAATCACCCGTTTTTATAATAACACGCACACACAAAAATTGCAACAAAAAAGCGGATGCAACTAATGCAACCGCTTTAAGATAATTATTTAATTACACCATAAGACTGCAAACAAGATCTGCATATTCGCCAGGATTTTCAATTGGAAGTCCTGCAATGAGGAGAGCTTGATCGTAGAGAAGCTCTGCGTACTTCTTTGCTTTTTCAATATCCGTCTGCACTGCGCTTTCCATTGCCTTTACAGCCGAGTGATTCATATTAAGTTCAAGCACTCTCTGTGCTTTCATACCACTGTCAGGCTGAACCGCATTGAAGTATTTTTCCATTTCAAATGAAATGCCGCCCTTTGCGGTAAGGCAAACAGGGTGAGAAACCAACTTTTTAGACGCAACAACTTCGCTTACCTTGTCGCCGAGTGTTTCTTTTACAAAAGTAAGGATTGCACTGCTGTCCTTTTCTTCCTCTTTGTTCTCGTCATTCTCAATGCCGAGGTCATCGTTTGTAGCCGAGCAGAATTTCTTATCCTTATACTGCATAAGTGTTTGGAGTGAGAACTCGTCAATTTCCTCTGTGCAATAGAGAATTTCGTAGCCCTTTGAACGCAAAAGTTCTGTCTGTGGGAGATTGTCAATTGAAGAAATGTTCTCGCCGACTGCAAAGTAAATAAACTTCTGATCCTCTTTCATTCTGTCAACATATTCCGAAAGAGTTACAAGTTTTTTCTCTGTAGAAGAGTAATACATAAGTAAGTCTTGTAATTCTTCTTTATGCATACCGTAGTCGGCAGATACTCCATACTTAAGCTGTCTGCCAAAGGCATTGAAGAATTTTTCGTAATTTTCTCTGTCATTTGCGAGCATTGAAGTAAGCTCGTTCTTAATCTTCTTCTCAATGTTCTGTGCAATAGTGATAAGGTGACGGTCGTGCTGGAGCATCTCTCTTGAAATGTTAAGCGAAAGGTCTGCGCTGTCAACAATACCCTTTACAAATCTGAAATGTTCAGGCAAAAGCTCCTCGCAGTTTTCCATAATAAGAACACCGCTTGAATAAAGCTGAAGTCCCTTTTTGTATTCCTTTGTATAGTAATCGTAAGGTGCCTGTGACGGAATGAAAAGCAATGCCTTGTATGTAACAACACCCTCTACGGAAGTTACGATTGTATGCAAAGGCTTGTCCATAGCCATAAACTTTTCACGATAAAAATTATCGTACTCTTCCTGCTTAACATCTTTCTTTGCTCTTTGCCAGATTGGGAGCATACTGTTAAGAGTTTCGGTTTCTGTATAATCCTCATACTCCGGTTTTTCGCTGTCCTTGGTTTCTTCCTTAACTCTGCTGTGAGTCATATCCATCATAATCGGATAGCGGATATAGTCGGAATACTTCTTGATAAGTCCCTGGATTCTGTACTGCTCAAGGAACTCGTCATAGTTTTCTTCATCGGTATTGTCCTTAATTTCAAGTACAATTGTTGTACCGATTTCGTCCCTCTCTGTTTCTGTGATTTCGTAGCCGTCTGCGCCGTCAGATTCCCACTTGTAAGCTGTGTCACAGCCGTATTTCTTAGTAACAACGGTAATTTTCTTTGCTACCATAAAAGCGGAGTAAAAGCCGACGCCGAACTGACCGATAATGTCAATATCGTCCTGCTTTTCGCTCATTTCCTGCTTAAACTTGTATGAACCCGAAGATGCGATTGTACCAAGGTTGTTTTCAAGGTCGTCTTTATCCATACCGATACCGTTATCGGTAATTGTAAGTGTACGGTTTTCCTTGTCGGGCTTTATAAAAATCTTAAAATCATCTCTGCTCATATTAAGCTTATCGTCTGTAAGTGCAATAAAGCAAAGCTTATCAATAGCATCGCTTGCATTTGAAATAAGCTCTCTAAGGAAAATCTCCTTATGAGTATAAATTGAATTAATCATCAGGTCGAGAAGTCTTTTTGACTCTGATTTAAATTCTTTCTTAGCCATAAAATTACTTCCTTTTTAATTAATAATGCGTACTACATTCTTTCGTACTAATATTATATTATACATCATTTTGGTTAAATTTTCAATAGATAAAGTATTGGTTATGTGTAATATTGTCTGCACACAAAAAAGGCTCCGTCAAAAGACGAAGCCTTAAATTTGTGAAAATATTAAGCTATACGATTAAGCCTTACCAACTGAACCGAAGAGTTCCATTTTCTCTTTAACAGTAGCCTTGATAGCCTCTGCACCCGGAGCAAGGAGCTTTCTTGGGTCAAAGCCCTTACCCTCTAAGTCCTTACCTGCCTCAACATACTTTCTTGTAGCATCTGCAAATGCAAGCTGGCACTCTGTATTTACATTGATCTTTGAAACGCCGAGTGAAATAGCCTTCTTGATCATATCAGCAGGGATGCCTGTACCGCCGTGGAGAACGAGTGGCATATCGCCTGTAAGCTGCTGAATAGCATCAAGAGTTTCAAAGCTAAGGCCCTTCCAGTTTGCAGGATACTTACCGTGAATGTTACCGATACCTGCAGCGAGCATTGTTACGCCGAGGTCAGCAACCATTTTACATTCCTTAGGATCTGCGCACTCGCCCATACCGATAACGCCGTCTTCCTCACCGCCGATTGAACCAACTTCAGCCTCAAGTGAAAGACCGAGAATGTTACAAGCAGCTACGAGTTCCTTAGTCTTAGCAATATTCTCTTCGATTGGGTAGTGTGAACCGTCAAACATAATTGAGCTGAAACCTGCCTTAATGCAAGCCTTAGCGCCTTCGTATGAACCGTGATCAAGGTGGAGAGCAACCGGAACAGTAATGTTAAGCTCTTCGAGCATACCGTTTACCATACCAACGACTGTCTTGTAACCGCACATATATTTACCTGCGCCCTCAGATACACCGAGAATTACAGGTGAGTTAAGCTCCTGAGCAGTTAAAAGAATTGACTTTGTCCACTCAAGGTTATTGATGTTGAACTGACCAACTGCATAGTGGCCTGCTTTTGCTTTTGTAAGCATTTCTTTAGCGTTTACTAATGGCATATTAATCTTCCTTTGTAGTAAATTTTCGGAACAAAAAACATAGTCGCTCCGAGTTACTTTTATTATACAATAAATCATTTCAAATATAAAGTCTTTTGCAAAAGTTTTTTGGTTTTTTGAAGAAATTACAGGAAAAATCTTGTAAAATCACCTAATTTTCAATATATACTCACATAAGCGTGATATAATTTTGTTGCTTTTAAAACAATAAAGATATATAATACTTATGAAAGCTATAAATTAGTAATTCATAATTAAAAAGTTTGCAACATATAAGTTTGACTTAATTATTTTATACAATTACGAATTATGCATTACTAATAAGGAGATATTTTTATGGATAATAATTTCAATTCTAATAATCAGTTTGAACCTGAAAAGCCTTTTACCGAAAAACCGACCGAGCCGCAGACTGCGCCTGTTTTTGAAACCGAAAATACAGAAAACAACGCAGAAACGACTAACGAACAATCGGTAACACCGCAGTATCGAAATTTTGAGCCTGAAAAACCATTTGAAAATGGATTTTCTCAACCTCAGCAACCGCAAAATGACTTTGCTCCTCAAACACCGAATTTTGAACAGCCGCAGCAAAACGGATATTATCAAAACAACGGCTGCAACGGACAATACAACCCAAACTTTAATCAGCAGTATAATCCGAATCCGCAATATCAACAGCCGTTTAATCCGCAACCGCCTCAATATCAGCCGTACGGCAATCCGCAGGTTGGCGGCAGACCTCTGTATCAGCCTCAGTATGGACAATACGCTAATCCACAGCAGCAATATTCTCAACCGTACGCACCACAGTATCAACAATATCAACCGCAGTACGGACAGCAGAATTATCAACAGCCAAACTTCAATCAACAGCCAAACTTTAATCAGCAGCCATACGGACAGCCTTATGTGCCGCAGCAAAAGCCGCCTGTTGATTATTCAAATACATACGCACAACCGCCAATGCCGAATATGCCACGCAAAAAGATGACACCCGGCATAATTGTAATAATAGTTGTGCTGTCATTGCTTTGTGTAGGCAGTCTCTGCGGAATGATTGCCTATGTTGCATCAAATTCAAACGGCAACAAAAATAATACAAATAACAGCTATACATTTACATTACCGAGTGACAGTCCGTACTTTAACAATGACAGTTCAAGCGCTCAAGAGCATAATGAATCCGATTACAGCAACAAGACAAATTCTTCTTATGAGGGAATTGACTTAAAAGCTAAACCGAGCGATGCCAAAGATTCCAAATACAACACCGAATATGCAAGCAACGAAGTAACAGATTCTATTGTCGGCGTTCTTTGCTATTCAGACGAAATCACAGATGATTCACAGTGCACTTCGCAGGGCAGCGGAATTATAATTACATCAGACGGTTATGTGATTACAAATGCTCATGTAGTAGGCAACAGCAAAACTCTCTACCTTATACAGGTCGTTACTTCCGACGGCAAGCAGTACAAAGCAGGTGTTGTTGGTTACGATACACGCACAGACCTTGCTCTTTTGAAAATGGACGATGCAAGCGGACTTAAGGTCGCAAACTTCGGTAACTCCAAAGATGTTTCACTTGGTGAAAGTGTAATAGCTATAGGTAATCCCGGCGGAGTTAAGTATAACAACTCAATCACTCAGGGTATTGTATCTGCAGTTGACAGACAGAGCAGTATTACAACAAATGTAAAATTCATTCAGACAGATGCAGCCATTAACCCCGGCAATTCCGGCGGCGCTCTTGTAAATATGTACGGTCAGGTAATCGGAGTTTCATCCGCAAAAATAGCCGCAACAGATTATGAGGGTATGGGCTTTGCAATTCCTTCTGCTACAGTAAAAGATGTTATTGATGACATTATGAAATACGGCTATGTGCAGGGCAGAGTAAAGATTGGCGTTACAGGTGAAAATGTACAGAGCAGAGGAAACACGCCTGCGGGCATTGCGATTTACAGCATTGACGAGGACGGTCCTTGCGCAAACACAGACCTTAAAGAAAACGATATTATCACAGGTGCCGACGGCAAAAAGGTAAGCAACTTCGCTGAATTCTATGATATACTCGAAAGCCATAAAGCAGGCGATACAATTGAGCTTGAGTATTACCGCAGTTCAAACGGCAGTACAGATAAAGTTACCATAACTTTGCAGGAAAGCAAGTAATAAAATTATATAATCATAACGACCGCTGCGCAGGGGTTTAACAAGCCCTTTTGTAAAGTCTCCCTGATATAAATGCGCATCTGGCATTTTCTCAGATGCCAACGTAATCATTCTTGATGAAAAATCCTGACCATAAACGGTGCAGCCTCGCTCGTATAGTTTTGTCGTTAATGTGCCTGTTCCGAATCCAATATCCAGCACAACGGCATTGGGGGCTTCCATGATGGTCTGGAAAATGAACCCAAGTACCTTTTTATAACCGGCAAAAGGGTATGTGTTTTCCCCATCAGAAATGCCAACCGTTTTGTCATAACCGTCCGCCCAAAGGTCGAACGCTTTGTTGTTGAGCATTCTTGCTTCCTCCTCAAGTTCCGAATTGCTTCTCATTCTTCGCCAAATTATGCCATCTCAAAATGAGCAGATCCAAAACGCCCTGCCAGTTTCAAAAGCTCGTCTTCTTGCATTGATGGGCCCGCCAGTTTTGATGACAGACCATCTCCGGCAGATGTCAAGATTTCCAATCTATCCAAGGCTCTGGCGTATCATCCGCATGGGGTATTCCGTTGCCCGAAATCGGACGTCGACGGCAAGGCGCGGTGCGTATTTCTACATGCTGAATGCAGCCGCCCATTTATTTCCATGCACCTCTCTATACCACCGTCTTGCGTTCTAAAAAACAGCCCTCATCGTGAGAATAGATCACGCCGACTGCCTGTAAGTATGCGTAGATCACCGTCGTCCCAACAAATTTCATGCCCCGTTTCTTCAGGTCCTTTGAAATCCGGTCTGAAAGCTCTGAATGTGTCAGCCCAGTTTCGCAAACCACTTTTCCCTCGGTCCAGTGCCAGAGATACCCGGCAAAGCTGCCATATTCCCCCTGTATTTCACGAAACACCCGAGCATTGGTGACGGCCGCCTGTATTTTCAGCCGGTTCCGGATGATTCCGGGGTCATTTCTCAGGGCTTCCACCTTGTCTTCCCCGTATGCGCAGACCGCCTCCAAATCAAACCCATCAAACGCTTCCCGAAACGCCTCCCGCTTGTTCAGAACACATTCCCAGGACAGCCCGGCCTGGAAGCATTCCAACACCAGCATCTCGAACAGCTTCCCATCATCATGGACGGGAACGCCCCATTCTTCATCATGGTAACGGATGTACCGTTCATTTTTGGGGTTTGCCCAGCAGCAGCGTTTCTTCCCGTCTGACCATTCCATCTGCATCTCAGCTCCTTTATTTATAACCAAGTTTTCTTAGTATCATTATATCAGACAAGTAATCATAATCATAGAGTCCGGATCATATTCGTTGTTTTGGTCTATTTGAGGCCGCTGTTTCCCTGACATCTCGTATACAATTCCCTTATTCTAAAGAAGTATATTGATTATTCGTACCGAATAGTATATACTATTCTTGAGGTGATACCCCATGGAAACACGAACCGCAAATTTGATCATCGGCACCTCCGGCGGCACCGCCGGGGGCAATGCGACAAACTATAAGCTGGCCCTACCCTCCACTTGGATCAAGGAAATGGGGCTGACCCCGGAACAGCGGCAGGTGGAGCTGCGCTTCGACGGTACTTCCATCGTCATTACCAGGAAACTGTCCTTTGCGGAATTTCTGGAAGCCAGCCGTCACGCAGGGCACAAAGTGCTTCTGCTCTCCTGCTATTCCGGGGACACCCTCTGCGCCCGGATTGCCGCTGACGAAACCGAGAAAACAGTACACGTTGAAAATCTCGCCACGGATTACCTGAAACTTCCCTTTGGAAACAATCCAAATCCCAGTTGGTCTGATTATCAGCACTTTCTGGAGGACCGCTGCATTCCGAAAACCAGAGCCGGACTACAGGAGTATCTGGAAACAATCGGGTTAGACAGCTATGAGCCTTTGGAAATTATTCGCAAAACCCAGGGGCGCATGGCAGAAGATGACCTGTGGCTGACCGTGGAGGAATTGAAATGACCGTTCAATTGGTATCTGATCAGAAAATTGCGGAAACCTCCTCCAAGGGCAACCAGGAAAAATGGCAGGACGGCGGCATCTGGTATAAACTGGATCAGTTTGGCTATGAGGCCTTGGCAGAGGTGTTTACCTCCCAATTGCTGGAATACAGCAATACCGAAGCTGATTTTCCCTTCACCTTTGTACGCTACCGTATGGAGCGTCTTTTGGTTCATGGCCGGGAGCGGACCGGGTGCAGCAGTCCGAATTTCTTGAAAGCGGGCGAGTCCATTATTACCCTTGCACACCTATTCCAGCAGTATACAGGAAAGCCGCTCTCTGAGACGCTAAGCCGCATGACCAGCGACAAAAAGAGAATGGCCTACCTGGCTGAGGAAACCGCAAACATCACCGGCCTGTCCCTGTTCCCCCAATACCTGACTTTGCTGTTTGAAATTGACGGCCTTGTCCTCAACGACGACCGACATCTCAACAACATTGCGGTCATTTCCAGGAACGGCCGTTTTGACTACTGCCCCATCTTCGACCAGGGAGCGGGGCTTCTCTCCAACGTCATGTATAATCCCTTTGAGATCATCCCCAAGTCCCTGATTGCCCAGGCAAAGGCCCGCCCATTCCAGACAACCTTCAACCGGCAGATTCGTGCCATGGAAAGCCTATATGGCAAGCAGCTGGAAATCCCCACTTTTACCCGAAAGCAGCTTACGCAGATGGCGAAACCAATGCTGGAATACTATCCGGCCCGTGACAGGGATTTGATTGCGGACCGGGTTTGCGAGACCGTGCTTGTGCGGCAGAAATGCGGATGAGATTTCTATTCATCCCGGCGGTAAAACAAGTTTCGGTGTCCGAATCCATTCTCACCTCTGGTCAAGCCTTCACGCCATTTTATGCGCATAGCTTCATCATTTATTGCCTTTGTATCCAAATTATGCTATCATGAAAGAAATAATTCCATGTTCAATCAAATAGTCCGTTTTATTACACATATTACTCTGTACAATAAAATCAGATTCTCAATTACGCATTGACCTTCTCTATATTCTCGCACTCAGCCCATAATGTATTGGAGTCATTTTCCCATCCTCTACGACCATCCACCCCTGCATAAGTTCAAGCCGCACTGTTTTCCAGCAATCCGCAAATATTTCAAAGCATTCTCCGCAATGCAGTCCTCCGTAAAGTGTTCCATTGTCAAAAGCGATATCCGGGCGCTCTCCGTTCCAAATCAAAATTCCTGTCATAAAAACTCCTTTAGAGGGGGATCCCCATGAAATTATTCGATATTCTTCCGAATGACCTTTTTTCCGTTCTGGCTTCTCCAAATCGAGTTTTGTATTCCGATGCGCTGGATGTCTTATACAGTGCCTACCGGGAAACATTGAAAATACCTGAAGAGAAGCTATACACCATGCTGCGAAGCAAGCTGGAGCAGCAGCTGGCTGACGCTTCTTTTGAAGGTGAAGATATAGACGAGGAGGAACTGCGGGATATTTCCGGTCGTGCCAGATTCCTGATTCGGAAGCTCTGCGCCAAAGGCTGGTTTGAAAAAGAGCGAGGCGAAGATTTTGAGGAATATATTACAGTTCCCGGTTACAGCAGCCGACTGCTGGAATTATTTCACCAACTGCGTGACGACCGCCCCGCCCGTGGATATTCCTATGTTTTCGGCACTTATTCCACATTAAAGGTGGCAAATGAAGGAGATAACGTATACGACAAAATGGCGGCTGTTTACAGTGCCTATGATAACACGCAAGCGCTTCTGAACTTGCTGCAAATGGTCTACCACAATGTGCGGCACTATTTTCAGGTCCAAATTGCAATGCAGGATGTCAATGAAGTGTTGGCTTCCCATTTTAACGAGTATGGTCAAAAAGTTGCCGAGGCATACATTCGTCCCTTAAAAATCAAAGATTCTGTTCCCAAGTACCGCGGCCCTATTCAGGAGATTTTGAATTCTTGGATCGAAAATGATGCGCTTCTCATTGCCATGGCAAACGCAGCATTACAGGATAAACGGGCTGCCACATTGGCAGAATGCCGCTCCGATTTGTTGCAGAAAATTTTCTATATAAAAGAACGATATGACCACATCGAGCGGGATTATCTGGATGAAATTGATGCACAGGTGCGCCGCTACACAAGAGCCACAACGCAAAAAATTGAGAACCTGACGAACCGGGACGAAAATATTCGTGGAAATCTCAACTTTTTGCTTGAAGAACTCTCTCGAAACCGCCGTGCGGCAGACCTTGTAGAGCAGATTCAGCCGATTTTTCAGCTCTATGAGCAAACCTACTTATCCGGGAAAAGCCTCTGGTACCGGAAACGCCCGGGGAAGCGTACAAAATCCGCTCCTGTCCCCGTTGAGGACTCCAGGCCTGATCCAAACATCCGCATCCAGGCCGAGCAGCTGCTGCACTCCGAATACGGTCGTACCGCTGTCATGGAATATGTGGAGAACTGGTTAGGTACAGAAGGCATCTGTTATTCCAAAGACATGGTACTGGAGAATGACAAAGCCTATATTATGAGTCTGCTGGCCGTTCTTGCCAGCACCGACCGAGATTCTCGTTTTACTGTAAAGGAACTGGGCGGTCGTTATGAAGAAAGTGTTTATGAAGTTCCTCAGTTGCAAATCAGCCACAAGGAGGGTAAAAAATGAATATGGATTGGCTAAACAGCGCAACGCAGCGGGAAATCGATCAGTTTCGATCCGTCTGTAATCAGTTGCTGAGTCGTACTTATGTTGTACGGACGCTCTATAAGCCCGACAAAGGCAGAGTGACAAACCCAGATTATACATTCTTGTCCATTCACTTTGAAGAAATCAGCAATTATCTCGGCCTTTGCTTAGACGGTAAAATCGCATAGTCTGTAACGACTTTTTCCAGGACATCTCTTACGGTGCAGATGGCATCCTGCTCAAGTCCCAGGTTTTCCTGATTCTCATCATAAATCATCCGAATTGCAAGCAGCAGAGCGGTTTCCTTTTTGTCGAGATTGCACCGATTTGCCTCATCTGCGTTTAGAACATAGAAAAAGCCATCCATGTCATCCTTGTGAAGCGTCCAGCCTAAAAGGCCGAGATAATTG
>OQWI01000171.1_pt1 | contig 30948 bp, 23 predicted proteins | sample 1691551 | NCBI WGS metagenome assembly OQWI01 (sample SAMN03418259, study PRJEB22391) | human gut metagenome | biome: human-gut; feature: organic feature; material: feces | host: Homo sapiens | place: Tanzania | collected 2013-01
GCTACAGAAAATACACGGCGCAAATTTCCGTTACCGGCTGCAGCTTTTGCCATTCCATCATCACCGGCGGTAAGCGGCTCAAAGTCAACCAGGGCTGCTGTTACTTCTTTTGGTATGTCTATAAGAACAGGACCCGGCCTTCCGCTTTTTGCAATAAGAAATGCCTCGCGGATTGTAAAGGCGAGATCTTCTACCCTGCGTACCATAAAATTATGCTTTGTAATGGGCATGGTTACGCCGGTAATGTCTATTTCCTGGAATGAATCTTTTCCCAAAAGTGAAGACGGAACATTGCATGTGATTGCAACCATAGGAGACGAGTCCATGTAGGCAGTTGCAATTCCGGTTACAAGATTTGTTGCGCCCGGACCGCTCGTTGCAAACACAACGCCGGTTTTTCCTGTAGCACGTGCATAACCGTCAGCAGCGTGTGCGGCTCCCTGTTCGTGTGCAGTAAGGATATGTCTTATTCTATCTGAGTTCTTGTAAAGCTCATCATAAATATTAAGAATTGCTCCTCCCGGGTAACCAAAAATTGTGTCTACGCCCTGCTCTACAAGACATTCTATTACAACCTGTGAACCTGTTATTTTCATCTAAAAATCCTTGAGTTTTTCGTATTTTTATTACTGAAGTATTGCGCCCTTGTCTGCAGAAGAAACAAGCTTAGCATTTTCATGTTGTAATCTTCTTGCGGTCCAAGTATGCAAAGCCAGTTACGCAAGGGCGCAATACGCTGAAGTTCTTTTCCCATAATCACGCCAACTTGCCCAGAATCAATCGTAATATACAAATCAATTTTTGTGTTCAAAATCAGGCGGTCATAGGCAATGACAGGAATATTTTTTGCGCGGATTTTTTCAATTTCATCTTTAAGAGAATCTGCGACTTTTGCTAGAACAACAATCACATCCACATTTTTATCCAAAAGATACATGAGCTGCTTTTTTTGAACCTCAACATTGTTACCTGCATTCTGAACAATAACGTCCGCATCAAAATCTCTTGCGCGTGCCATAAAAACATCCAAGTCCCGTTGCCATCGCTCAATTGCAAGCGTATCTATGGAAAATCCAATTGTTGTTTTTTTCTCATCCACAAAAGAGTTCTGCTTCTGCACGGAAAAAGTTCTTTTATTCTTTGCGCATCCGGCAAAAAGAAATGCAAGTAAAACTGCAAAAATTAAAAAAATTTTTTTCATAATGACTCCGAATTTCTATTTGTGTTTCTAAAATCAGTAGGCGAAATTCCAAACTTGTTCTTAAAAATTCTGCTGAAATAATTTTGATCGTTGTAACCGATTTCCGCAGAAATTTCTTTTATAGAAAGCTCGGTTTCGCAAAGCATGATCCGGCCTTTTTCCAGCCGCCTGTCTGTCACATAGTTTATAAAAGTTTCGCCGGTTTCTTCTTTGAAAAGTTTGCTCAAATAAAAAGAACTTACGCCTGCAAAAGAAGCCGCGTCATCAAGTGAAAAATTTTCAGCGATATGTTCCTGAATATATCCAAAAACTTTTTTTATAAGCGGATTTTCTTTTTCTTCTTTTGAATTGCAAATAAAAGCCGCGCATTCAGAAAGCCTGTTCTTAAAAAAAATCAAAAGTTCCGTCTTGGAATCAATCTTGCTCAAGTCGGAAAAAATATTTTCAAACGCAGCATTTTTCCAGGAAGAGTCTGCGGACTTTGCAATTTTTTTTGCTTCAATCAAAACTTCAAAAACATTTCCTTTTGTTTTGTCCAGCGGAAAATTCTGTTCATAAAGTTCTCCAACATAAAGCTCCGCCAAAAACTGAACTCCGGCAGCATCTCCTAATTTTAAGCGATTTAAAATACGCTCATGCAGTTCCTGAATTTTTTCATCTCCGCTAGAAAAACTCAAAAGCTCATCTGCAAACAAAAGTTCTCCGTCCGGCGAAGTTCTATTCAAGGCTTGAATCGCATCTTTGCAGCATTCAGAAACTTCTTCAAGCTCGCCGCAAACGTTGCTTATTCCAACCCGAAGCTTCTGCCCGATTTCCAAAGTCAAAAGTGTAAATATTTCCTTGACCGCAGAATGAAAATCATCTTGCAAACTTTCCGCAGAATTTTCCATAGAAACAAAAACAGCGATTCGGTTTGTCATAAACAAGCCGGCCAAGCACTTGAACTTTTGCGAAACAATTTTTCTGACTTTAGAGCAAGCCTCGTATATATTTTTTTCAGAATCTGGAACTTCTATGCAGGCAAAAAAGAAATCATCAACCTTCATGTTGAAATAGTCAAGATAACTTTGAAAATCCTCGTTCTTTGCCTTGCTGAAAATGCACGAATAAATAAAATCACTTTCAATCATCGGATAGACAATGTCCAGTTTTTTCTGAAGTTCCAGATTTCCAGAAGTTGTTCCGTTGCGCTCGTCAACAAGGTTCATGGCATTACGCACAGTCTGAATCACAATGCTGCGGTTCACGGGCTTTGTAATATATTTGTACGCTCCAATGTTCATGGCTTCCTGCGCATACTGAAATTTGTCAAATGCGCTCAAGACAATTATCACTGCGGAAGGCTTAAGACTTTTTATGCAGCTTATCGCATCAAGTCCGCTCATACCCGGCATATTTATGTCCATAAAAATTATGTCGATTTTTTCCCGGCTCACAATAGAAACCGCATCACTTCCAGACAATGCGGAAAATAAATTCACCTGCCCTTCAAAATTTTTTTTGATTATAAACTGAAGCGAATCAATCATAATCTGCTCGTCATCACAAGTTAAAATATTATACATTTGGAATCCTGATTAAAAACTTCATTTCTGAATCATCTCTAGAAAAAATATCAAAAACATCATCACGGTGAAAATAAATTCTAAGCCGCGAAAAAACATTTATAAGCCCAATACCCGTATGCTCTCCGTCTTTATTTCCCAAAGAATTTTCTTTTGGAGAAGGAGATTTTATTCCACCGCTTTTTGCAGCCTTTAAAATTTCCTCACGAACGCCAGAATCAAATTTAGATCCGTTGTCGCCAATAAGAATTTCAACAAATCCGTCTGTTTCCTTTACAGAAAGAAAAACTTTGCCCATGGAATTTTGCAAGCCATGCTGAATACAGTTTTCAACCAGCGGCTGCAAAGTCATTGCAGGAAGTCTTTGGGAAAATTTATGCTCGGGAATTTTTTTTACAAACTCAAGCCTTTTTCCAAAACGAACTTTCATAATGTAAACAAAACTGTCCACAAGCCCAAGCTCATCGTCAATTGAAGCGTCCTCTTTTTGCGCAATGTTATATCTAAAAAAATCCGAAGTCTGCTCAATAAAAAAACAAGTTCTATCCGCGCCTTCCATCATTGCAAGCTGCGCACCTGTATTCAATGTGTTAAACAAAAAATGCGGATTTATCTGGCTCTGAAACGCCTTTAGCTGGGCATCCGCATAAAGAGCCTGCATTTCCATCTGGCGTTCCCTAAGCTCATTTTCTGTTCTGGCTTTTTCCCAGATTTTGTCTATGTATTCTCTTATGCTGATTATCATTCTGTCAAAAGCTCGGCAGATATTTCCAATTTCATCATGAGACTTCTTGTTAAAAAGCGGAACATCAAAGTCCTGCTGAGCCACACGGAGCGCAACCGAAGAAATTTCCGCAAGAGGCCGTGTGATATTTCCGATAAGAAGATTCAGCAAGGCAAGAATAAAAACAAAGAAAAGCGCAAAGAAAACCGCGTAAACTTTAAAAAGCAAATTTATATTGTTTCTGTCCGCGGCATAAAACTCGGCGTTGTTCTGCATATAAAGAATATTGAGCTTTTGAATTTCCTCCAAAAGAAACCTGTAGCATTCAAGACTCTGCAAATAAAAATTTCCGCTTGTGCTATTTGCTCTTCGCTCCGCAACTGCTTTAGAGCTATAATATAGAAAAGACTGCGCAAGCTGATTCACAACATATTCTTTCTGACGCACTTCATTTGTAGAAGGAGAATCCTGCATCGCATCGCAAAGATCTTCCACTCTGGCTGAACTTGCATAGTAAGCGTCAATGCTTTCAAACGTTCTGTATTCAATGTAAAGTTCAAGTGAATTTTCAAGCCGCGACAAATCATTTGCAAACACATTCAGCTCGGAATTTGACTTGTAGGATTCACCCACGGATTTTAAAACATAATGCTCCATCAGAATCGTAAGCGCAAGGCTCGCGCTCATTATAAGAAAAGCGGCAACTATGCTTGCCATTATTTTCCATCTAAGGCTTTTGTTTTCCGCAAACTTCATTTTTTTTCTGCCCTCCTTACCTGAAGGTCAGCTGTAATGTAGCTGTTCGCATAGCCTTTGTTTCTGTATTCAAAAAGCTCCGTCATCGCCGTTCTGCCGATTTTGTTAAAATTGAACGAAACAAGCTTGGAAAGAATTCCTTTTTCAAGATACATGGATACAGTTTCATTTTCACCATAGCCTAAGATTTTTATGCGTCCGGAAGCAGAAGAAGCCGCAACAAGCTGAAGAACCATAATAGTATCTTCTTCTGTAAGGCAGACAACAGCGCAACAGTCAGTTTTTTCGTGCAAAAGAATTTCTTCCACGCTTTTTCTGTTTTCCTTGAGAGACTTGTCAAACACTTTAAAATTTGAAATTCCCTTGACCCTGTAATAATCCATGAGGCTGTTTAAAAGATTGCTGTGGTTGGGGCTTCCAGAAATTCCGCTTATAACAATATATGCTTTTCCGCTCGGCTCAAAAAGTTCTTCTGATTCAATGCCGATTCTGCGCCCAAGGTTTGAATAGTTGCTTCCTATAAAAGAAATCTGCGGATTTTCTGCAATATAATGCCCGATTGTTATAACAGGAATCTCCGTGCCGTCTATGCGGCTTACTGATTCAAACGGAAGTGATGAAGAACTTACATAGGCAATGATTCCGTCCGCATTTACAAAAGAGCCGTAGTCAATTAAAGACTGAAGTGAAATATTTTCCGCAAGAGAATCCGGGGATTTTAGTTCCACAAGCGCGCTATAGTCTTGACTTAAGCTTTTTGCGCCTTCAAAAATCTGATTAAGAAAAACAGAACTGTCCGCCTGCCCAACAACAAGAATATGATAATTTCTGTCTTCGCCTTCAAATTCCGCGCCATGAATAGAAATACCAGAAACAATGCGCACAAGAAACAAAATTCCCGCCGCAAAAAGAACTGCAAGCGGAACCGCTGCCTTTAGCACAAAACCATTTTTTTTCACTGGATTTTTCCCCATAAACTCAATAAAATAATAACAGTTTTATATCTGAATGTCATTATCCGCTTTTCTTTGCTAAAAATCTTCCCGAACGGTAACAAAAGATTTAAATTACCTTCAAAATACATAGATTTTACCGTTCGGGAATGCTATAATTGCCGTTATGATAATAAACTCTATCACCGATATTTCAGAAGTTGTAAAAAAACGCAGAAAATCATTAGGGCTTACCCAGTCTGAATGCGCCGCAATGTGCAATGTTGGAAACCGTTTTTTTTCCGAGCTTGAAAACGGCAAAGAAACTCTTCACATCGGAAAAGTAATAAATTGCCTCCAAATTCTTGGAATAAACATTTCTTTGACAAACCGCGAGGATAACGAATGAAGCTGAATGTTTATTTTGGAGAAAAAAAATGCGGGGAATTGTTCACTACGGAAAACAGAGGAATTGCATTCTATTATATAGAAGAATATCTTTCATCTCCAGATTCAAAGGCTATTTCTCTTTCCCTTCCGCTTAAAAAAGGAGAATTTTCGCAGAAAGAATGCCTTCCATTTTTTTCAGGACTGCTTCCAGAAGAATTTACAAGGAAAAGAGTTGCCGATTATCTCCATATTTCAGAACTCAGCGACATTAAGCTCCTTGAAGCCATAGGTCAGGAATGCGCAGGATTCATAACAATTGCAGATGACGATTTTAATCCAAAAAATATTAAAACTGAATACGAACTAAACAGTTCAAACTACGAAAAACTTTCAGCGGAACAACTAGAAGATTTTGTTTTAAATATTCCACAAAGACCGTTTCTCAAAGCTGATGACAGGCTTAGACTTTCTCTTGCCGGCGCACAGGAAAAACTTTCGTTGGCATTTTTTGAAAACCAGTGGTATTTGCCTTTAAACGGCGCGCCTTCAACCCATATTTTAAAGCCGACACGAGAAGGAAATCTTTCCACATTAGCGCAAAATGAATATGACTGTATGCAGCTTGCAAAAAAATGTGGCTTAAATGCGCCGGAATCAAGGCTTGAAAAAATCGCAGGAAAAGATGTTTTTATAGTCCAGCGATATGACCGCATTATAAAGAACGGGAAAATCACAAGACTTCATCAGGAAGATATGTGCCAGGCTCTTGGAATTATGCCGGAAAACAAATACCAGTCTGACGGCGGTCCTGGAATCAAAGAAATTTATGACTTGCTGAAACTTCATTCCGTTATGCCGATTATTGATTTGCGTTTTTTTATAACTGAAATTCTTTTTAACTACCTTATTGGAAACTGCGATGCCCATGCAAAAAACTATTCAATTCTTTATGACAAAAAGGGGAATGCAAGGCTCTCTCCAATTTACGATGTTGTTTCTACAAAAGCCTTTCCGTCTTTAACAAAGAAAATGTCAATGAAAATCGGCACGCATTACGACTTGGAAAAAATCAACAAAGACGATTTTATTTTACTGGCTCAGCAACTAAATATAAATAAGAAAATTATTTTTGAAACTCTTGAATCCTTGAACGAAAAAATGCATTCATAGACATTTTTTTTTTCACTGGATTTTTCCACATAAACTCAATAGAATAATAACATAGATTGAACAAATATTCGATACAGAAAAAATAAGACATATTTAACAAAAAAATAAATATGCGGTAAGAAAAAGAAAGCGGCAACAGAGCCGTTTTGAGCGATGGCAAGCGATTGTAAAATCGCGCAGTCCGATTTCTTTTACGCTCAACTTGGAGAATTGACGCGCTTTTTCTTATAGCATATTCAGCATTTTACTAACTGGAGGATTTTTATGAATACAAAGAAACTTGCGCTTGCATTATTTCCGCTGCTTCTTGCATTTGCTTCCTGCATGAATATTGACGGCTCTAGCGGCAAAGAAGGAGCAATCCGTGTTACCTTGCCAGAAAGCGGTTCGCGCGGAACTTATACACTTTCAAAAGATAATCCTTTATATGAAGTAAGCCTTATGCAGGGCGACAAAACACTTAAAACCCTGTCATCGGAATCCACCGGGGGGGGCGATTTTGTATTTGACGAGCTAGAACCTGGAACATACAAAATAGTTGTTACGGCAAGACAGCAGGACGGAACATTCCTTGCCCGCAACAGAGCAGAAGTAGAAGTTACAGCCGGCGAAACCCAAAACTGCCCGATTACACTTATTCTAGCAGGCAATAAAGGAAAAGTATTCAACTCGGATTATTATGTGCTTACAGACTACAGAGGATACACAGATTTTGTAAATTCCGTAGATTCAACACCATCTATGTCATCAACACAAGCTAGGCTTGGAGCAGAAGATATAAACGGAACGCAATTCTCTGTAGGAAAAAGCGGAAGCTCATCATTTGAATTTTATATATTTACACAAGAACAACAACCTGCAAAAGCCGGAATCGAAATAAATGGCGATAATGTTAAGCCTATAACTGACTACATTTACTACGACACTATAAATGATTCACTTTGGCTTGGAGCATATTCTTCAAGCGGATTTTATTTTATAAACGAAGCAAACAAAATAAACTCAGATACAAATTATTCAACTCCTTGCACACTTTCAGGACTTTCAATTTATCCGAATGCACAATACACGGCATTTGCTGCAAGCGGAACAGAGCTTTACATTGCATATACAAATGACGGAACTTCATATCTTCAGCGCGCCAAAATTGAAGGACAAAACGATTCCTTTACAATAACAACAATAGGAAATCCGCAGTCCACACAAGACATGGGCGTAGACGACGGACAAATAACAGACATAGTCATTCATTACGACGGCTATGTTTACGTGCTGGTTTCTCAAACTGGTTCTAAAAATTTTACTGATATGTATATGGTAAACAACTTAATTAGTGGTTCTGAAGAAACAACAGTTTATAGCCGAGGTGCTATAGTACGCCTTGAGCCAACCTCAAGTGGATTTAAACTTTCTGCAAAAACTGGATGGACAGAAGATTCGAGAACTATCGCTTCTTCAAATAAAGACAAAAATCCTTTTACATCAGGTTCTGACTCCGACAATTATACATTCTATGATGTAAATGCATATATTCCTGAATATTCAGAAAGAAACTCGCACTTCTATGGTCCACGTCGCTTCGTTGCTATAAAACCAAAAGAGCTTGCAATAGCAGACTGCGGTGCAAATATAGTCATGCCAGACTACGAAAGCGAAAAAAGAGGAAAATTGTTTAAACATAACAGAATTGTAAAAGTAGATTTATATAAATTTGCACTGGAATCAAATTCTGTAACAGATTTAAATAACATTAATTTTTCGAATTTAATATTGAGCGGCTCAATTGAAAGCGTAACAAACTTTAATGGTCTTGATAACAATGAGGAAAAATAATTGCAAAATCAAATATCGAGTTATATAAATTATCATTGCCGTACTTTATACTGCGATGTTTCTGAAAGAAACTCGGTTAGAAATCTTTAAGTGATTGTAATATATAATTCATTTAGATTTATAACCGAGTTTGATGCGCAAACATCGCAGGGTCAAGATCCTAAAATGGCAGTAAAACTCAAACCCAAACAAGCACACGGCAGCCCTGCTGTCGTATGCTTGTAACACCCCCTAACAAATGCTTGCAAGCCCCCCTTGCAAAATGTAATTCTGCAAAAAAGCTATTAAAACCCATTTTCATTTCCCATTTTTAACATTTTAGGGAAATAAAAAAAGCAAACAAATAAAAAGTTTTTATTGTATTTCAGCAAAAACTTTATAAATCTACATAGTTTTTATTTAAACTCAGTAAAAACTATGGAAAAATTTTACATTCCATCCTAAAACCTCCACTTATGCAAAAATCTATAAAAATCTAAAGAATTTTCTGGCAAAAGTGGAAATCAGCGGGAATTTGATATAGAATGATAATAGGTCATTCTAACAATTTTCTTAGGGGGAATTATGAAAAAACTTATGTTTTCAATTTTACCAGCGTTATTGCTCGCGTTTGTTTCCTGCATGAATATGTCATCTGGAAGCGAAGGCGGTTCTGTCCGGGTTGTTCTGCCAAGTTCTTCTCGCACGCTTTATTCATCGGGACATGGCGATGTTGATTCATTCACAGTAAGACTTTTACTAGGCGAAAAAATCATAAATGAAAAATCCATAAACAAAGAAACTAACGAGACGGGGGGGGGTAATTGTATTTGACGAACTTGAGCCTGCAACATACACAGTAGAAGTAGAAGGCTGGATGTCCAGCAAAGATGTTCTTTTATATTTTGGAACAGAAGAAGCAAAGGTAACAGCAGGACAAGATTCTGATTGCCAAGTAAATTTAAAGAAAAAAGACTGCCAAATTTACAATATTTCAGTTGATGCAAGAGAACTAAAAACAGCTTGCGAAGCAGACGGAAACATATATATCTTTATGGACGAAGATTCTTCTGTAAGCACAAATCAAGCCACACCAGAAAATAACTGTCAGCTTACAAACATAACTTCCGGCACAAAAATTATAAGAGGCAACGGCGGAAAAGTTCAGCAAAGCACAGACGACAACAAAACTCTTACAACAGAAGGCGGCCAGATAAAACTTTTTAATGTAACCGGAAGCTCCACAATTCTTGAAATAAACAATCTTACATTTACGGCATCAGACACAGTCGAAACCTCTGCACTTGACGGAGCTTTAATCTGTGTAGATGATGGAGCAACTGTAATTTTAAAGCAATGCCGTATGAACGGAATATCCATGTCAAACTTAGGCACAAGCCTTATATATGTAAAAAGTGGCGGAAAACTTCTTGTTGAAAACTGCACTTTTTATAATAACACAAGCACAAACAAAGGCAATGTATCTTTCTCTGAATGCATACGAATAGAAAACGGAGCTCAAGTGGAAGTTGTTTCATGCAATTTTGAAAGCAACGGTGATGGAGATTTAATGTCAAACGCCGCAGCAATAGAAAATTCTGGTTCATGCCGCATAAGCAACACAACATTTAAAGGCAACAAAGCAAACAGAGGCAGTGCAATAATGAACAATGAAAACGGAATTCTTGAAATTGAAAATTCAACGTTCGACAGCAATACGTGCACTTCTAACGGCGGATATTATGCAAGAAGAGGCGGTGCGATATTTATTCAAGGCGGAAGTGTAAAAATCACAGACAGCACATTCACAGGCAATGAAACTCTTGGTCAAAATGCAAGTGAAGGCACAGCAAATGGTGAATTTCAAAAACTCGGTGGAGGCGCAATCAGCTTAAAAATGGGTTCACTTACATTGCAGAACACAAGATTCGATAATAACAGCGTAACTTCAACAAGCAAAAATGACGCTTACGGATATGGCGGAGCTGTTTTAATAGAACAGTCAGATGCAAATCTATTCTTAAAAGATGCAAGCGGCGCAGCAATGGACATAGCAAGCTACATAAATAAGTACATGAGCGGCAATACTACAGCAAAAACTGATGCCGGCGCAAACATCTACTGCAACGGCGGCACAATAAACGGCACTGTTTATACAAAAGCATGGGAATAGCCTTTGTCATGGGGATGTCCAATAAGTCTTAAAATGTCATTGCCGCACATGATACGGCAATCTATTGAAATTTTACAACAGATTATCAATCGGACTTCTTTCAGAAATATCACAGGGTTCTAGTCCGACAATGATACTTTTTATAAGTAAGTGCAAAACAGTGGGTTCTTAGGGCGACAGCCCTAAGCGATGCTGGGAAAGAAGGGAGGTTTGGAGGGAAAGAAACCGGCGATTGAATCGCTTCGCTTTCGAAGTAGAGGGTTTTCTTCCCTCCAAAAAGAAACCGGCCATCCGCTGCGGGGTTACAAATACAGCAAACGGCCGGCATATAACCTGCGGATTGCTCCGCGGATTTTACATTTAAAACTAAGACAGACTTGGAGCGTTCCTCATTCTCCAAGCCTGCCTTATTCAGCTAAACGCTACTCTTCATCCTGAAGTGCATCGTATCCAGATTCACCAGTGCGAACCTTGATTACATTTTCAACAGGGTAAACGAAAATCTTTCCGTCTCCGATGTGTCCTGTATACAAGGCCTTCTTTGCGCTTTCCACAACAGTTGCTACAGGAACCTTTGAAACAACAATCTCTACCTTGATTTTCGGCAGCAGGTTGATTTCAACTGGAACACCGCGGTAGTATTCGCTTGCGCCTTTCTGCATTCCACAGCCCATAACATTTATAACTGTCATTCCAGTTACGCCAATGGAGTTCATGGCAGCTTTAAGAGCATTGAACTTGTTCTGGCGTGTTATGATTACAACCTTGTGAACCGCGGCATCCTTAGAAGAAGGTGTTGTGGCAGGAGCAACAACAGGAACAGCTTCATGCATTGGAATTGCAACGCCAGCTTCAGCAGCTTCGGCAATTTCTTCTGTGCTGTAAGGTGTCATAAATCCTGCATAACCTGAATCAAGACCATGCTCAAGCTTATCAAGACCGATGATTTCCTCTTCCGCAGATACACGCAATCCAAAAATCTTCTTGATTAAGAAGAACAAAATAGTAATTGTTACAACAGTCCAGGCGATTGTGCAGACCATTCCAAGAAGCTGAAGTCCAAGACATTCAAGTCCGCCGCCGTAGAAAAGTCCTGAAATCTGCTCGCCAGCTTTGTTTGCAAGTGAATATCCAGGAACTGAAGGGCTTGCAAAAAGTCCAACCGCAATTGTTCCCCAGATACCGTTAAAGCAGTGAACGGCAACAGCACCAACAGGATCATCTACATGGAGCTTGTTGTCCAAAAACCAAACTCCAAATACAACCAAAAGACCTGCAACAATACCAATGATTGAAGCACCCAAAGCATCCGCAACATCACACGGAGCTGTGATTGCAACAAGACCAGCCAAAGAAGCGTTCAAGCACATTGAAACATCAGGCTTGCCGAATTTTATCCAAGTAAAAATCATACAAGTAACTGTTGCAAGAGCCGGAGCAATTGTTGTAGCAACAAAGATGCTTCCAAGCTGCGGAACAGAAGTTGCAGCCGCACCGTTGAATCCGTACCAACCCAACCACAAGATGAACACGCCAAGCGCACCAATCGGAATATTGTGTCCAGGGAAAGCGTTTACCTTTATAGAACCATCAGCGTTCTTTGTAAACTTTCCAATGCGAGGACCTACCATTGTAGCACCAATCAAAGCGCAGATACCGCCAACCATGTGGATACAGTTTGAACCTGCAAAGTCGTGGAATCCAAGCTGAGCAAGCCAGCCGCCGCCCCAGGTCCAGTGAGCTTCAATCGGATAAATTACTGCTGAAATTACAGCTGAATAAACACAGTATGAAAGAAACTTTGTGCGTTCTGCCATCGCGCCAGAAACAATTGTCGCTGTTGTAGCGCAGAATACAAGGTTGAATACAAATCCAGACCAGTCAAAGTTTGCATAGTCTGTAAATATCTGCCAGTTCGGTTTTCCCAGAAAACCAAAAAGCATATTTTCACCAAGGAAAAGACCAAAACCAATAAGGATGAAAACAACTGTACCAATACAGAAGTCCATCAGGTTTTTCATAATAATGTTGCCGGTATTTTTTGCGCGTGTAAAACCGGTTTCAACCATTGCGAATCCTGCCTGCATCCAGAATACGAGGGCAGCGCCAAGCAAGAACCATACACCCCATAAATCCTTGGAGACGCTTTGAACAGCTTGCATTACATCTTCCATAAAAACCCCTTGTCTAAAAAGACGGTAATGAAAATAAAAAAAGCGACAGTGATACCGACAAGAGAATTCCACTGCGGAATCTCTTAACCGACACCATTGTCGCTTTTAACAAATTATAATTCAGTTTAAAACAAAAAAAGCCACAAACTGCCCAAGGCAATCTGTGACTCCGTTGTCAACTGATGTTTTAGTTCTACCATTCTGAAAAAAAAATGTCAATATATATTTTTATAAAATTTATTTTTGCACTTCTATTGCACGCTCAATTGTTTTTACGTAGTCTTCGCCCCAGTATTCGCAAAGAAGACTATATGCCTGCTCTTTAAGTTCCGGCACAACACGCTGTTCAAGCTGCTTTAAATTATTCGCCACAAAATTATTGCAAGCCGCCTTCATGCTTTCCACCAAAGAACTGCTAAGGCAAGCTCCTTCTGGAGACTGTATAAACTGCACAACTGGAACAAACGCCGATGCCGCGGAACACACACGCCGCCACCGCCCAATGTCCGTAATCGACTGCGCACTTGAAATTCCTGAATCCACGGAATATCTGTAAAAGCGTTCCTGCACTCCAAAATATTTTTTTGCAAAAACCGAAAGAAAAAAGTAAAGGCAAAGATCTTCCGCCATGGTGCATTCTGTAAACGGAATAAAAGAAAACGCTTTTTCCATCAAAGATCTTTTTATAAGCTTGCCCCACAAAAAACCGCAGTGCTTGCAGTTTACAAAGCAGTCTTCTGAAATCTGACTTCCAGAAAGCTCGCCCAAAGTTATCTTGCCTATTTTTTTCTGAAGATGCTCTTGCTGCGCTGAATTTTTTTCAGGATTTTCTGTAACTGCAATGGCTGTGGAATTTACTATGTCGGCATTTGTTCTTTGCGCTTCATTGTACAAAAATGAAATTGCGTTGCTTCCTTCCAGATAGTCATCGCTGTCAATATAAAAAATAAAATCGCCGCTGGAAAACGAAAGCAAGTCGCGCCTAGTTTCAAGAATTCCAAGGTTGTTCAAATGCTCCTTGAACACAACCGGAACTTTTGTTTCCTTGGCAAACTTCTTTACGATTTTTTTTGCATCCTCGCCTTTTTCATTGACTCCACATGAAGCATCGCTTACAACAACAATTTCCTTTTCAGCAAAATCCTGCATCGCCACAGAGTCAAGACATTTTCTTAGAACTTTTTCCGTTCCGTAAACCGGAATGCAAACAGAAACCTTAGGCTTTTTCATAAAGCTTTTCTCCTGTAGAGTTTTACCTTTTTATAAAAATTTGCGTATAATACCATGCGCCTTCTGAATTTTTAACTGCGCTCACTGCGGAATGCGTTGCCTGAGTGCTTTCAATATTAGCCCTATGCCCCGAACTATTAAGCCACATATTTACAACATCTTCCGGCTTTGTGGAATAATTGAACGCAACGTTTTCAGCAGCCCCACACAAAGGTGTCAGATTTTTCACCCTATCATCAAAGCCATAATGCCCAAATGCAGTTTTGCCAGTTGACATGTTTTTTGAATGAATGCAGCACTGATTGAAAATGTCATCATCAAATTTAAGAGCCGCAAGCCCTTTTTGTTTTCTATGCGCATTCACAAGATTGAAAATCTGCATATCATAGGAAGTAGCTTCGCCCCCCCCGACAGAATTTTCATCGTCCTCATCAAAGGCATCGCAAGAAATAAGCAAACCGCAAAAAACTAAAAGAAAAACAAATATCTTATTGAATTTCATGCGTAAAATTATAGCACAAAAACATGGAAATTAAAAACAAGAATCCCCGGCACAGAAAAACCATACCGGGGAAATGTGTGTTTTTAAGGAGACAAAATACTATTCAATAAATTTACACTCTAAAAAGCAAATCCTCATAGCCTGGGAACGGCTTGTATTCTTCCCCAAGCAAAGGCTCAATTGCATCGGCAACATCTCGGGCTTCTGTCATCGCAGGAATAACTGAATCAACATAAGCGCGGGCAATTTTCATGCAGTCACCGGCATTCTGGGCAGCTTCGTGGAGCTTGTCAAGTTTTGCGGCTTTTTCTGCCAAGCTGTTTACAAGAGTATCCAGTTTAGAAAGAAGTTCTGACTGCGCGCTTGCCTTTGCTCCAGGAACAACAGCCTTGAGATCAATTGCAGTCTTGCTTACTGAATCCATGTACTTAAATGCGGCAGGAAGAATATCCTTGCTAATCATTTCAAGCATTGTCTGAACTTCAATATTCAGAATCTGCGCGTATTTTTCAAGCTTGATTTCATAGTGGCTGTTCATTTCAATATCTGTATAAACACCCATTTCTGTAAAGAGCTTGACGTTCTTGGAATCAAGATAATGAGCCATTGCATCAGGAAGAGTGCGAAGGTTCAAAAGTCCGCGTTTTTCAGCTTCATCAATCCAGCTTGAATCGTAGCCGTTTCCGTTGAAGATAACTCTCCAGTGCTTTGTAACTTCACGTTTGATAAGCTCAGCAAGAGCAGCATCAAAGTCAGTTGCCTTTTCAAGCTCGTCTGCAAATTCCTTGAGAGTATATGCGACGATTGAATCCAATGTTGTATTCGGACCGGAAATTGAAAGTGAAGATCCGCATGAACGGAATTCGAATTTGTTTCCAGTGAAAGCGAACGGAGAAGTTCTGTTGCGGTCAGTTGAATCTTTTGGAATCGGCGGAAGAACGTCAACTCCAATTGTCATCTTCTGCGCTCCATGCTCACCAAGAGGCTTTCCGTCCTTTATAGACTCAAGAACAGCATAAAGCTCGTCGCCAAGATACATTGAAATAATTGCAGGCGGTGCTTCATTTGCTCCAAGGCGGTGATCGTTTCCTGCGGAAGCAACAGAAATTCTTAGCAAGTCCTGATTTTCATCTACAGCCTTGATTACGGCTGTAAGGAACAAAAGGAACTGCGCGTTTTTCTCTGGAGTCTTTCCTGGCTCAAGAAGGTTTTCACCAAGGTTTGTGGACATAGACCAGTTGTTGTGCTTTCCGCTTCCGTTAAGACCTGCAAAAGGCTTTTCGTGAAGAAGGCAGACAAGACCGTGGCGACGCGCAACTTTCTTCATAACTTCCATTGTAAGCTGATTCTGGTCAGCGGCAAGGTTTGTAGTTGTGAATATTGGAGCCATTTCATGCTGAGCCGGAGCAACTTCGTTATGTTCTGTCTTTGAAAGAATTCCGTACTTCCAGAGAGTATCGTTCAAATCTTCCATGTATTCAACAATGCGAGGATTAAGGGCGGCAAAATACTGATCATCCATTTCCTGGCCTTTTGAAGGTTTTGCGCCAAACAAAGTGCGTCCTGTCATGCGGAGGTCTTTGCGCTGACTGTAAAGCTTCTGGTCAACAATAAAATATTCCTGCTCTGGTCCTACAGTTGTGGCAACATGAGTAGCGTCTTCATTTCCAAAGAGCTTAAGAATTCTAAGAGCCTGTTTATTCAGTGCTTCCATTGAACGCAAGAGCGGAGTCTTTTTGTCCAACGCTTCGCCTGTGTAAGAACAGAAAGCTGTAGGAATACAAAGAGTGTGCTCCTTTACAAACGGATATGCAGTTGGATCCCATACAGTGTAACCGCGGGCTTCAAAAGTTGCACGGCGACCTCCGCTCGGGAAAGAAGAAGCATCCGGCTCACCCTTTACAAGCTCCTTTCCGCTGAAAGACATGATAACAGTTCCGTCATCCTGGGGAGTGATAAAGCTGTCATGCTTTTCCGCAGTAATTCCTGTGAGCGGCTGGAACCAGTGTGTAAAATGTGTTGCGCCCTTTTCAATTGCCCATTCTTTCATTGCGTGAGCAACCTGGTTCGCCACATCGATTTTAAGCGGCTCGCCATCATCCAAAGTTTTTTTCAAAGCCTTGAATGTTTCCTTTGGCAGACGTTCTTTCATTACCTTCTGATTGAACACCATGCTTCCAAACAATTCTGGTACATTTGTAGACATTTGCTAACCCCCATTATAAATATAAAACAAAGAAGGCGATGTGATTGAACGCCAAGAAAACTTAGCACTCAGCCACATCGCCTTTGATGTTTACATGGATTACTCTAATTAATTCATCAAAAAATGTCAATGAGTTTTTGAAAAGAAATTTCAAGGAATTTAAATACAGTTTTTGCAAAGCGGACTTCCATACGATGTGGAATAACATTCTTTTCCGCATTTGCAGCAATATCGTTCTGTATAATCTATATTCCCAAACTGAGCCCAGGTATGATAGCATTCATCGCATAACGGCTTTCTTAAATCGTATGAAATTTTTGCTCCGCATCTAATGCAAGTTCCTTCCGTTATTTCTGCATTATTCGGCGGCGCATCAGAACTGTTTTCTTCAACAATTCCCATTGACTTTTCTACGTCGTTTATGACTTTTGTCAAACCGTTTCTAATTTCTGAACTTGTAAATCTTAAAACTACATATCCTAAATTTTGAAGCTCACGGTCAATGCTTCTGTCTCGCACAGCCTGATATTCGGTTCTTTCATGATAAGTGTGTCCGTCAGTATAAATGCAGATTTTCTTGTTACCTGATTCCAAATAAAAATCAGGAATTGTCAAAATCTTTTTAGGATCAACAGGTTCTGGAAAATGGCAAACTGTATTGTCTTTATTTATTCTAAGTTGAAGCTCAACTTCAATATTATTTCTAACAAGTGCCTTAAGCAAATCTCTTTCAAGAGGACTTTCACAGACATTGCAGCATCGGTAACATTCCTTCAATTTTAAATCACAGTCCTTACAGTCAGAATTTCTATCAATCTTTTTTCTTATCTCTTGGGCTTCTTCTATATTGCAATTGAATTTTTCCATGATCGGCTTATATCCAAGCACTGTTACAATATCGTCCAAAAGCTCTTTCATATCTGATTCAGAAAGCTTTTTTGCAACTTCTATATCGCCAGCCAACTGAAATGAAATTTTATAACAGTTAATTTTTGAAGAATCATTTTCTTTTGCTTCAACATCAATTTTTACTTTCAATTTTCCTATCCTTATTGATAGAAAACTTTAATTCGTTTAACAAATTTAGTAAATATATTTTTATAAACAATATTATTTTTTTATATTCAATCATTCACTTGCTTTCTTCATCTTCTTCCAAAACTGACATCTTTGTATCTTGGATAAGTCCGATTCTATCTTTTGCATTCAGTGGAGTTACAACTTTTTTGCCGGTTTTTTGCTCAAGCTCAGCTCTTGCGTTTTTAGCGATTGTTGCGCCGTCCACCGCATTTTGAATATGCTCTCCAAAACTCTGCGGATTTTTTGACTCTGAAATTTCTTTTGTGGAAAGCTCGGCAAGCATATTTAAGACAAGTTCCTTGTTTGTCATGTTGTCCCGAAGATTTTCTTTTTTGAGCCCTTTGAATTCCTTGTATTCCTTTGCGGTCTTTCCTGCCCAAGTCTTGTAAATTATATCTGTAAGAGTCGCAAACTGAACGCCCTCTTTTAGACCATGCTTTTTCCATTCATCGGTAAGGTCTTTGCGAATTTCGATTGACTTTAGACGCTGATTTATCCAGTTTTCTGAATATCCCAATGCACGGTATTCCTGCAATGCCCGCTGAATTCCCTGCTCCGGGTCTTGCATTTCGTCAAGACGCTCTTTTGCGACCTGCGCCATCCACAATTTGAACGGCTCTGCTTTCGGAGATGGAATTGACTGAATCAGGCGGAAAATGCCTTCAGATGTAGCAGCCTGAATTTCTCTTGATTTTCCATCTTTTCCTTTCATCCTAACTGGGGTACAAATTGTACCCCAGTTAAGGTTCAACTGCTCATCCCGAGAACGCATTTTCTTTATATATTGTTTTGGGTCTTTACTGTCTGTAAGAATTTGAACTACATCAACAACACTGAAATACCATTCTTCCTTTTCGCTGTCCCAGACGGTGCGGACTTTCTGTTCTTCAAAAAGCTTGATTTGTGTTTTTGTTTCCTCTTCATCAACAAGCATAATTTTCCCTTTTATTTTATTTTGCTAAAATTTGGATTCGTTAGAATCCCCAAATCCGTGTGGCAATCGTGGCAATATTCTTCTATATATTTATTATCTCAATTATTATAAAATATAACAGTTTCCAAAAATAATTGACAGCAAAACCGCAATCCATTAATCTAAAAAAATCGTCGCACAAAAAAATGGAGGAAAAATGTCCTACACAAAAGAAGAAGTTATTGAATTTGTTCAGATGGAAGATGTCAAATTTATCCGTCTTGCATTCTGTGATATTTTCGGAAATCAAAAAAACGCCGCAATTATTCCGGACGAGCTTGAACGCGCATTCAAAGAAGGAATCGCATTTGACGGCTCTTCGATTGCAGGATTCACAGATGAAGCGCATTCCGACCTTTTTCTTTTCCCGATTCCTTCAACGCTCACAGTTCTTCCGTGGCGGTCAATTTCCGGTAAAGTTGTGCGTATGTTCTGCGAAATAAAAAAAAGTGACGGAACTCCATTTGAAAAAGACTGCCGCAACATTTTAAAGAAAGCAGTTAAAGAAGCGGAAGAAAAAAATCTAAAAGTAAACTTTGGCTCTGAATGCGAATTTTATCTTTTCCAGACCGACGAAAAAGGCAAGCCAACAAAAATTCCTTTTGACAATGCAGGCTACATGGACGTTGCTCCAGAAGACAAAGGCGAAAACATCCGCCGCGAAATCTGCCTGACTTTGGAGCAGATGGATCTTCATCCGGAAAACTCCCATCACGAGGAAGGTCCGGGTCAAAACGAGATCGACTTCCGCTACGGACAGGCTCTTGCCGCCGCAGACAACACAATGAACTTTATAACAGTCGTAAAAGCAGTGGCTGTGCGCAACGGACTTTATGCGGATTTTTCACCAAAGCCTCTTCCAGATGAAAGCGGCAACGGATTCCACATAAATATTTCTGTACAGGAAAATTCCGGCAAGGAAGTTCAAAACGCATTTATGGCGGGAATCATGGCACACATAAAGGAAATTACGGCGTTCTTAAATCCAACAGAAAATTCTTATGAAAGGCTCGGCTCAAGAAAAGCTCCAAAATATGTAAGCTGGGCGCACGAAAACAGAACTCAGCTTATAAGAGTTCCGTCTGCAATAAATTCCCACAAGCGTTTTGAAGTCCGCTCTCCAGATCCAATGGCAAATCCGTACATTGCATATTCACTTTTAATTTACGCCGGACTTGACGGAATTGAAAAAGACATGAAGCTTTGCGAGCCAATCGAAATGAACCTTTCAACTGCAAGCCCCGAAATAACTTCAAAACTTGAACGTCTGCCAGAAAGTCTAAGAGAAGCCGTAGAACTTGCCAAAAACAGCGAGTTTATAAAAAAGCATCTTAGCGCGGATTTCACTTCATTTTTCAAAGTTTAAAAGGACGCAAAATGATTCCTTTAAAAGGCAGAAGAAAAGTTTTGATTGTCTCTGAAACAAAAAGTTTCCACGACAACATTTCTTGCATACTACCCAAAAGCGATTTTTTCCCGGTTTTTCATGCATCCTCTGGAGGAGAGGCGCGCAGGCTTTTGCTTGAGCTTCCTGTTGACATTCTGATTGTGGATTCGCCGCTTCCAGACGAGCACGGAATTATGTTCGCTGAAAGCTTCGCTGACTTGAACATGGGAATTCTGCTTCTTGTAAAAAGCGAGCTTTATGAGGAAACTTCATACAAAGTTGAAGAGCAGGGAATTGTAACTTTGCCCAAACCTAATTCACCAGAAATGTTTTTTACAGCAATAAAAATGCTTTCCGCAATGTCCTTCAGGCTGCAAAAAATGGAAGCAAAAAACAAGACGCTTCAAGAAAAAATGCAGGACATAAGAACGATAAACAAGGCAAAGTGGCTTTTAATTGAAAACCTGAACATGACAGAAAGCAATGCCCATAAGCACATAGAAAAACTTTCAATGGACAACCGCCAAAGCAAGCGTGAAGTCGCTGAAGAAATAATAGAACGCTACGATTCGTAAAACATTCTTAAAAAAAAACAGGGGATGTCCAATAAGTTTAAGTTCTAGAGGTCATTGAGCTTGTCGAAATGACTAAGTACACTATGTATGGTGGTTTCGACAAGCTCAACCACCGCATTTTTAACTTCTAGGACATCCTCCAATGACAGAAAGACAAATCCTGTAATTTTAGTACTCACCAAGGGCGGCGGCCACAAGTCCAAGGAATAATGGATGCGCCTTGTTCGGGCGGCTCTTGAATTCCGGGTGGAACTGAACACCAACATAAAAATTGTTCTTGTCATATTCAACAGTTTCTATGATATTTCCATCTGGAGATGTTCCGCTCAATGTAAGACCAGAATCTTCAAGCGCACTTCTAAAATCATTGTTGAATTCATAGCGGTGGCGGTGGCGCTCGGAAATTTCTTCTGTCTTGTAGCACTTGTACATTTGAGTGCCTTTTTTGATTTTGCAAGGATAAGCACCCAAACGCAAAGTCCCGCCTTTGTTTACAGATTCACTTTGGTCAGGCAAAAAGTCAATTACCTTGTGCGCACTGTTTTCATCAAATTCGCCTGAATTGGCATCCTTGAATCCGCAGACAGAACGGGCAAACGCAATAACCGCAATCTGCATTCCAAGGCAAATTCCAAGGTAAGGCAAATTGTGCTCGCGGCAATAATCGGCGGAAGCAATCATTCCTTCAATTCCTCGTGAACCGAATCCGCCCGGAACAATTACGCCGTTGCATCCGCCAAGAATATCGTCCACGTTTTCTTTTGAAATAGACTCGCTGTCAATCCATTTTATGTTCACGTAAGAGCCAAGCTCATAGCCTGCGTGCTGCAAAGCTTCCGCAACAGAAAGATAAGCATCGTGAAGCTGAACATATTTTCCGACGAGACCGATTGTAACTTTCTTTGTGCGGTTCTGAATTTTTTCAAGCATATTGTTCCATTCTGTCAAATCGCAAGGAGGAACAGAAAGGTTCAATTCGCGGCAAACAATGTCTGAAAAATGAAGTTTTTCAAGCATAATCGGAGCTTGATACAAAACCGGCAGCGTAAGGTTTTCAATAACGCAGTCAGGCTTTACATTGCAGAACATGGCGACTTTGCGGAAAATGCTTTCTTCAAGTTTTTCATCGCAGCGCAAAACAAGAATGTCCGGCTTAATTCCAAGCCCCTGAAGTTCCTTTACGGAATGCTGAGTAGGCTTTGTCTTGTGCTCATCAGAACCATGAAGAAACGGAAGAAGCGTAACATGTATATAAAGCGAATTTTCACTGCCAACTTCAAGACCAACTTGGCGGATTGCTTCAAGGAACGGCTGGCTTTCTATATCGCCTGTAGTTCCTCCGACCTCTGTAATAACAATATCCGCACCGGAAGTTTTTCCAACATTGTAAATAAATGATTTTATTTCATTTGTAATGTGAGGAATAACCTGAACAGTTTCTCCAAGATATTCTCCGCGGCGTTCCTTATTGAGCACGTTCCAGTAAACTTTTCCAGAAGTAAGATTTGAAAATTTGTTTAAGTTTTCATCAATGAAACGCTCGTAATGTCCAAGATCAAGGTCAGTTTCCGCACCGTCATCAGTTACATAAACTTCACCGTGCTGGTAAGGACTCATTGTTCCAGGATCAACGTTGATGTACGGATCCAGTTTTTGGGAAGCAACCTTGAGTCCGCGCGACTTGAGCAGACGTCCTAAAGATGCAGCTGTAATTCCTTTTCCAAGTCCGGAAACAACACCACCTGTAACAAAAATATACTTTGTTGATTTCATAGCACGCCTTCCTATTCAAAAAAAAATCCGCAGACTACAAAAGCAATCTGCGGCATATAGTCGCTTTAAATTACAATGTAAGTTAGTATGCCAAAATTACGCCTTACCGTCAAGATTGAAAGCTCTTCATTTAAAACGGCTCTTCTGCTTTTATCGCAAAAAGTTTTATTCCTTCGCCGGGAAACTTTTTCTTTATCGCCTTCATTACTGCTTGCACTTTTGGCAAATCCTCATCTTCAATGTAGCTTACAAGCACAAAATTTTTCTCAGGCCAAGTTGTATTTCCAAGCTTGCGGTCATTTCCTCCGCGGCCATAAACAAGCGGAAACTTCGTGTATAAAATATCAGGAACATATTCTTCCAAAGCCTGAGTAACATCATCTTCAACAGATTTATTTGAAATTATTTCCACGCGCTGCATTTATTTTTCCTCCGGCAAAGCAAGCTGAACAACAGACTGCTGGTTTTTCTTTTTTTTCATTACAAAAGTATAAAGCACAGGAATAAAGAAAAGCGTTATAAATGTGGAGCTTGTAAGTCCGCCTACAACTGCAACGCTTATAGGCTGAACCATTCCCGCGCTTCCGCTTGAAGCAAAGCACATCGGAATCATTCCAAGTATTGTTGTAAGAGTTGTCATCAAAACAGGTCTAAGCCTTGAGCATCCGGCTTTGTAGCAGGCTTCCTTTAACGGCATTCCGCGCTCCACAAGAAGATTCGTGTAGTCAACTAAAATAATTCCGTTGTTTACAACAATTCCAACAAGCATTACAAGCCCTACTGCGGAAAGCAAGCTGAACGACTGCCCGGTGATTTTGTAAATAAGAACAACGCCAATTGCAAGAAATGGAATTGTCATAAGATTTATAAACGGAGCCTTAAAACTTTCGTAAGTCGCCGCCATTACACCGAATACAAGAAGAACCGCCATTACCATAATTTTTGCAAAAATCGCAGTCTGCTCTTTTACATCTTTCCAAGAGCCTTCATAGCTTACAGAAACATTGTCAGGAACAATAAACGAATTCTTTATTCCTTCCTTGATTTTTTCTTCAACAACGTTTGCATTCTCATCCGAAACAATATCCGCGGTAACGTGGACAATTCGGCGGCGATTTTCACGGCTGATTGTAACAGGACCGTAGCCTTTTACTGCCCGTGCAAAATTAGCAACACACACACGTCCATTTGTGCCGTTCACGTAAATCTGCTCAAGGTCAACAACTTTCTGCCTGTCTTCCGGCCGGAGCATTACATAAACTGTATAATCGTCTCCGTCTTCACGGTAAGTTGTTGTAGAAACTCCTTCTATGCTAGCCTGAATTTCATTTGCAACAGTGGCAACATTCACGCCGAAACTGTACGCGCGCTGCCGGTCAATTTCAACTTGAACCTGCGGAAGTCCTTCATCTGTATCAACCGAAGATTCTCCTATGTCTGGAATGGTTGCCATTACTTCTTGAATTTTCTTTGCCACATCAAGCGCGCTGTCCAAACTAGAGCTTCTAAGAACAACGTCAATGTCGTCTCCTGTCATCTGCTGGCGTCGGCTCTGACCAAAGCTAAAATCAACTCCGGCAAATTCTGTAAAATGCTTTCTGAGCTTTTGTTTTATTGTTTCATCATTGTCAATCTGCTTGTCTGAATTCGGCAGGGAAATTTGAATTGTTCCGTTGTACGAGCCTGAACTTCTCCAGCTTGAGCCGATGCTTGTAATTATATTCTTATACCCTTTGATTTCATTTTTTACGATTTCCTCAAATCTCAAGACAACGTCCGAAGTTTCTTCAAGCGAAGTTCCAACCGGAAGCCCAAGCTTTACAGAAACGCTGTCATCATGTCCGCCGGTCATAAGCTGAATTCTTAAAGTCGGAATAAGCATAAAAGAAAAAGCAAGAGCCGTAACGCAGACAACAACGGTAACACCGCGATTGTCCAAGGCTTTTTTTAAAAGTTTTTCATATCCAAGGGAAACAATGTCCTGCGACTTTGTGAATATTCCGTACAAAACTTTAAAGAAGCGGGACTTAACAGGCTTTTCATTTCTGTTTGTAATCGGAAGAAAATGTCCTGCCAAAACCGGCACAAGGAAAATCGCAACAAACAAACTGCTTACAAGAGCAATTACAATTGTAAAAATAATTCCCTTGAACATCTGTCCCATAAATCCCAAATCTTTCATAAAGAAAAGGAACGGAATAAATACGCAGATTGTTGTAAGATTTCCTGATACAACGGAAAGAATCATTTCTGAGCTTCCAAGAACAGCGGCGACATTCGGTTTTGCGCCTCTCGTTCTGTAAGAATAAATGTTGTCAATCATAACAACGGAAGCATCAACAACCATTCCAACGCCAAGAATCAAGCCGGTAAGCGTCATCATGTTCAGCGTAATTCCGGCAAAATTCATGCACAGAACCGTTATTATAATTGAAAGCGGAACGGAAACCGCAATTATAATCGTAGTTTTTATAGCGCACAAAAAAACAAAAAGAATTACAACTGCAAGCAAAAGTCCTTGCCATGCTGAATCAAAAAGCGTATTCAATGTGTCGCGGATGCTTTCTGTATCGTCTCGGATTATTTCAAGCGAAATATCAGAAGGAAGAGTTTTTTCAAGCTCGCTGATTTTTTCATAGACGGCATTTGCAACCGCAACGCTGTTTTCTCCAGACTGCTTTGTAATTGAAACGTAAACTCCGGGAAGCCCGTTTATATAAACAACATTGCTTGCATCCTTGTAGCCCATGAACGCGCGGCCAATATCGCTAAGCTTTACATCGTAGCCATTTTTTGTTGTGATAACTGTATTGTTTATCTGGTCAATGCTTGTGTATTCACCTGTTGTACGCACAGAATAATCCATTGTGCCTTCTGTGATTGTTCCGCCACCGATTTCAAGATTCTGCTTTGAAAGCGAAGACGAAACTTCAGAAAGCGTAAGATTGTAAGCCTGAAGTCTATTCTGCTCCAGTTCCACGCGGACAATCTGAGTTCTTCCTCCCATCGATTCCGCCTGTCCAACGCCCTGAGCCTGCTCAAGAATATCAACAACCTGATCTTCTGCAATTTTTTTTAGCTCATCGACTGAACGGTTTCCGCGTAGTGCAATTCTCATAATCGGCTGGCTGTCAGAATCCATCTTAAAAATCGTAGGCGTTACATCGTCCGGCAGTCTTCTTGTAATGCGATCAAGTTTGTCCCGCACATCGTTAGTCGCAATGTCCAGATTCGTTCCGTAATTGAATTCAAGAAAAACACTGCTTCTTCCTTCCGAAGATGTCGAAGTTATTTCCTTTAAATTGCTAAGGCTCACAAGCGCGTCTTCAATCAAAGTCGTAACAGATTTCTCAACAGATTCAGGACCTGCATTTTCATAAGTCGCAGAAACCATCAAGTACGGCATATCAACATCCGGCATAAGAGAAACAGAAGTATTGCCCAGACTGAAGATTCCCATAAGTCCAAGCAACGTGAAAACCATCAGTGTAAGAACTGGATGCTCAAGAGTTTTTTCGCTGACCATTTTTTACTCCGCATTTAACCCGCTTGATATATTACGGACTTTGCTTCCGTCAGAAACAGAAGTCATGCCTTCAACTACAACTTTTTCGCCTTCGTAAATTCCAGAAACAACTTGAATCATATTGTCCACAGAATTTCCAAGTTCAACTTCCCGCAGATTTACTGTGCTGTCATCTTCATCAAAAATAAACACGCAGTTTTTTCCGTTCTTTTCAACAACTGAATTTATAGGAACTACGGGTCTTCCGGCATAGTCAGCTGTAAAAAGCGTGAGTTTTGCAAACATTCCGGCGTTTATTCTTGAATCAGTTTTATTAAACGACAGAAGGATTTCTTTTGTGCGGCTCTGGGAATCAAGCACTGGCGAAACTTTTTTTACCGTTGCAGAAAATGTTTCGTTAGGATAAGCTTCGAGAATTATCGCTGCCTTTAGTCCGCGCTTTAAAAACGAAACGTAACGCTCCGGAACTTTTGCGCGGATCTGCAGATTAGAAACATCGCCAATCGTTGTAATCGCCGTTGAAGACGCAACTGTAGTTCCAATTTCTTTTGGAGTGGAAGTTATCATTCCGCTGATTGGAGCATAAACGGAACTGTTCACGTAATATGAGCCAGGCTCGCTTGGATCAACTTCCGCAAGAACATCTCCTTTTTTTACAGTGTCGCCAAGGGCAACATAAACTCTCGCAATTTTTCCGCCGATGTCAGGATAGCAGTCAACGGAACTTTCACATTCAATTTCTCCGTTTGTGTCAACATAAGCATGCAATGTTTTCCGCTCGGCAACCATAGTTCTTACGCTCGCTGTTTCCTGCTCCTGCGGAAATCCACCTTTTGGAGGAAACGGATTCTTCTTTGGCGCAAATTTTATCGCAAAAAAGGTTCCACACAAAATGCACACGCACACAAAAGAAACAACAATAAACGATGCTTTTATTTTCATATTAATTCTCCAAAGTTCCAAACGGAATTCCAACCGCATTCTCCAAGTCAAGAACGGCGCATATCAAATTGTAAGCCTCGGAAATTAAATTCACTTTTGCGGAAAGAAGATTGTCCGAAGCAGTCTGAAGCGAAAGCAAATCTTTTGTTCCGTGGCTATAAGATTCCAAAGTCATTTCGTAAGTTGTCTGGGCAAGCTCAATGCTGTTTTTTCTAAGAGTAATATTTTCCAAGCATTGATTTATTTTATTCATCAAAGTTGAAATATTTACTTCAAGCGAAACTTTAGCATCCTCAAGCTCCAGTTCAAGACTTTTTACTGAATCTTTTTTTGACTGAACATTAAGCGAACTGTTCGACCAAGGAAGAAATCCGTCCAGTGGAATCGAAGCCTGCAAACTTAAAGTTCCGTTGTCGTCCCAATTCGAGCCGCCATCAATAGAAGAATAATTATAAGAATAAGAAGCTGAAAGGCTTGGTCCGTAAGCAGTGAACCTAGAAGCAAGCAAAGAATTTTTTGCGCTGTCAATCTGTTTTTGCAAAGATTCAACGCTGAATGAATTAAGTTCCATTCCTTCAATTGAAATATTTTTTAGATTCAGAATATTTTCAAACGAGCCGGAAAGTGAAATTTTTGTTTCCTGCGGAAGTCCCACAAGCCGCTTAAACGAAGCGATTGAATTTTCCATTTCCGCATTAAGAGATTTCAGTTCAAGCTGGTCATTCTGATACGAAACCTGCGCGCTCAAAACATCTAGCCTTGATAAAGTTCCGCGCTTATATTTTGCCAAATTTGACTCATATTGATTTTTTGAAGTTTCAAGGCTCTTTTCTTTAAGTGAAATTTCTTCAATCTTATAAAGAAGAGAATAATAATTTTTTCTTACATCAAGTTCCACGGAACGCAAGTTATTTTGATAAGAAAGTTGCTGCTGGCTGTAGCTCAACTCGGCGTTTTTTGCAGAAGTATAAACAGAAGGCGACAAAGTTGCGCTCAAAGAAATTCCTGCGGAAAGGCTTGCTTTGTCATCAGAAGAAGAACTTGGAATATTTTTTGAATATCGCCCAGTTCCAGAAATCGACGGACTTATAGAATTCCATGAATAATCTGACTCGCGTTTTTTTGCATCAAGGCTGATTTCACTTTGCTTTACGGAAACATTATTTTTTAGCGCGCTTTTTACCGCGTCTTCAAGAGAAAGCTCAATAGTATTTTCATCCGCAAATGCAAAGGCTGCAATGGAAAAAAATAAAATAAAGATTTTCTTTTTCAAGCATCCCATGCTTTTATAATACTGAATTTTCCGCATAAGTTACAAAGTAAATTCCTGTTATACACAGTAATTTATTGTTATTTTACAAAAATGCAACAAATTCCAGCCAAAATCCCAACATTGAAACTATGCTTCTTTAAATCTATAATCAGAGCATGAATACTTTTTATGGAATTCTGATTCCGTTTCTTGGAACTACATTGGGTTCAGCCTGCGTTTACTTTCTTGGAAAAAATTTAAATAAAAATGTCCAGAAATTTCTTTTGGGGTTTGCGGCTGGAGTAATGGTTGCGGCTTCTGTGTGGTCGCTTATAATTCCTTCAATAGACAGTTCATCCTCGATGGGAAAGCTTGCGTTTATTCCGGCGGCGATTGGAACTGCGGCTGGAATTGCCTTTCTTTTCCTGCTCGACATCCTGATTCCGCATCTTCATGTTGACTCGGAAAAACCAGAAGGTTTAAAAGCAAAGCTCAAGCAAAGCACCATGATGTTTCTTGCAGTTACGCTCCACAATATTCCGGAAGGAATGGCGGTCGGTGTTGTCTTTGCGGCATTTTCCGCACAGAGCCTGGGATTTGCGGCGGCGGCAGCTCTTTCATTGGGAATTGCAATTCAGAATTTTCCAGAGGGCGCGATAATTTCAATGTCGCTTGCAGGAAACGGCGAGTCAAAAAGCAAGTCGTTTGCGTTCGGAGTTCTTTCTGGAATTGTAGAGCCAGTTGCAGCCGTGATTACAATTCTTCTAAAAAATTTAATAGTGCCTGTTCTGCCTTACCTTTTGTCATTCGCGGCCGGCGCAATGCTTTACGTTGTTGTGGAAGAACTGATTCCCGAAGCTTCTGAAAAACCGCATTCAAACTTAGGCACAATCGGATTTTCGCTTGGCTTTATTCTGATGATGATTCTAGATGTGGCTCTAGGCTGAACTTTCACTGGTCGGCGCAAGTTTCGCTTCAAGTCTAGATAATTGTTTTTTAAACTAAAACAAAAAAATGCATTCTTTCTATGCAAATAGCAGGAACAAACCGATTCTATGCGGTCTCCCCCAGCCAGCCGTAATGTTGAACAGACATATCAACAAAATGGTTAAGCAGCAAATTTATTTTTGAGTCAAATGCGTCTTTATCAAAACTTTGCGGCAAATCTGCATCAAGTGAAGAAATAATTGCATCTTTTACTGTTGTAGAAGCCTGATTGTCCTTGTACCAGTCTACAACAAAGAGATTTTGTTTTTCTTCTGTAAGTTTTTTGTACAGATTTTTAGCGGCGAGCTTTACTTTTTGCTCTTCATCTTTCGTGAGTTTTCGGCCTTTTATAAGCAGGTCAAACATTTCAAGTTCTTCTTCGGCAAGACATTCCGTTTCAGCACGCTTGTCTTCATTTTTCATGTCTTCAATAAGTTGCAAGAGCTGTTCATAATAATCTTCACTTTCGCTGCCGCCGGCGTTGTACTGGTCTATGATGTTTTTAAATCGTTCACTGAACTTTATTCGCTCGCAGTTTTTATTAATCATAACCTGCAGCATCTTCTGAATGAACTCTTTCAGGTCATCGATTTCAATCGCCTTGTACTGGGCTTTATGAATCTCTTTTCTAAGCTCTTCCACATCGACTTTGGAAAGGTCAATGACTTTAAATTCGTGAATGAGATAATCAGAAGATTTCTTGCCGTCCGGGTCGCTTGTGTCTTCCGGTTTTTCTGAACTGACTGATGTGTCAAGCAAAGCCTGCATTCTTGCCTTTGCACGGTCAAGTTTTTCATCATTTACGTTATTGCTCATTAAATCGTTCAGATATTTTAACGGCTTGAACTTTTCGTTCTGCCAGCCCATTTCAAAAATCTCTGGCTTGCTGGCTTCGTAAAGATTGAGCATTGTATTTGTAATAACGCGGAACTTTTCTTTGCCTTCATCTTTTTGATAAATAATTTCCAGTGCGTTTCGCAAGGCTTCAAGTTTTTCCAAATCTCCAGAAAGTTTATTGATTTTTTCAAGGCTTATATCAAGTTCCGATAAAAACTCGTCTGCCTCATCAATGCTCTGGTCAATCAATTCAAGAAGATAGTCAATATTTTTTGCCGGAAACTCATTTCCGTCATCGCCGGTTGCATAATCGGTAAGCGCCTGCTGCATGTACTTAAACACATTTACATAATCAACAATGATGCCGCTTGTCTTTCCAGGATATACTCGGTTTGCACGGGCAATTGCCTGCATAAGAGTGTGGCCTTTCATCGGCTTATCAAGATAGAGCGTAGAAAGATTCGGCACATCAAAACCTGTAAGCCACATTGCGCAAACAAAAACAAGCTGCAGCGGATCATTTTTATTTTTGAAGCGGTCTTCTATATCTACGCCGTCAACAATAGTATTCATCTTGTCGCGGTGGGGCTTTATATTTAATCCCTGCTCAGCAAACTTCTTTTCTTCGTCTGCGTCTTCAGAAATTATTACAGCCATTTCAACATTGTTCATGTAATCAAGACGCGCTTTTATTTCGTCACGGTCTTCTTTTGTCTTGGCATTGCTGCGTTTTCTGTAGTTATCAAATTCGGCTACAGTTCTCAGATACTTATCTTTTAGG
>OQWI01000174.1_pt1 | contig 30169 bp, 23 predicted proteins | sample 1691551 | NCBI WGS metagenome assembly OQWI01 (sample SAMN03418259, study PRJEB22391) | human gut metagenome | biome: human-gut; feature: organic feature; material: feces | host: Homo sapiens | place: Tanzania | collected 2013-01
CCATCTTTTTCATCACGGTCACGGTGTGGCGGTCGGCGGCGCAATCGTCGACGCGGGCAAGTTCGACTGGTTCGCTCACGCCGACAAATTCCCCGGGCTCACCACCCCCGACGACAGCTATCACGGCATCGTTTATGCAGAGCGTTTCGGGAAAGAAGGCGCGTTCATCACGAAAGCGACGGCACAACTTATGAGAGATTTCGGCTCGATTCAGTCGCCGCAAAACGCATTTTATCTTAATCTCGGGCTTGAAAGCCTGCACGTCAGAATGAAACGCCACGCCGAAAACGGTCTTGCCGTCGCAAAATTCTTATCGGAAAACGAAAACGTCGCGTGGGTTTCGTATCCGCTGCTCGAAGGCGACAAGTATTACGACGTTGCGAAAAAGTATCTTCAAAGCGGCGCGTGCGGAGTCGTCAGCTTCGGCGTGAAGGGCGGCAGGGAAAAGGCCGAAAAATTTATGGCTGCGCTGAAAATCATCGCAATCGAAACGCACGTTGCCGACGCAAGAAGTTGCTGCTTGCACCCCGCAAGTTCGACGCATCGCCAGATGACCGACGAAGAGTTGACGGCGGCGGGCATTTCTCCCGACCTTATCCGCGTAAGCCTGGGGCTTGAAAACGCAGACGACCTGATTGAAGATATCCGTCAGGCGCTTGAAACGGCGGTGAAGTGATATGCCGATCGTTATCCCGCGCGACCTTCCTGCATTCGACAGTCTGCTTCACGAAAAGATTTTCGTCATGGACGGCAGCCGCGCCGTGTCGCAGGACATTCGCCCCATCGAAATCGCAATTCTGAACCTTATGCCTACAAAGGAAGTTACCGAAACGCAGCTGCTGCGGTTGCTTGGTAATACGCCTTTGCAAGTGAACGTCACGCTTGTCAAAACGTCGACGTACAAGGCAAACCATACGAGCGAAACTTATCTCGACAAGTTTTACAAAAACCTTGACGAAATCAAAAAAATGAAGTTCGACGGTATGATAATCACGGGCGCGCCCGTCGAAACCCTGCCGTTCACCGACGTCAAATATTGGGCGGAACTTCAAGAAATCCTTGATTTTGCGGACGAAAACGTCACCAGCACAATGTTTATATGCTGGGGCGCGCAGGCGGCGCTTTATTACTACTACGGCATAAATAAGCATCTGCTTGACAAAAAACTTTTCGGGGTGTATAACAACGTAAAGTGCGTCTTGCACGAGCCGCTGCTAAAAGGCATGGACGACGCGATTATGATCCCGCATTCGCGCCATACCGCAATCGACGAAGATAAGCTGAAAAAATGCCCGGATCTTGAAGTGCTTGTGTCGGGCGAAAAGTGCGGCCCGTCCATTATAAAGTCAAAAGACAACCGCCGCATCTTCCTTACGGGACACAGCGAATACGACCGCGAAACGCTGGAAAGAGAATACCTTCGCGACAAAGAAAAAGGGCTTGAAATCGCCCCGCCCGAAAACTATTACAACGCGGACGGCACGATAAATATGAGCTGGGGCAGCACGGCAAATCTCCTGTATTACAACTGGCTCAACTACTACGTTTATCAGGTCACGCCCTTTGAAATCGACACGATTTCAAAATAAGCGGCAAAAAATAATACTGCAAATCAAACGGTTTATCGTATTGTTTCGTACGGTAAACCGCGAGATATATCAACTTAATACTTTTTTTCGTTATTTTGTCCACGGGGATGTTTTTGGATTCGACGTTTTTGTATGGACGATAAGAAGCATGTCGCAGGTCCGGCTGCGTTAAAGACGGAAAATTAAAATTAAACGCAAAAAATAACGAAAAAGTGAACGCTCCTGCGTTCGCATTCGCTGCTTAATTAATTAGCGGCACGTCGACCTTGCGTTCCTGTTCCGTAAGCAATCGGCGTCATACTGAACGGGCTACGGATTTACCCACGGCGGTAAGTAAATCGGCATTCTCCGCCTCTTCAAAACCGCCGTCTGTCGGCGAACGACGGTAAGAGAACTTAATCACCGAATAAGCATGTAGAAGGTGTCGGGTGTAGAAGGACGAACCGGGGTTCAAATCCCCGCATCTCCACCAAAAAAAGGAACAGCGAAGGCTGTTCCTTTTTTTATTCCGAAGCGGGGATTTCGCACGGCAAAAGCCGTGCCGCCAACGGCGTGAACCCCTTCGGCTGCACGCGATTGACCTTCGGTAACAATCGCTGTAAGGCAAACCCCGCATCTCCACCATAAGACAACACCGCTCATTTCGGGCGGTGTTGATTTTTTTTTATTATTCAATGTTGTAAGTTTACAAAACTATTTGAGTTTGCTTTTTATGAGATTCAATAGTTGAGTGTACAGTTCAGCTGTTGCAACAGAATCACCCAATGCGGTGTGTCTTCCATTGACTTTTATATTAAAATAATCAAAAGCAACGGTGGAATAGTTGATTTCTGCGGGTATTAAATCCAAATGTATGAGAAATTGCAACAATGAAAAGGTATCCACCATGCGTGTTGCAAAAGTCTTATCATAGGGCAATTTGTTTTTAAAATACATTTCTTTCAAAAACGCCGAATCAAATTGAATATTATGTCCGGCAAGCGGAAGTCTTTTCATGGTAGGGAAATACTCGTCGGCTATTGAAAGAAACAACTCGTGAATTTGACTTGCTGTCAATATATCTGACGGGTTATATAGCGAAATATCAAAATGATTAACATCCAATGCTTCTTGCGTGACGGAATAGCGTTTTAATTTTTGGCAAACTTCTCTTTTATAAATAATTCCGTCGTTTTTATCCCAAACGACAAGTCCTAAACTTAATAAAGAATGGGTTCTGCTGTCTAATCCGCCTGTTTCTGTGTCTAAAAATAATAATCTGTCCATAATATCATTCCTTTATGTTATTTTTATTAAATTCTCTATCTTCTCTTTGTATTTGTGCTGTCAAAGATTCAAAAACCATCACCTTGCTTTTTGCTCGGCTAATTGCGACATATAAAACATCTAAATCTTGTTCGTTTTCATAATCGTCGTTGTCAATAACCAAGACCACTTCTTTTTCCAATCCTTTGAATCTTCTTATTGTGCTGAATTGTATAAAGTTTGCATTTTCTTTGCGCGGATCGAATGGTTTTATAGTGCAGTTTTTAATTTTTGAAGCCGTACTGCTGTCATATTTTTTTCGTCCCAGGATCATTATATCACCGGGTGAAACTTTTTCGTTGTGAATTAAAATATTGAGTTCTTTTTCGACTAGGGATAATTCATCGTCGTTGTCCTCGTAGAGTCGATAGATACCGGAGTCTTGGTTATTAGGTTTATTGGAAATTGTTGAAAGCTTTTTCAATTCTTTTTGTATTTCTAACGAATTTCTGAAGTTTTTTGTGAGCTTTTCGCAATAAGGTTCGGTACTTCCCATTGCGGCTAAATACGAGAGGATATTATTTAAGGAAACACAATGGCTGAATACTTTTTGATTGGTAAAATCCCCGAAAAAATAATAATTTCCCTGTGCCAAATGGTCTTTAAGAATATTACTGATAACAAGTAAATATAAAGGCGAAATATCTTGTGCTTCATCAACAATTATGGTATCAAACTCTAACGGGTTATCATTAAGATATTCGAAAGTTTTCTTTGGCAGAAGTGTGTCGTAAAAATAATTTGCATCATTTTTTTTATCATCATCGGAGATTAGCTTATTATTCTTACATAATTCTTCAAAATAATCGGTAATGGAAAAAACACTGATGTTTTCATATCCTTGTACGGATTTTTTGAGATATTCTGTCAAGAATAGCGTGTAGGTTATCAAAGCAACTTTCTTTTTGCTGTCAGACTTGCGTTTTGCCAGTTCAACGGCAAGCAACGTTTTGCCGGTTCCGGAAGAACCGTGAATGATAACTTGTTTACAATTGCGAAACGAATCCAATATGCGTAATTGTTCTTCAGAAGGCTTGAGATACTGTCCCTTATCGTTTGATATTCTTAAACCGAGCGGGGCTATACACTCAAAAGATGGCGCCAATGCATTTTTGATCGCAGTTATTTCCGTAGTCGTTGGTTTACGAAAAGCCTTCGGTTGATGTACTGATTTGGCTTTCGATTTATAATATTCTGACAAATTTTTAATGTAATCATAAAAATTAGTATCATAACGTATATCAAAAATCATCGCTTCATCAAACTCGATACATGGTGTATTTTTAAACAATGAGTCGGGGAAAGCAACTCCTTCCCCGAACACGGGCGAAGGGACATTGTTATTTTTTAAGTAGTCTTGAATAGAATAAGAGTTTTTTTGTGCTTGCTCAAAGGGGTTGCAGATATTATGAGTTTCGCCATTGTCGCTAGTAGAAGACCATTCTCGATTTGAAAGTGAAATAGTTCCACCTTTCACTTCGATTACGAAACAACCAAACTCCGGCGCAATGATAACAAAATCGCTTTCACCACACTTAAAATGTTGGACGTGCTTTTCTATGCGCAAAGAATGGAAAACTATCCAGTCATTTGTTCGCTCGTCCTTTTTAATGTAATCATAAATCGTTCTTTCGGAAGCAGGTGACGATATTTGCTCGTGTGGAATAAACTGTGCCATAATGTCCTCCTCGAATGCGGACGGATAGCACAAATAAATTTTCAAAAATAAAAAATATAACAAGTGCATCCCCGCGGATTTTGCTACAAATCTTTAAACACAGTATGAAAACGTGTATATGCAGAAATGCACCCGTTACCGAAATAGGCACGAATTCATACTTTGTTATTAAGATTTGTAGCAACTCTATGATAATACAGAACTTGGATTAAGTCAATATTTATAATTAAAAGAGCTTTTCAAAAGGAATAAAAATTTATTAAGAAAGATACAAAAAGAGCAGATGACGAAAGTCGGTTTTTCCATTATGTTTTTGTTGCGGAATATGCTAATTATAATTAAATATATTGTTTTGTTATCTTTACGCTCGTAAACGCCGCGTGCAGTGTGGTATAATCTCAAAGTATGTTTAAGTTGCTTCGTCTGTTAAAGCCCGACGCGGGCAGAATAGTGCTTGTCGTATTTCTGACGCTGATAACCTCGGCGGCAAGTCTTGCGCTGCCGTATCTTATGAGTTATATCGTGGAATACGGTATCGGCGGGCAGAATATGACGGTTACGCTTGCGTGTTCCGGGATAATGCTCGGCGTGTCGATAATGGGGCTTGTCGTGGGCATTTTGTCCTACAAAATCTCGGCGGGCGTCGTCAGCAGATATTCAAAGACCTTGCGCGAAGTAATTTTCAAAAAGGTAAACACGCTCAATCCCGACCAACTCAATCACTGGGGCACGGGCGCGCTCATCACGAGAAGCACAAACGATATCTGGCTTCTGGAAGAGTGCGCGAGTATGCTTATGCAGGGCGTCATCAGTATTCCCATTCTGGTGCTTGGCGGAAGCGCGCTGGCGTTTCTTGCCGATCCGTGGCTTGCGCTTATTATGTTCACGTTCGTGCCGGTCGTCGTGACGGTGCTGTATTTCGTCGTGCGTCGCATTATGCCTCTTTGGGAAAAGAGCGACGAATACATCGACAAACAGAACAGCATTATCCGCGAAAGGTTGACGGGTATCCGCGTTATCCGCGCGTTCAACAGGGAAGACCGCGAGTGCGACCGCGCCAACGAAGCCACGCTCGTCATGGCGAAAAACATCATAAAAGCCAACGTCAATATGGGGCTTCTTACGCCGGTTATCATGCTGGGGCTTAACCTTGTCACGATTCTTATCCTGTACGTCGGCGCAAATCTTATGCAGGGCGGAAAGTCGGCGGTTACGGGGGCGGATATTATCGCGATCGTGCAGTACGTCGCGCTTGTCATGAACGGCATTATGATGTTTGCGATGATGCTTGCGTTTTTGCCGAAAGTCGCCGTAAACAGCAGACGTATTAACGAAATTCTGGAAACGGAAGTTCAAAAAGAACCCGACGACGAAAACCTGCCCGCTTTTTCGGGCGCACTTAAATTTTCGCACGTCGATTTCAGATACGAAGGGGCGTCGGAGAACGCGTTGAGCGACGTGTCTTTCGATATCGCGCCCGGTGAAAAGGTTGCGTTCATCGGCGGTACGGGCAGCGGAAAAAGCAGCATTGTCAAACTTATTATGAAGTTTTTTAACCCGACTTCGGGCGAAATATCCTACGACGGAAAATCCGTGTCGGAAATCAGCGGAAAACGCGTCAGGAACAACGTGACGTGCGTGCTTCAAAACGCCACGATATTTTCGGGCACGATCGGCAGCAACGTCAGAATGTCGGCGGCGGACGCTTCCGACGAGCAGGTGTACGACGCGCTGAAAATCGCGGAACTGAAAGGATTTGTCGAAAACCTCGAAACGGGGCTCGACTACGAAATACTAAGCGGCGGCAGTAATCTGTCGGGCGGACAAAAACAACGTCTGTCGATTGCGCGCGCAATGCTTAAAAAGGGTTCGATTTATCTTTTTGACGACAGTTTTTCCGCGCTTGACTTCCTGACCGAAGCGCACGTCAAGGAAAACCTCGATAACACCCTTACGGGAAAAACGAAAATCGTAATGACGCAACGCGCTTCGACGGCGGCGTCGGCGGACAAAATATTCGTCCTGGACGAAGGGCGCATCGTCGGACGCGGAACGCACAAAGACCTGCTTTCGTCGTGCAGACAATATCGTGAAATTTACGAGTCGCAGACGGGGCAAAAGGTCGAAGGAGGCGCATTATGAAAAAGTTTCGAAGCGGCGACAAAATGACGAAAAACGAAACGAAAAGCATAATTCTGCGCCTTGTCAAAGAAATCGGCAGAATCAAATTGGGCATGGTGTTGGTGTGCGTATTAAGCGCGCTTACGATGGCGGCAAACATCGCCGCGCCCAAGTTCTTGTCGGACGTTCTGGACGTCCTGAACGCATATAACGGGACGGGCGATCTTGTCGGACAAATCAAAAACACGCTCATACTTCTTATCATCATATATACGGCGTATTCGGTGCTGAGTTACGTCGAAATGCTGGCGTCGAACAAGATTGTCAGCATGCACTTTACGGCGGGACTTCGCATGGATATGTCCACGAAAATCAAGTACCTGCCCGTGTCTTACGTCGACAGGACGGAGGCGGGGCAACTTCTTGACAGAATGACGGGCGACGTGTCGCAAATGGGCAACAGTATACATAGTATTGTCGAAACGCTTTTAATGGGCATTTTGCAACTTCTGACGATTATCGTTATGATTTTCACGATAAACTGGGTGTTTGCGCTGATTGTTATCGCGTTTGTGCCTGCTTCGGTCGTCGTGTCGTACGTCATCGCAAAGAAGAGCGAACCTTATTTCGATAAGATGTTCAAATCGTCTGGCGAGATTTATCAGGTTGTCGAAGAAACGTATTCCGGGTATCAGACGATAAAAAGTTACAACGTGGAAAACCGCCAGGAAGAAAAGCACGCGCGCGTCAACGACGAAATGTGCAAGGCGGAAGAAAGGGCGACGTTCCTGTCGTCGATAATCACGCCCGTCGTGTCGCTCACGAACAATATCGCCTACGTCGCGATATGTTTAATCGGCGCGTATTTCGCAATCGAAGGTATGAAAATCGGCGGCAACGTAGTCAGCGTCGCGGACATTATCGCCGTCGTCATTTACGCAAAAATGTTTTCGTCCCCGCTTGAAAGAATCGCAGGCGCGATAAGCAGTATGCAAAGGGTTGCATCGGCGTCGAAAAGGGTGTACGAGGTGCTTGACGAACCCGAAATGGACGTAAGGGAAGACGAGATGCCCGAAAATGTTCAGGGCGTCGTCGACTTCAACCACGTCGCGTTTTCTTATAATCCCGAAAATCCGCTTATCAAAGACATGAATATCCACGTCGAAAAAGGGCAAAAGGTGGCGATTGTCGGACCTACGGGCGCGGGCAAAACCACAATCGTCAATCTTCTTATGCGGTTTTACGATCCGAACTCCGGCGAAATAATAATCGACGGCACGGACACGGGCAAAGTCTCGCGCGAAAGCGTAAGGGGCTGTTTCTCGATGGTGTTGCAGGACACCTGGCTTTTCGGCGGCACGATTTACGACAATATCGCTTATGGCAAAGACAACGTTTCGCGCGAAGAAGTTATCGCCGCCGCCAAATCCGCGCACGCCGACGGCTTTATAAGGATGCTGCCTGATGGCTACGACACCGTCGTCAACGAATCGCTCACAAACCTTTCGGGCGGACAAAAGCAGCTGCTGACGATCGCAAGGGCGTTTTTGTCGGACAGACCTTTGCTGATTCTGGACGAAGCGACAAGTTCGGTCGATACCCGCACGGAACTTTTGATACAGGGCGCAATGGACAAACTCATGCGTAAGAAAACCAGTTTCGTTATCGCCCACAGGCTTTCGACAATCGTCAACGCCGACGTGATTCTCGTCATCAAAAACGGCGACGTCGTGGAATCGGGCACTCACGAAGAACTGCTTAAAAAGAACGGCTTCTATGCCGAAATCTACAACGCACAGTACAATTTCTCATAAATCAACCGGACAAGCAATTCTTACGGTGACGGAAATTTAATTCAAAAAGCAGGCGAAACGGCAATTCCGAAACGGCGGGATTGCCGTTTTTCGTTGTCGGTTTTTAATGGTTTCGGGCAAAAAATGTAAACGAAAGTTGTTGTTATTTTCACAAAGTAATGTTATTATAGTAATGTATAAGGGTCAGTGTTCCCTTTTTCAGGAGGAAAATATGAAGGCGAAGAAGAAACTTATCGGCATTCTGCTTGTAATAGTGGTGGTTGTTTTGAGCCTTGGCGTGCTTACCGCATGCGGCGAAACCCCGGGCGAAACGTCGAAGAATAAAAAGGCTGTCGTCATTTGTACTGCGTTGCTTTCGGGCGGTCTGTACGATACAAAGACGAACGAGGCAATCTGGGATCCCGTTGCCGAAGGCGTTTATTTCCAGCAGGTGTTCCCCGGCGGGGATATGATGGGACTTGTCATGGCGGTGCTTACCGACAAAACGACGTACGACTTAATCGGCGGCATTATGAAGTACAAGGACGAATCCGTCAAAAACTTATTATGGCAAATCACGCTTGACGAGCAGGGCAAAAGCAACAATCCGAATCTGCGCCCCGCAAACGTTCGCCCCACAACCGCGGACGGCACGTTCAAATCAACGCTGTATAACGATTCCGGCGAAGTCGTCGACGGATACGGCGCATACACGGCAGGCGAAAAAATTCAATACGGCGCAATCGCCGCGTATCGTCAGCAATGTCTGGACCTGAAAGCCAGATACGAAAAACAGGGCTGGGACGTCGTCGTTTTCAACTACGACTGGCGCATCGACAACAGGATCAATTCCGAACTTCTTGAACAATTCATTCAGACCAACGGCTGGGAAGAAGTAATTCTCACGTCGCACAGTATGGGCGGCCCCGTCGTTGCGGGATATATCGCAAGACTTCAAAACAAGTGGTTGGACGCGGAAGCGAAAAACCCCGGACAAACCGACGTCAAAAAACCGAACCAGATCATTCGCTCGTATCGCGCGTTCTCGCCTGCAACGGCGGGCTCGCTTGACGCGATTTATTACATGGACGATCCCGTGGGCGCGATTGCCGACGTTGTAAACGGAACGGTCGGCGACACCCTCGGCGGCGTTGTTCTGGGCGTCGACGCGATTTCGGAAGGCATAAAGAAACTTGCGGGACCGCTTGCACAGAACCTTACTTCCGTAATGCAACTTCTGCCGTTCCAGACCTTTGCGGATTCCGATTATTACGGAGAAAACGAAAGCCCCGTTTACGTTGACGGCGTACCCGTGACGAATATGTACGAATGGTACTGCTCGCGTCCCTGGGCGCACACCAGCGACTGGAAACCGGGCGTCGACGGCATTTACGACAAACTTAAACCCGGCATGAAAAACCTGCCGGCATACTGGGATTCCTTCTACGTCAAAGAGAGTGTGAACGACAAAGACGCCAACGTTTACGCGCCCGAACTCGTGAACACGACTTATTGCCTGGGCGTCGGATACAACACCAAAAAGAGCGTTCAAATCGTGACGAAAGACACCGACACCGTTAAGGTCAACAAGGTTACTTACGAAATGTGGGACACCAAAAACCATAAGTACGACACGCCGCTTACCAGCATCGAATATTATTCCTACGACCACAAAGCAATACTCTTTGGCGACGGCGACGGAACGATGCCCACCAACGCATGCCTCGGCGGACTTAACTACAATGGCGACAAGACGATAAGCAACACGAAAGGCCGCGCGATTTATCCCTTGCCGGAAGCGCGCCAGACCACGACGATTTGCTACTATAACACGAACCACGGTACCGTCGGCGGATATTGGGACGTCCTGAAATGGGACTTCTACGAGATGATGGATAAGATTATCGTCGAAGACGAAATAAATCCTTTCTTTTAAGCCTTGATTATCAACGAAAGCACGCGCTCGCCGCGTGCTTTTTTGTTGCTCTTTTTCAAAAACCGAATTTTCTTACAAGTGTATAAAGTTTAGGTAAATACTAAGTAATAATTATATACTTGCAATAAAGACTATATTTATGTATAATAAGAAACGTAATGAAAAAGAAGGAAGCAAAAAAACTCAATAAAATCGACGCGCAGGCAGTGCATAAGAAGCGCGCCCTTATCACGGAAAAAATAAGGGAATCTTTCGTATCGACCTTGCCGATAATCATCATAGTTGCGATAATGTGTCTGTCGATACAACCTGTGCCGACGGGCTTATTGTTGTCGTTCCTTATCGGCGCGTTGCTGATAATCGTGGGGATGGGGCTGTTCACGCTTGGTGCGGACACGTCCATGACGCCGATCGGCAGCCGCATCGGCACGACTCTTACGAAGTCGAAAAACCTGCCGCTTATTTTGTTTGTGAGCTTTATTCTGGGCGTTGCGATAACGATTGCGGAGCCCGACCTTCAAGTTCTTGCGGAAACCGTGCCGCACATCGACGGCAAAGTCCTGCTGATTACGGTGGGCGTCGGCGTAGGGTTGTTCCTTGCGGTGTGCATGCTCAGGACGATTCTGGGCATAAGGCTCAAATGGCTTATCCTTGCGTTTTACATAATCGTATTCGTGCTTGCGGCGTTTGCCGACAAAAACTTTTTGTCGATTGCATTCGACTCGGGCGGGGTAACGACGGGGCCGATGACGGTGCCGTTTATCCTTGCGCTCGGCATAGGCGTCGCGAATATCCGAAGCGATAAAAAGGCGGAAGCAGACAGTTTCGGTCTTGTCGCGTTATGTTCGATAGGGCCGGTGCTTGCGGTGCTGATTTTGGGGTTCTTTTACAAGGGACAGGGCGTTGCGGACGTGAACCTTCCGTTCATCCCGGAAACGACGACCGAAATGGGGCTGGAATACCTGAAAGCGTTCCCCGCATATATGAAAGAAATGGCGATTGCACTGTCGCCGATTATCGTACTGTTTTTGATTTTCCAGGTGGCTGCTTTCAAGATGAGCAAAAAGAGTTTTTTGAAAACGCTCATCGGTATTCTTTACACATACGTGGGTTTAGTGTTGTTTTTGACGGGTGTAAACGTCGGTTTCTCGCCGCTGGGGTTATATCTCGGTCAGCAACTGTACAGCGGCTGGACGCAATATATTCTCATTCCCGTGGCAATGCTTATGGGCTGGTTCATTATTTCCGCCGAGCCCGCGGTATTCGTCCTTGAAAAGCAAATCGAAGACGTGAGTTCGGGCGCAATCCCCGGGAAAGCGATTAAGCTGAGTCTGTCGATTGCAATCGCGCTGGCGATGGGGCTTTCGATGATCCGCGTCCTTACGGGGATATCGATACTCTGGTTTATCGTGCCGGGTTATCTCGTCGCGCTTATACTGATGTTTTTCGTCCCCGACATATTCACGGCAATCGCGTTCGACTCGGGCGGGGTTGCGTCGGGACCGATGACTGCGACGTTCATGCTGCAATTTTTCATCGGCGTATGTTCGGCGCGCGGCGGCAATATATTAAGCGACGCTTTCGGTGCGGTCGCACTCGTTGCGATGATGCCGCTTATTTCCATTCAGATCACCGGTCTTGTTTACAAGAAGAAGAAACAACGCGCGGAACGCGTACCCGAAGTCGTTTACGGCGACGACGATATTATCGAACTGTGGGGGAACTGATATGTACTTTGTAATCTCGGTAATCAATCCCAACGGATTGTCGATTCTGAATAACATTTGTCAACGGCTGGAAATCCCCGTGATTCTGTCGCTTATCGGCCACGGCACCGCGTCGCAGAAGATACGCGATTTGTGGGGGATCGAGTCCACCGATAAGAGAATCCTTTTTGCGGTCGCGGACGAAAACAAAACGAAGTCGCTCATCACGGAAGAACGACGCCGTCTTTACATCGATGCACCAGGCAACGGCATTGTGATTTCCGTCCCGATTAAAAGCGTCGGCGGCGGCAGCACCCTCAATTTTTTGAACGGAGGAAACAAGGATATGAAAGCACCCGATATAAATTTTGAATACGAACTCATTCTCGCGATTGCAAACGAAGGGCATACCGACGCCGTTATGGACGCCGCAAGGGCTGCGGGCGCGGGCGGCGGCACCGTTATCCACGCAAAGGGTACGGGCGGCATGGGCACCGAGAAATTCTTCAACGTGTCGATTGCAAGCGAAAAAGAAATCATTATCATCGTTGCGAAAAAGGAAAAGAAAGCGGACATTATGCGCTCCATCGTAACGACGGCGGGCGCGGGCACCGACGCAGGCGCGATAGTTTTCTCTCTTCCCGTTTCCGACGTCGAAGGGTTCAGACGGGACGACGATAACACCGAAATTCCAGAAGCCGAACAAAAAACAGAACAAGCAGAATAATCTCAGGCCCTCCTATTTTTCGGGAGGGCTTGATTATTTTCTTATTCGGTGGTAAAATATAGACATAATTTACGGTAGGTGGGATATGTTGGATTTCGAAAAACACAAACAGGCAGGGGAAAATTATTTATCTTGCGACGTTGAAAAGAACTTATGTTTCCCGATGCATTGCAACGAAACGTACGAGTTTTTATACTGCAACGACGGGCTTGCAAACGTTACCGTGCTGGACAGAATTTATCGTCTTCGCGCGGGGAAGTGTATGGTAATTCCGCCAAAGTTCGCGCACGCTTACGAAACGCCCGATTACAGCAACGTCTTCATCTGCAAGTTTTCAAAGGATTGGGTTCCCGACTTTTACGAAAAGCACGACGGCTACGTCGCGACTTTCCCGGTTTTCTCGATAGATTTTGCGGAATCGCTGACAAGAAAAATGCCCTTTGTTACCAACACCTTCAAGCAAAAAGCCGTTTTGTATCATATTCTTGCGGAGTTCGAGACGCACACGGCGTTTATCCCAGTTGACAAAAAGAAGGTGGACGTTTTGAACGCAATCGCGAAATACGTTTCGCACAACTTCACGGAAGACATAAGCCTGAAAGACCTGTCCGACAAAATGGGATATTCTTACAATTATCTTTCGGCTGTTTTCAACGAATATTTCGGCGCGAATTTTTCCGACGTCGTGAATATCTACCGCATAAATTACGCAACCGATCTGTTGTATTCGACCACGCTTTCCGTCGCGGAAATCTCAAAAAAGGCGGGTTACGACAGCGTGCGTAGTTTCAACCGCAACTTCCAGAAATACAAAGGAAAGTCGCCGCGCGACGCCCGCGAGTTCGTGAAAGAAGGCATTATCGTTGACGTCTGACGGTTTTTTGCGGTTTTTACTGTATATTTTTGGTCGTTTGTATAGTAAAAAAAATAAAGACGTCGTTTGTTTGAAAAGAGCGTCGTTTTTGTGATATGATAATCATATAAATATAAAAAATAAAGAGGAGAACATTATGGCAAATTTTTCAAAATTGATTGAAAAAAAGGCAGACGCCGCGCAATATATGGTTGACGAAATCACCCATATCTGCAAGGATATGCCCAAACGTACTCCCGGCGAAGAAGGCGAAAGAATCGCTTGCGAGTATATGGCTGACGTCCTTAAAAAAGACTGCGGATGCGAACGCTCCGACGTTGAATCGTTTAAGGAAAATCCCGGCAGCTTTTTCGGCTGGATTTATATCACGATCACCTGCGTTCTTGCAGGGCTTATCGCATACTTCTTCCTGCCGATATTAGGTTTTGCGCTTATCGTTTTCGGTTTCTACGTAATGATAATGCAATTCGGTCTTTACAAAAAGACTTTCGACTTCCTGTTCCCCGAAAAGACGGGCACGAACGTTACCGCAATCAAGAAATGCACGGGCGAAGTCAAAGGTCGCGTATTTTTCAACGGTCACCCCGACGCAGCGTGGAACTGGCCCGTCAACAATAAGTTCGGCGGCAAAGTTTACGAAGCGAACATTGTTATCGTTGTCCTTGGCGCGTTGTTCCTTATGGGATGCAGCCTTGCGACGGCTATACTCACCGGTTTCAAACCCATGATACTTAAACCCGAAAACGGCGTTCTGTTCTGGCTTGGCATCGCGAACCTTGCATTCGTACCTTTCTATTTCGGTATGTATCGCATGTGGGATCCGAACACGACGGTCGACGGCGCAAACGACAACCTTACGGCTTGCCTTATGGGCATCGCGATCCTTAAAGCGATGAAAGACGAAGGTATCGAACTTGAACACACCGAAGTCGGCGTTATCCTTTCGGGCTCCGAAGAAGCGGGACTCCGCGGCGCGAAAGCGTGGTGCGAACAGCACAAAGGCGAATTCGACGACGTTCCCACCTGGATTTATTCTTTCGACACTATTCACGATCCGAAATTCCTGGGCGTAAATTACCGCGACCTTAACGCAACCGTCAAAGCCGACAAGGAAGTTTCCGACAGCTTTATGGAAGCGGCAAAAGAACTGGGCATTCACTGCAACAAAACTCTTGTTCCTCCCTTCGGCGGAGCAACCGACAGCGCAGCGTTCGCACAGGCAGGTTTCAGGGCAACGGGTATCACCGCTTTGAACCACGTTCTGGAAGATTATTACCACACGCTTAAAGACAGTTACGACAACCTTAACAAAGATTGTCTTGCGGATTGCTATGCAATTTCTGTCCGCGCGCTTGAAAACTTTGACAAAAAGATTTCAAACAAATAAGTAAAACAAACACGATAATGAAGGATAGCGAGTTTTCGCTATCCTTTTTCGTTGAAAAAAATCGGTAAAGGCGGCGGATATTTTTTTCAATTCTTGACAACAACGTATATTTAATGCAATAATAAAATTAATTTAACGCAACGTGGAAAGTATGGAAGAAATCAAAAACACCGATTGCAATCTCACAACGGGACTCACGTCCGAAGAAGTCGAAGCGCGCGTAAAAAGCGGGCTCGTCAACGGATTGCAAACAATAAAAACCAAAAGCGTATTCAGAATACTTATCGACAACACCTTCACGTTTTTCAACTTCGTGTTTTTCGTGATGGCAATCATCGTCGCGGCGTTTTCGGGATTCGACGAGGACGGCATGGGCAATTACGGTTTCGTGATACTGTGCGTCTGCAATACGCTTATCGGTATCGTGCAGGAACTTCGCGCAAAGCACACGATGGATAAACTGTCGCTCATTTCCGCCCCGAAAGTTCGGGTTATCCGCGACGGGGAAGAAAAGGAAATCGCCGTGAAAAACGTCGTTATGGACGACGTTACGATATTGCAGGCGGGACACCAGATTTGCGCGGATTCGGTCGTTGTCGAAGGCAGTATCGAGGTCAACGAAAGCCTTATCACCGGTGAGCCCGACGCAATCGTGAAAAACGCAGGCGACAGCCTTATGTCGGGAAGTTACGTCGTATCGGGACGCGCAAAAGCAAAAGTCGTGCACGTCGGCATGGATAACTTCGCAATGAAAATATCCGCCGGCGCGAAGTATTTCAAAAAACCCGTTTCGGTCATCAAAAATTCGTTAAATAAAATCGTAAAAACGATGTCGGTGGTCATTGTGCCGCTGGGCATCGCTTTGTTTTCGGTCAAATATTACATTCAGGGCAACGATATGAACAGTACGGTGCTGACGACAATCGGCTCGTTGGTCGGCATGATTCCGAGCGGTCTTGTCGCGCTTACGTCGGTCGTATTCTGTCTGAGCGTCATAAGGCTTGCAAGACACCACACCCTTGCACAGGATATGTACTGCGTCGAAACGCTTGCAAGGGTTGACGTGCTGTGTCTTGATAAAACGGGCACGATTACCGAAGGCAGTATGGAAATCCACGGCATAAAAACCGTCGATTTGTCGGAAGACGAGTTCTGCCGTCATCTTAAAAACCTGTCGGACGCCGTTAAGGACGAAAACGCAACGGCGGCGGCGGTCAAAAATTACGTCGGACAGTACGAGGCGGCGGGCGAAGTCAGCGTTGTCGTGCCGTTTTCGTCGGACAGAAAGTGGAGCGGCGCGGTTATCGACGGCAGAAGTTACGTTCTGGGCGCGCCCGAATTCGTTTTTCCCAATACCGCGGAAGAAATAAAAGCAATCACGCGCGAAAAGGCGGAAGAAGGGCTCAGGGTGCTTGTCCTTGCGTCGTCGGACGTCGAAATTATCGGGCACAGCCTTCCCGACGGACTGAAAGCGGAAGGGTTTATATTCATCGCCGATAAAATAAGAAAGGAAGCCCCCGATACGCTGCAATATTTCAGGGATCAGGGCGTAACAGTCAAAATTATTTCGGGCGACAACCCCGTTACCGTGCGCGCCGTCGCAAAACGCGCGGGGCTTTCCGACTGCGACAGTATCATTGATATGTCAACCCTGAAAACCGACGAGGAAGTCATCGCCGCGGCGGAAAAATACACGATATTCGGCAGGGTTCTGCCCGATCAGAAATTGTTGCTTGTAAAAGCTCTGAAAGCAAACGGACACACCGTTGCAATGACGGGCGACGGCGTCAACGACGTGCTTGCATTAAAGGAATCCGACTGTTCGATTGCGATGGCTTCGGGTTCGGACGCCGCGAAGAACGTGAGCAGTCTGGTGCTTCTTGACAGCAATTTCGCGTCGATGCCGAAAGTCGTTGCGGAAGGCAGACGTTCCATAAACAACCTTGAAAGGTCGGCGTCGTTATTCCTTGTAAAGACGGGCTACAACTTGCTTATCGCGCTGTTGTTCCTTATCGTGCCGTCGATTCTGCCGTTCGAGCCAAGGCATCTGACGTTGCTGGGCGGCGTGACGATCGGGATTCCGTCGGGAATACTCGCGCTCGAACCCAATAAAAACAGGGTGGAAGGCAGGTTTTTGCCAAAAGTCATTATGAACGCGGTGCCCGGCATAGTAACCGTAATGGCGGGTATTATCGCAATCGTAATCACAACGCAGACGATACTCACGGGGCTTTCTCCGGACGAACAGCACGCGCTGTATTTCCTTGCGACCGTGTTTGCGGGATACCTGTTCGTGTTCAAATCGTGCTGGCCGTTCAACCTGTTGCACGCGGTGCTTTTCGTGGGCGTAATCGCGCTTCTGGTGCTGTGTTACTTTGTGCATCTGTCGTTTATCGACATACAGTCGTTCTTCGGTCTGTACCGCGGAATAACGCCCGCAATGTGGAAAGTACTTGCGGTGGTATGGTCGATACTCGTCGTTGTATTTGCGGCGATGTGGGCGCTTGATAAAAAGTATAACGTGCGCTTCCAGACGACCGTCGGCGACATCGAAGACAAAATCGATTTAAGACGCGAAGAAATCCTCAAAAAAAGAGAAGCGAAAAAGGCAGCAAGAAAAGCCAAAAAATCCCTGTAAAAAAAGACAAAACAAAACCCGCTGTCTGCGGGTTTTTTTAATGCGCTTTTCAGAAGAACGAGTGCAAAACAAGCATCACTATGCCAAGGATTAAAAGCACCACGCCGACGGTAATATTAAGCGTTTTGGGCTTTACCTTGTTTGCGATAAGCGCGGCAAGTTGCGCCGAAACGAGCGTGCTGAATATGCAGGTTATCATTGCCGTAGTGTCGGGCAAGCCGCCGATTCCGAAATGCGATACCGCCCCGACAAGCGCGGTAAACGTCATGATAAACACGCTTGTGCCAACCGCTTTTTTAAGCGGAAATCCCATAAACGACGTGAGTACAAGGAGCATCATCATGCCGCCGCCCGCACCGACGAATCCGCAAATCATACCAATCGTTGCCGACAGCGCGAACGTTTGCACCGCGTCGCACCATTTGTTTTTGTACAAGCGGTCCTTTAAGGGATCTATGCCGTTGACGGGAACGAGTATGAATTTAAGCCCGAGTAGTGACGTTGCGAAAATGGAAAAGTTGCCCATAAGGTGATTGTCGATTTTTGACGCAAGAAAACTCCCGAGAATCGTAAAGCACAAAACGACGACAAGCATTTTCGAGCCTTTTTTCACGTCAATGTTTTTATCGACGGCGTAAGCGGTTGCGGACACGGCGGACGCCAGAACGTCGGAAATCAGCGCGATACCGATGGCGTCGTACGACGGGAAGTCCAGAAATGCGACAAGCATCGGTGCGATAAACGCGGCGGCGGACAATCCCGCAAATCCCGTGCCTATGCCTGCGCCTATGCCTGCGAAAATATATACGATAATTTTAATATATTCTTCCATACAAACGTAATAAATTATATCACCGCGCGCTTTTATGTCAACCGTTCGCCGTTGACTTTCCGATATTAAAGTGGTATCATATACTTTATGAAAATAATGTTCGTGTGCCTTGGAAACATCTGCCGCAGCGCAATGGCGGAATTTATGATGAAAGACGCCTTGAAAAAGCGGGGGATATCAGAAAAATACGTTATCGACTCCGCCGCGACGTGCGGGCTCGAAGCGGGCAACCCCGTTTATCCCGACGCGCTGAAAAAACTGAAAGAGCACGATGTTCCGACGTACCCGCATTATTCGAAACAGGTCAGAAAAACCGATTACGACAAATACGATTTATTCCTTGCAATGGATGACAAAAACGTCGCGTATCTCAAAAATCTTTTCGCGCCCGACGAAAAAAAGAAAGTAAAAAAGTTTCTGGAATATGCAGGGCAATCCCGCGACGTCGCGGATCCGTATTATACCGGCAATTTTGACGATACTTATGACGATTTGAAAATCGGTATCGAATTTTTGATAAATAATATTGAAAACAGGAAGTGAATTTATGAGTGAATGTACGCACGATTGCAGCTCCTGCGAAAGCCACGGAAGTTGCAGCGAAAAAACCGACTTCACCGTCCCCGTAAACGCATTGTCGAAGGTCAAACACGTTATCGGCATCGTGTCGGGAAAAGGCGGCGTGGGCAAATCTCTCGTAACGGGGCTTATGGCGTCGATTACGGCAAAACAAGGGTTTAAGACGGCGATTCTGGACGCTGATATTACCGGTCCGTCGATTCCGCGCATGTTTAACGTGGACGGTCCCATCGACAGCGACGGCAGTTTCTTTTATCCCGTGAAATCAAAGGGCGGCATTGAAATTATGTCGGCAAACCTTTTGCTGGAACACAATAACGATCCCGTCGTATGGCGCGGTCCCGTCATCGCGGGTATGGTGAAACAGTTCTGGACGGATTGCGTCTGGGGCGACGTGGACTTTATGTACGTCGATATGCCTCCCGGAACGGGCGACGTGCCGCTTACGGTTTTCCAAAGCCTGAACGTCGACGGTATCATCGTCGTGACAAGCCCGCAGGAACTCGTGTCGATGATTGTCGGCAAAGCCGTAAAGATGGCAAATATGATGAATATCCCCGTGCTGGGCGTCGTTGAGAATATGAGTTACGTCAAATGCCCGGACTGCGGCAAAGAGTTTTCGATTTTCGGCGACAGCAAGGTCGACGAAGTCGCAACCGAATTCGACCTGAAAGTTCTCGGACGGATTCCGTTTGACACAAACATCGCAAAAGCCTGCGACGAAGGCAAGGTCGAGTCGCTTGACGCGGACTTCCTTGACAGCGCGAAAGAGGCGATAAAACGCCTTGCAAAATAAACGAAGAAAAAAAGAAGCGCCCCGAAAAATCGGGGCGTTTCTTAAATATATAAGGGGGAAGGAAATTATCTTGCGTTTAAGTGGTCGAATTCTTTCACGTTTTCCACGATAAGGTCAAAGAATTTTTCAACGATTTTTTTGTCGTCGTCGTTGCCGCGGATTGCAATCGTCATCGTTACGACGTCGTTTAAGGTTGTGAGCGCAAGCTGCATAAAGGGTTTGTACTTGACCGCGCCCGTCATAAATCCGTCAACGGGTTTCGCATTGCCGAAAGTCAGTTTATCGACGGGAAGAAGCCCGATGTTGCTCATACCGATAAGCGGGTTGTCGTACCCGATTTTGATTGCGAATTCCGAAATCGAAAAGGGCAGTATGGTATAGGCGAGTTTCAGAAGCGGCAGGCTGTAAAGCCCCATATATTTGTCGCGCTTGCTTTTCTTTGTGGAACGCATGACGTTGATAAGCGTATCGTTGATCGTTTCGCCCTTGTTATGCACCGTGCAAAGCATAAATCCCGTGTGATTCGCAAGCCCGCCGGCCTCGTCGCCGCCTTCGATATGACGGCGCAAATCGACCATGCAGGGGATTGAAAGGGTTTCGTCGTCGCGCATGCCCGAAATATCGTAAAGCGCGCGCACGTACGCCGCAAGCAGCATATCGTTGACGGTAACGCCCAGACGTTTTCCTGCGTTTTTCATATTAAGGAAAGCGTCGCGGTCGATTTTTCTGATGTTGATCATCGTGTGGTCGTCGGGACGGGGTTCGGTCAGCGGAAATACGTGTTTGTCTTTCACCGCGCTGATGTTTTTGAAAAGACCTTTCGCAACCTTTTTGTCGGCTGCGTCGAGTTTCGTATAAACCTGTTCCGCGCTTCTCGTACCTTGTTTAAGGTCGGTGGGGTTTTCGCCGTTCAAAATCGCGTTGTAGTTTTTTGCAAGCTTTTTCAAAAAGTATTTGAAGTCGCCGCCGTCAAAGCACATATGGTTGACGATCATCGCAAACGTCGATTTTCCGTCCTTGTTCAGGACAATCACCTTAAACTGTACGTTGCTTGAAACTGGGATACTCTGGCACAGGAAATCGTACGCTTCTTTTTCGGGATCGTCGCTGTCTTTTATTGTCAGGATATCGTCGACGGTGTAAGACTCCACCTTCCAGTAAGGATTGACGGGATTCTCGTGAAAACTACTGTGAAGCACGGGGGCTTTTTCGCACATTATGACCAGCACGTTTTTAAGCGCGTCGGCGTCCAAGAGCCCGTCGAAAGTCAGGGTTGCGTGCACCATACGGTCGTAATAGTTTCGGAAAAGATATTGCATCTTATCCCACATTTCGGCTTTTATAGTTTTGCTCATAGTTTCAAAATCAGTATTTTATCGTATCGTTTTTACGAGATAAAGATTGTTATTTGTTTTCGTCGTTCCACATTGTGTAGTACGCTTCGTCAATGCGCGCTTTCTTTTCGGCTGCCGCCTTATCCTTTTTCTTTGAATAGCTCACAAGAGATGCGATAAGGATAACGACGTCGAGAAGGGCTGCGCCGACGGGAAGAAGCCACGACGGATGCCACGGGATAACGTGCGCCACGCCAAGCATTACGTACAACATAACGGCGGTTACTTCAACGGTTGCAAGCAGGTCGAAAAGCCTGGATTTGCTGTTGTAAGAATACGCCTCGGCGGTGTCGGTGATAAGCATTGCGACCACCATTACAAGGAAGGTCATCCAGCTGTACTTGAAGTGCACGAGTATTTGCAGAATAAGGAAAATAAACGTGAACGTAAGCGCGATGATGACGTGCGACAGACCGCGGATTGCAAGGCGTCTTTTCTTTTTCGCAAGGACGATAATACCGAAAATCGCGCCGGCGATAACGCCCATAAACGCGCCGCCCACAAGAATGAGCCATGTTTTGTCCCATGCGCGGGTTGCGAAACTGACCGAAAGATATCCGATCACGACAAACAGTGCGATTGCGATGCCGGTGAGTACTCTTGCGCCGATGCGGGGCACTGCGCGCTTTACGTTGTCCAGACGGTTTTCAAAATCGACGAGCGTGTCTTTGAAGTTTCCGAGACTGTCGATGCACAGGTCGTAGATGGCGTTTTCGTCCGTCATACCTTTTATCTTGTATTCCTGCGCGCGGTCGAGAAGGTTTTGCAAAACTTCTTCGCGGTATTCCATTGCCTCTTTCGTGGGAGAGATGGCGCGGAATTGTTGTTCGAGATACTTTTTGAAGCGGTCGATTAACATATTATTTTGTTCCTCCGTTGATTAAGTCTTTCATTATTTTTATGGTGTCAAACCAGTTGGTTTTGTTGAAGTCGTAAAAGGCGCGGCCCTTTTCGGTGATGCGGTAATATCTGCGTCTTGCGCCGGCGTCGCTTTCGCCCCAGTAACTTTCGATAAACCCGTCGTGTTCCATACGGCGGAAGGCGGTGTAAAGGGTGGCGTCTTTAAGGACAAGTTCGCCGTGGCTAAGGTCTTCGATCGCCTTGCTTATTTCATAGCCGTAACTGTCGTTTTTGATAAGCTGTGCAAGAATTATCGTTTCGGTGTGACCGCGCAGCATATCGGCGCTTATTGCCATTTTATTTCGCCTCCTTATGTATATCGCCTGACGATATATATCATAGCACAAAAAACGACGATGTCAATAGTTTTTGATAAAAAAATGAAAAAAAATCCCAAAAATATTTTTCCGCCGGAAAAAAACGTGTTTACAAACCCGCATTTTATATGGTAAATTATTTATATAAGAATAGTTTCGGGTGGATATATTATGGACAAAAAAGAAAGAACGAAAAAACCGATGAAAAAGGGCGCAAAATGGGCGCTTGTCATTTTTATATGGGGCTTTTCGGCGTATTTTCTCGTTGCGCTGTCGGGATTTATCGCGGCAACCGTTTCGGCAAAGGACGCGAAAAGCGTCTGGGCGGACTGGCAGAACGAATACGTCGCGCTTCTTGAACAGCGTTACGCTGCCGACGAAAACTTTTCAAAGGTGAACGACGAGGATTTTCTTACCCGCACCGATATGGCAGAAGTCCTCGGCGCAAAGCTTAACGAGATAAGGTATATCGCGTCGCACAACAGTTACAAAACGGGGCTCACTCCCGAAACGAAGTATTTTTATCACGGCCCGCTTGCGGCGATAATGGGAAAGCAATACGATTATATCTTCGACACGATTACCGAACAACTCAACGCAGGTATCCGAAGTATCGAACTTGACGCGAATAAGGTGAAAACCGCCGACGGGTTCAGAATCGAGTGTCTGCACAGCGATATGCTGGAAACGAACAGCACGATGATCGACTTCGACAAAGGTCTTAAAGAAATCAGAATGTGGATGGACAGAAACGAAAACGCTTTGCCGATTATCGTCCTTGTGGAGCCGAAAGGCGGCAAAAAATTCGACCTCGAAGCCTTTGATAAATTCGACGAAATGCTGTTTGAAAACTTCGGCGAAAAACTCGTTACGCCCAAAAAACTGCTTGACGCGGCGGGCGTTTCCGACTTTGACGAATTCCGCGCGAAAAACGCTTATCCGACCGTTGAAAGTCTGAAAGGGAAAATCATTTTCCTGCTGCACGAAAAGGACAGCCTGGAAACGTACATGCAGCGCGATCCCGATATGCAAAAAAGCGCGATGAATATCGCCCTTGAATACGCCACCGTCCTGAAAAAAGGCAAGGATTATTCCCGTTTCTCGTTCACCGTGATTCTGAACGATCCGACGAAACACAAAGACCGTATTTCTGAGGCGATAAACCGCGATAATTTTATGGTCAGAACGAGGCTGGACAGATACGCCGTCGTGAAAGACCACTGGTACAAAAACGGAATCGAGTCCGGCGCGAATATTTTAAGCACCGATTACACCCCGCACGCCAAGGAAAGAATAATGGAATATCCGACGAAAGGGAAGTGGACGGATACCTATTACGCAATATTGTACGAGGCGGACAAAACGGTAACCATGCGCGGTAAATAACGAAAACGAAACGGTCGGCGACGGCCGTTTTTTCGTGCGCCCGCGACGTTGTATCGTAATATTTTGAATGATATTGAAATTTTTTGTTATTTTTGGGGTTTTCCGAAAAAAATTTTGTTACAAGAACGCTTTTCCGTAAAAAATTCGGAAAAAAATCAATAATTTCGTTTACACCGCATATAACGTATGTTAAAATCGAATAGTAAGGAAAAAGGAGATAACCGTGGATAACACCGACGTAAAAATTTTGCAGTGTCTTATGAAAAACGCTCGTGCGAATTCGTCCGAAATCGCCGAGAAGGTTAAGTTGTCCACGTCCACCGTTATCGAACGCATCAAAAAACTTGAAAACTCGGGCGTTATCAAAGGCTATGCCGCGATTATCGTCCCCGAAAAACTCGGCAAAGACGTTACCGCGCTTATAAGCGTCGCAATCGACCATCCGAAGTTCAACGACGGTTTCGTCGCCGCGGTCAAGGATAACCGCCACATTGCGGAATGTCTGTATATCGCGGGGGAATTCGATTACTTTCTGAAAGTCGTCACCGATAATACGAAAACGCTTGAAAGCGTGCTGAACGAAATCAAGAGTATCCCCGGCGTTTCAAAGACTCAGACGAGCATCGTTTTAAGCAGTCCGAAGAACGAATACAGCGTCCCCATAAAGGCGAAAAAAGAAAAGTAAAAAATGCGCGAAAGCGCGAAATTATAAAATAAGGGCGAAAGCCGAAAATTAAGGAGAAATAATAATGATAGTTGGTATCCCCAAGGAAATTATGCACGACGAAGCGCGTGTTGCTGCAATCCCCGACACCGTAAAGAAAATGGTCGCCGCAGGCATGACCGTTCTTTTTGAAAAAGGCGCAGGCGAAGGCTCGCACTACCATGACAAGGATTATCTTGCCGCAGGCGCAACCATTCTTGAAGATTGCGAAGAAATTTTTGCAAAATCCGACGTTATCCTGAAAGTTAAGGAACCTCTCTTCAACGAAGAAAAGGGCAAACACGAAATCGAGATGATGCACAAAGGTCAATATATTATTACGTTCATTCACCCCGCGTCTCCCGTAAACCACAAGATGGTCAAAGATATGGCGGCGGCAGGCGTTATCGGCCTTACCCTTGACGGCGTACCTCGTATCTCCCGCGCACAATCCATGGACGCTTTGTCCTCGATGAGCACCTGTGCAGGCTATAAGGGCATGCTCATGGGCGCAAACGACATCTCCAAATTCATGCCTTTGATCGGCTCGGCAGTCGGCGTTATCCAACCCGCAAACGTTCTCGTCATCGGTACCGGCGTTGCAGGTCTTCGTGCGGTCGCAACCGCAAAAGGTCTCGGCGCGAAAGTATATTCTGCCGATATCCGTCCTTCCGCAAACGAACAGGCAATGTCGCTCGGCGCGAAAATCGTCCCGACCGGTGTTCCCGAAGAAATCGCGGTACGTCGTGTAGGCGTTGTCGAATATGCAAAACGTCTTCCCGAAGAATGGCTTGAAAAAGAACGCGCGGCACTTGCAGACGCAGTCAAAAACGCCGACATCATCTTCTGCTCGGCACTCCTTCAAGGACAACTCGCTCCCACGCTCCTTACCGATGAAATGGTCGCTTCCATGAAGCCCGGCTCTGCAATTATCGATATTTCCATCGACCAGGGCGGCAACTGTGCAATCACCTCTCCCGGTATCCGCGACATCAAACACAACGTCATTATCGAAGGTATCAAGAATATCCCCGGTCAACTTCCCACCAGCTCGACCTGGCTCTTCGCATACAACATCTACAATCTGCTTGCGTTCCTTGCAAAAGACGGCAGCATTAAACTCGATATGAACGACGAAATCGTACAAAGCATTCTCGTAACGATTGACGGTGAAATCGTACATAAAGGTGCTCGCGAGGCGATGGGACTTTAAGCGCCGACTTTTGACGATATTTTGAGTTTTTGTGACAACCTGAAAATCCGTGTACGTCCTTGTACACTAGGATTTTCAGAACATTGCAAGAAACATCAAAATCTCATTCAAAATCCGCCGCTTAAACGGCGAAACAGATTGTCATTGCGAGCGAAGCGTGGCAATCTCCCGGAAGGGAAACAATAATTTTATCAACAAAAGGCAATCCCCTGCCTGCTTTCGGGCAGGGGGTATTTTTAATAATGATACAGGCAGGAATTTAATATGTTATCAACGTTAAACTCTGTTATTACCGGCGCGCTCGCAATGGGCAACTTCGGCCTTGAAAAAGCGATTTACTTTCAGCTGATTCTTCTTGGCGTATTCGTTGTAGCGACGCTTGTCGGTTACAAACTTATTTCAAACGTTCCGACGCTTTTGCACACCCCGCTTATGTCGGGTATGAACGCTTTGTCGGGCGTTACGGTGCTTGGCGCGTTGTCGGCAAGTGCCTCGCTTTTCAAACTCGGTACGGCGGGCATCGTGCTTTCCGCGATATTCGGTTCACTTGCAATCGCTCTCGCGATGGTCAACGTCGTCGGCGGCTTTATGGTTACCGACCGTATGCTCGGCATGATTGCGAAAAAGAAGGCGAAAGGGCAAACCGTGATTTACGCGGCGTCGGCAGTTGCGGGCGCAGGACTCCTTGCGGTAATCTGCTGCATGGACGTCATCGCAAAAGGCGCGGGCACGTCGGCGCGTGATTGGGTTTACCTTGCAATGGCAATCGTATTGTCGCTTGGCGTGCTTTTGGGCATCGCAATGATGGGCAAAGTCGCTTACAGTAAAATCGGCAATCGTTTCAGCGCGATTTGCATGCTCCTTGCGATTATCCTTATTATCGTGTACGGCAACGGCACAAGCCACATTGCGGCGGTATGGACGCTCTATATCGGGCTTGCGCTCGGCACGGTTGCGGGTATTGTCCTTGCAAAGAAAGTCAAAATGATTCAGATGCCGCAGATGGTCGCTCTTCTTAACGGTCTGGGCGGCGCGGCTTCGGCAATCGTCGGCGCGTTTGCGATGCTCGGCGTAGGCACGGGCTTTGACGCGTTCTCGACAACAACGTCGGCTCTTGCGCTTGCGGTCGGTATGATTACCCTTATCGGCAGCCTTGTCGCAGCCGGCAAACTTCACAAGATTCTTCCGCAAAAACCCGTCGTTTACAAAGGACATCAGGCGATGACCGTCGGCAGCCTTTGCCTGACGCTTGCGCTTATCGTTGTCTTTGCGGCGATTGCGGCTCTTTCGGGCAGCGGCAAAATTGCTCTCGGTATCGACCTGAAAGCGTTTTGCGGAATTATGATCGCATTGCTGTTCGTCATTTCGGGATTCTTCGGATACATTTTCGCGATTCGCGTAGGCGGCGCGGATATGCCCATTACGATTTCGCTGCTTAACAGCCTTTCGGGCGTTGCCGGCGCAATCGCAGGTCTTGCAATCAACGACTTGTTGCTCGTTGCGGTCGGCGGTATAGTCGGCGCGTCGGGACTTCTCTTGACGCAAATTATGTGCAAGGCGATGAACAGAAAACTCGGCGCAATCCTTCTCGGCGGCACGTCGTCCAACGACAATGCTCAAAAAACCGCCCCCGAAAAGGCCGAAGTCAAGGCGGAAGCGAAACCCGCCGAAGTGAAAAAGGAAGTCAAGGCGGAAGAAAAACCCGTTGTCAAGACGGAAATCAACTACGCCGCAACTTTGAACAACGCGAAAGAAGTCATCATCGTTCCCGGATACGGCATGGCTATCGCGCAGGCGCAACACCTTGTAAAGCAACTTGCGGATAAACTCACGGCAAACGGAACGAAAGTAAAATACGCAATTCACCCCGTCGCGGGACGTATGCCGGGGCATATGAACGTTCTTTTGTGCGAAGCCAACGTGGAGTACGAAGACTTGTTTGAAATGGACGACATTAACCCCGAGTTCAAGACGGCGGACGCAACGATAGTAATCGGCGCAAACGACGTTCTAAACCCCGCCGCGAACACTGCGGAAGGCACGCCGATTTACGGAATGCCCGTACTTGACGTTGCGGATTGCAAAAACATCTTCATCTTCAACTACGACCTTAAACCCGGCTATGCGGGCGTAGATAACCCCATTTATACCCGTGAAAACGGCGTGCATCTGTATCTCGGCAACGCACAGGAAACCCTGCAAAAGTTTATCGCAGATATGGACAAACCCGTTGAAACCACGACGGAAGTCAAGGTCGAAAAGACGGAGGCAAAACCTGTCGAAGTCAAGACCGAAACCAACTACGCTGCAAGCCTTAACGGCGCGAAAGAAGTCATCATCGTTCCCGGATACGGCATGGCTATCGCGCAGGCACAGCACCTTGTAAAACAACTTGCGGATAAACTCGCCGCGGGCGGCACGAAAGTAAAATATGCAATTCACCCCGTTGCGGGACGTATGCCCGGGCACATGAACGTATTGCTTTGCGAGGCGGACGTTGACTACGAAGATTTGTACGAAATGGACGATATCAACCCCGAGTTCAAGACGGCGGACGCAACGATTGTCATCGGCGCGAACGACGTTCTGAACCCCGCCGCAAACACTGCGGAAGGCACGCCCATTTACGGAATGCCCGTACTTGACGTTGCGGATTGCAAAAACATCTTTATCTTCAACTACGACCTTAAACCCGGTTACGCCGGCGTTGACAACCCCTTGTATTCGCGCGAAAAGGGCGTCCACCTGTATCTCGGCAACGCACAGGATACCCTTCAAAAGTTTATCGCCGACATGGATAAACCGTCGGAAATAACGCTTGAAAAGGCGGAAGAAGAAAAACCTGCGACCGTTGAAGAAAAGGCGGAAGAAAAACCCGCTGAAAAGGTTGAAAACCCCGCAAAACTTTTGCGTGACGCGAAAGAAGTCATCATCGTTCCCGGATACGGCATGGCTATCGCGCAGGCGCAACACCTTGTAAAGCAACTTGCGGATAAACTCACGGCAAACGGAACGAAAGTAAAATACGCAATTCACCCCGTCGCGGGACGTATGCCGGGGCATATGAACGTTCTTTTGTGCGAAGCCAACGTGGAGTACGAAGACTTGTTTGAAATGGACGACATTAACCCCGAGTTCAAGACGGCGGACGCAACGATAGTAATCGGCGCAAACGACGTTCTAAACCCCGCCGCGAACACTGCGGAAGGCACGCCGATTTACGGAATGCCCGTACTTGACGTTGCGGATTGCAAAAACATCTTCATCTTCAACTACGACCTTAAACCCGGTTACGCCGGCGTTGACAACCCCTTGTACACTCGCGACAGCGGCGTGTATCTGTATCTCGGCAACGCGCAGGAAACGCTGCAAAAGTTCATTTCCGACATCGACGCGTAATAATCAAAACAATCGAAATCTGCCACCGTGTAATGCGGTGGCATTTTTTCGCATAAGTTTTCCGGCTTTGCACAAACTCCGATAAGGAGGCAAATATGAATCTTTTGAAAGAAGTAATAAAAAACTGCAACGTCGGCGTTGACGCAATCGACAACATCTGGGAAAACGTCAAGGACACGAAACTGCGCGAAACCATCTGGAAACAAAAAGTCAAGATAATGGATTTGTCCGACAGGGCGTCCAAAGAACTCGGGGACGAGCCGTCCGCAAAAGACGGTACGTATCCCAACAAAATGGAAAGGGCAATGATGAAAGCCGCCGTAAAGATGAAATCGGGGCTTGACAAGTCCACGACGAACATTGCCGAAATGCTTATCGAAGGCAACAACATGGGCATTAACGACGTCGTTAAAGCTTCGCATCTTTATCGTGAAGAAGACACGCCTTTTGCCGGCGAACTTATCAAACTTTACGATGCCAACGTCAAAGAGCTGCGCCGCTTTTTGTAAAAATCCGAAAAACACAAACCGCGCCGCAACACACAAAACAACGCGATAAAGCATTGTTTTGAGTAGATAAAGCAAGGATAATGGAAAATTATTATTATCTGTCGGTATCAATAGAAAACGATTTAAGATAATTCGCGGCGCACACTGCGCTTTTGAAATCGCATTGTCGGGGGCGACAATGCTCACTCTTATGCTTGTGTGCGCCTTTTTCTCCACGCAAGTACGAAAGTATCTTGCGTGGGTTTTATAATGCGGTGTCCCTTCCGGGAGATTGCCACGCTACGCTCGCAATGACAAAAAGTGCGTTGCACGGAAAAACGCAAGCGTTTTCCGAACGCCAACCTGCGGTTGGGTTCTCTGCCCCTTGAAACATCCGACAAATAAAAA
>OQWI01000176.1_pt1 | contig 30057 bp, 23 predicted proteins | sample 1691551 | NCBI WGS metagenome assembly OQWI01 (sample SAMN03418259, study PRJEB22391) | human gut metagenome | biome: human-gut; feature: organic feature; material: feces | host: Homo sapiens | place: Tanzania | collected 2013-01
AGGCTGTTTTTTATGTTTTTGTTTTTGATTCCATTCACGATTCGGCAACAATGCAGAATCTATCCCCAGGACTTTTCCACTGAACATTTATTTCTTTGTGTCAATAGGGTGGAGAGAAATTGAGTGGGGGTGGGGGTATAGTGCTGCAGGAATCCCTTTTCACAAAGTGGTTCCTGCATTTCATTTTAGAGTATGAGAAAATTTACTTTTTATGGTGTTGTTGTTTTGCTTACTGTATATGTTGCTATTTGTTTTTTGTTTGATGCAAATATAATTACTTTTTTCATATTTCCAAAATAAAAATGCCATTTTTCTTGAAAAAATATGAAAAAACTTTCATTTTAACATTTTTGGCTTTACTGAAGTGCGCTCATCGGTTTGTGGATATGGGTTGTTGGGTGTGGCTGTTGGGTGGGTGTGAATATGGTGTAGGGGGCGAAATATAGATGGCAGGTGGTGGTGGGTGCTTGAGGTTTGTAGAAAAATGTGTATCTTTGTTGGTTAAATTTATGATTTGTTGGTAAAAACGAATATTAGGTGATGAAATTGCGTAATCTCATATATATACTTTTGCTGGGTATGGCCGCTATGCTGTGGTCGTGTGCCAATATTGGCTCTCCTTCAGGCGGTCCGCGCGACTATACCCCTCCTGTGGTGCTGAAATCGAATCCCACGCCACGCTCGGTGAACTTCAAGGGCAAGAAGGTGACCATTCAATTCGATGAAATTGTGGCGATTAAAGACCAGCAGAAGAAGGTGGTGATTTCGCCAGCGCAGAAAGAACCAGCCACGATTCGTTCGCTTGGCCGCACCGTGGAGGTGATTTTCAACGAAGATTTGATTCCCAACACCACCTACACCATTGACTTCAGCGACGCCATCGAGGACAACAACGAGGGCAACCGCCTGGACGGCTACTGCTTCTCGTTCGCCACAGGCGAGAGCATCGACACGATGAGCGTGTCGGGCATGGTGCTCCGTGCGCGCGACCTTGAGCCGATGCAGCACGTGATGGTGGGCTTGCACAGCAATCTCGACGACAGTGCCTTCACCAAACAGCAGTTCGAACGCATTTCGCGCACCAACGACAAGGGCGAATTTACGGTGCAAGGCGTGAAGCCGGGCAAATACCACATTTTCGCGCTCAACGACATGGACGGCAACTACCGCATGAGCCGCAGCGAGGATTACGCATTCTTAGATGAAATCGTAGTGCCAAGCGTGCGAGAGTTTACCTCGCAAGACACCACATTCACCTTCGACCACCGTGTTGATACCGTGGTGACCGCCACGCACACCGAATATTTGCCCAACGACATATTGTTGAGCATGTTTAACGAACGCTACACTCCGCTCTACTTGAAAAAAGCCGAGCGCGTGAGCCGCAACCGCCTGTTTGTGCTGTTTTCGGCACCCAACCAGTTGCCCGAACTCAACATACTCTCGCCAGCCAACCATGCCGACGACTGGTATGTGATGGAACGCCGCGAGGGCAACGACTCCATCGTGTATTGGCTCACCGACAGCGTGCTACTCAAAGCCGACAGCATCAATGTGGACATGCGCTATATGAAGATGGACTCGCTTGAGAATGTGGTGGCGGTGAACGACACTATCGTGTTTCAGGTGCGCCGCACCAATGCCGAAATCAAGGCAGAGCGCGAGGCGCAAAAGGAGCGAGAAGAAATAGAGAAAGAGCGCGAGAAGCTAATCAAGCGCCGCGAGAAGCTGGTGGCATCGGGCAAGGACGTTACCGAAATCGACCTCGACATCAAGGCATTGGCACAGCGAGAGCGCGCCCAGCGTGAAGTGCTGCAACTCACGCCCAAGAAAACCGACCAACTCGATGTGACCGACACCATTCAATTCGCACTCAATGCGCCCATCGCCAATATCACGCAGAGCGCCATTCGCCTGGAGCGTATGCAGAAAGATAGCACTTGGATGCGTGTGAAGGCGGAAATGCGGCTCATCAACGAACTGAATCCGCTCAACTATATGATTCAAGCCAACTTGAAGCCAGAGGAGCAATATCGCTTACATTTCGATTCGGCGGCGGTGTGCAACGTGTATGGCGTGGCAAACGACTCGGTGACCTACAAATTCAAGGTAAAGTCGCTCGACGAGTATGGCTATGTGATTCTGCATGTGAATAGCGGCGACAGCGCATTTGTGGAACTGCTCGACGCCAACGAAAACGTGATTCGCCACGAGCGAGTGACCGACGGCACCGTGCGCTTCGAAAACCTGATTCCCGCTGAGTATTACGCCCGTCTGGTAATCGACACCAACGACAACGACCGCTGGGACGCTGGCAATTACGCCGAGCATCGCCAGCCCGAAGAAGTATATTACTATCCCTACGCCGACAAACTCCGAGTGCGTAAGAGTTGGGGACGCGAGGAAACGTGGGACATCTACGCCACTCCGCTCAACCAGCAGAAGCCCGACCGAATCAGAAAGAACAAGCCGGAGCGCCGCAGAGACTCGCTGGAGCGTAGAGAGACGAAAAATGCCGACGAAGAGGAAGACGAGTTTGGCAGCAACGCCTTCGGACGCAACACCTATAGCGGCAACAAATACCGCGACTACCAGAACGGTGCTCGATAAGTGGCTGTTACACTTATTGGAGAGAAATTTGTGATAATGTGATGATTTTTGGCACAAAAGTTGCCTTATTTTAAGGTAATTTGTGTATCTTCGCATTATTGAATCTTACACATTATATATAATAGTGTGATAGTGAAATGATGATACATGAATAGAAATAACAGAATTATTAACGTTTAAAAACTATTAGAATTATGAACATTAATGCAAACCCAAATCCCGCTCCTCAACAACAAGCAGCACCAGCCGCACGTGGTGGCATGACCAAATGGATTATCATTGGCGCAATTGCTCTTTTCGCCCTGTGGTGCATCAGTAGTTACAACGGTCTGGTTTCACAGGAAGAAGATGTGGAAAAATACTGGGCAAACGTGGAGGCACAATACGACCGTCGTGCCAACCTCGTTCCTAACCTTGTGAATGTGGTGAAGGGCTACGCTAAGCACGAAGAAAAGGTGTTTACCGAAGTGACCGAGGCTCGTACCAAGATTGGCCAAATCAACATCAACGCAGAAAACATGACCGACGAGCAAATCGAGAAGTTCCAAAAGGCTCAAGAGCAAATGAGTGGCGCACTGAGCAAACTCATGGCTGTGAGCGAGGCTTATCCAGAACTGAAGGCTAACGAAAACTTCCGCGACCTGCAAGCACAACTCGAAGGCACCGAAAACCGTATCACCAAGGCTGTGACCGACTTCAACGAAGGCGCACAGGAATACAACACAAAAGTTCGCCGCTTCCCAACCAGCATTTTCGCAGGCATGTTTGGCTTCAAGACCAAACCTCACTTCAAGGCTAAGGAAGGCGCCGAAAACGCTCCAACTGTAAGTTTCGAATAAGTCAAAAAAACAAAATAGGATATGGCTCTTACCGATTTTCTTTCGAAAGATGACCAGACCCGCATCACCGATGCCATAACCATGGCAGAGAAGCGCACTTCGGGCGAAATATGCGTGCATATCACGCCCAAGTGCGGTGGCGATGTGATGGAGGCGGCGGAAAAGAAGTTCAACAAACTTGGACTCTACAAAACCGAACGCCGCAACGCTGTGATCATATATGTGGCCTATAAGAGCAAGAAGTTTGCTATTTTGGGCGACGAGGGCATCAACAATGTGGTGCCCGACGACTACTGGCGTGTGGAGAAAGACACTTTGGGGAAATACCTTTCCCAAGGAAAGCCCGCCGACGGCATTTGCGAAGTGGTGGCACAGATTGGTGAATCGCTCGCAACCTACTTTCCACCAGTGGAAAATGATGTGAACGAACTGAGCAACGATGTTTCGTACAGCGACGACGAATAAACATTTGCCCACGCGTCAAGTTCGACTAATGACCGATTTTGGGTTAAAAACTAATCTCTCAATGAAAAAAGTAAAACTCCTTATACTCGCGGCTTTGGCTGTGATGATGTCGGCGACCAGCTTTGCGGCTGATGCCGATTTTCCAGCGCGCCCCGATACTGCGATTTTTCAACGATTCGCTTGCAAGTGACATCGGGCAAAGCACCGCCCAGTCCGCGACCGGGACAAATGGCAAACTGACCTTTCGAGTCTCTGGTCTTGGGCTTGATGAGGATAATCAAACCGTTGTCGAGTTTCGCTTGACCTATGCCCCAGCGGTCGCCGAGTTCGGCGGCATACATCTGACGCAGCCGTATGGGCAGTGCTGAAGGCTGTGATGCCGATTTGCGCAGGCGAGATTTCGGGCGAGGAAGCCACGAAAAAATCGTCGGGCGGTGGCAACGGCTTGATATGGTTTGTGGGCATCATTGCCGCCGTAGTGGGCGGTGTGGTGTATGCCAACAAACGTGCGAAGAAAAAACAGGCACTCATCGAGGCGAACGAAACCCCAGAAGAGCGTGCCGCACGCTTGGCAGCAGCCGAGAAGCGCAAAAAAGAACTTGAAGCCGAACGCAAAAAGCGCGAGGCAGAAGCAGCCGCAGCGGCAGCCGCTGGTGCGACTACGGCGAAAAGTGTACGCGAAAAGTGCCAAGAGGAAGAAGAGCGCAAACGCCGAAATGCTCAAAAGTTTGGCGGTGGCTCGTTTGACGGCGGTGGCGCAAGTAGCGATTGGTAATATTATAATGTGATGAACATGAACGACAAAGATAACAATCAGAAGAGTGGGGCTCCTGTGCCTCCCTCTTTTGGCGGTGAAAAACCAACACCTCCTACGCCTCCTGCATTTGATGGTGGCGCTAAACCCACACCTCCGCCATTCGGTGGAGCACCGAAAAGTGCGCCTGCTCCTCCTCCTGTGCCAGCATCTGCGAAAGCCGAGGCAAAGCCAGTAGTGGAGGAAGCCGAGGAAATGACCACTTCTTCGAAGAAAAAACGCACCAAATCGGTGACCGACAAGCCTAAAAAGAAGAAAAAAGGCTGTGTGGCTAAAGGCTGCATGTGGGCGTTTATCGTGTTCCTGTTCTTGGGCGTGATAGGCGTGGTGTTTGGTGAAGACGAGTCGAACAAGCCAACCGCACCCGAATCGTCAACAGCGAAAGTGGAGCAAACCACTACTGCTACTGACGACGACGATGAGGCGAGCACAGCCATCACCAGCCGTAAGCCATTCAAAGGCAGCGTGCTGGCTCTGTCGCCATCGAAGCAATATGTCAACGACTACGCTTGCATCCTTGCCGATTCCACGGTTCGCCAGTTGGAAGACTCGCTTGCCAAGTTTTCTCGCACCACTTCCAACCAAATCACCATTCTCACCGTGCTCGACCTTGAAGGCCTCACCCCGAATGAGTTTGCCACCAAGATTGGCGACACATGGGGCGTAGGGCAGAAGAAACTCGACAATGGCGTGGTGATTTTGTTCAAACCCAAGACCAAGGATTCGAAGGGCGAGGTGTATATCGCTCCTGGCCGCGGATTGGAAGGCGCGCTCCCCGACGCGTTCTGCAATAGGGTGATTCAGAACGAGATGATTCCGCATCTTAAAGCGGGCAACAACTATGCAGCTGCCACTTGGGCTGCGCTGAAGGTGATTATGCCCGTGTGCCGTGGAGAGTACACCTACGACAACTATCAGAAAAAGCATTACGCCAACGGAGAGGAAAAAGAGGAAGGCCTCGATTTCTGGGGTTGGGCGTTGATTATCTTCACAGGCGGACTTATCCTGTTCTTCCTTGTTGATAAAGTGCTCTTGCACGACTACTTCTCCGAAAAGTGGGGCCTCAATTCAAGTCGCGACTCCGACTCCGGCAGCGCCTCCGATAGTTATAGCAGCAGCGACAGCAGCGACTGGGGCGGTGGCTCATTCGGCGGCGGTGGCGCTGGAGGCTCTTGGTAAACGATTAAATATGAAAAATAAGATACAAACATGGATTTCGGTGTTTTCACTGGTGGCAGTCACATTGCTGTTCACCATGTGTAAAAACACCGAATCGTCGAGCGGCAGCACCGATGCCGCAGAAGGCACTACGGAGCAAACCGACAGCGTGGCTTACGTGGGTGCCGATGGGAAATTGGTGATTCCGGAGCAAGCCACCATGGCGGTCAGTGACTTTGCCGGTGTGCTTGGCGACAGCGTTCGTGGGTTGGAAGACGACCTGCGTATGTATGGCGCACAAACACCTGCGCAAATCGTGGTGGTCACCATCGCCGATATTGCCGATGCCGACCCGCAGCAGATTGCCGCCGAGATTGGCAAACGCTGGAGCGTGGGTAAAGAAAAAGACAATGGCGTGGTGATACTGGTGCAGCCTAAAACCGAACATTCGGGCGGCAAGGTGGCGATAGCCGTGGGCAAGGGTTTGGAGCCTATGCTCACCGATGTGTGCTGCCAAGGCATCGTTTCCGACATCATGCTCCCAAAACTCAGAACCAAGGACTACTACGGTGCCGTTTCGGCTGCCGTGGCTGATTTGGTCAGGACTATATCAATGCAACAACAATGAAAAAGACACTTACTCTGCTGAGAAGAACATCGTGCGTGGTGGCTGTGTTGCTGATGTCGTGGGTGGCATCGGTAGCGCAAGCCGCCGACGGCATTCCCGAACGCCCCTATCCGCCACGGTTGGTCAACGATATGGCTGGCGTGTTTAGCGAGGCTGCGACAGCCCAACTCGAAGATAGTTTGGTGGCATTCTCCAAACAAACCTCCAATCAAGTGGTGATTGTCACCACCAACGACCTGGGCGGCTACACGCCCAACGAGTATGCCACTGAGATTGGCGACCGCTGGGGCGTGGGGCAGAAGAAAATTGACAATGGCATCGTCATTCTCATCAAGCCAAAAACCAGATTCTCGAAAGGACAGGTGTTTATCGCCACAGGGCGCGGACTGGAAGGTGCGCTCCCCGATGCGTTCTGCAATAGGATTGTGGAAGACAAGATGATACCTATCCTCAAAGAGAGCAACAACTACACCGCTGCCACTTGGGCGGCGCTGAAGGTGATTATGCCCGTGTGCCGTGGCGAATACGATTACGAAACTTACCAAAGCGACGAGGACTTATCGCTCTTCGACTGGATTTTCGTGATTGTCATTCTGTTGGTGTTCATTGGCTTCAGAATTTTCCTGCCGTTTGGCGGCGGCTCGTTTACTTCGGGCTCTTCAGGTTCATCGGGTGGCTTCGACTTTGGTGGCGGTTCATTCGGCGGCGGCGGAGCAGGAGGCTCTTGGTGACGGTGGCGTATATGAAGCGACTACATCGCATATTGATGGCTGTGGTGCTGTGCGGAGTGATGGCTGTGGCAAACTTCGCGCACGCCAGTTCATTGCCCCCACTTCGCACCGACCAGTGCGTGGTGGATATGGTGGGCGTGATGCCTGCCGACACGGCAAAACTGCTCAACGACAGCTTGATGCGCTATTACTCTGCCACTAATGCCAAAATTCTGGTGGCGGTGGCTGATACCTCGCTCGAAAGGTTACATGCCGAGGCTTATGCCGCACAAATCTTGAAAAACTGGAATCTAAACCATCAGAAATCCGTGCTCATACTCATCGCTAAAGCCAAGACAGATGAGTTCCCGATTGTGGTGATGGCTGTGAGCGACCAGCTTCGCGACCAGTTTCCACGTGTGTTTTGCAAACATTTGAGCATCGACAGGCTGGAAAAACCCGTATGCGACAACGGTGAATCTTACTACCATGGCATCTGCGACATGCTCCCCTATATTCAAGGCGTAATCGCTGGCACCTACACCGATGCCGACTATCGCACGGCGCGCGCCGGAAAAGGCTGGCAAGCCTACCTCGTGGCAGGCGCCCTCCTCATCCTCGTCGCCGCGTTCTACCCCAAATCCAAAAAACACAGGTGATTACACTATAGCGTAATCACATGCCCTTTTTCGGGTGGGAAAATGGGGGCGTGGGGGTGGTGTGTGGGCGTTTAAAGCCCTTTATACAAATTTTTACATTTTTCAACCGATATAATTGTCAGAATTGCGAAAAAGATTTATCTTTGTCGCTGATTTTAGAGATGAATATCCTGAAATTAGGTGTTATTATTTTTTGGATTTACTAATTAATTAATTTTCTTCATTCATGACTACACTGACTATTGCCATTGTTGTGGTGTTTGTGTTAGGTTACGCATGTATCGCCCTTGAAAGTTTCACTCGCGTGAACAAGGCGGCTGTTGCGTTGCTGATGTTTGTGGCCACTTGGACACTTTTTATGTTTGACCCCGGAAGTTATCTCCCCAATTTCACTCCCGATATGGTGAATGGCGTGCTTGAAAAGCATCTTGGCAGCACTGCCACCACGCTGTTCTTCTTGATGGGTGCGATGACTATCGTAGAGGTCGTTGATCAAAACGGCGGTTTTAATTTCGTTCGCGACATTTTGCGAACCACCAACAAGCGTAAACTGCTGTGGCGCATCGCATTCATGACATTCTTCCTTAGTGCCATTCTCGACAACATGACCACCAGTATTGTGATGGTGATGGTGCTTCGCAAGCTCGTTGACGACCACCACGACCGCTTGATGTTTGCTTCGCTCGTGATTATTGCCGCTAACTCAGGTGGCGCATTCTCGCCAATTGGCGACGTGACCACTATCATGCTCTGGAACAAGGGCTTGATTACCGCTGGTGGCGTGATTAAAGAAATATTCCTCCCATCGCTCATTTCAGTAGTGATTCCTGCGCTCATCATGCAATGGATGCTCAAGGGCCACCTCGATGCCCCTGCCACTACCTCTAACGTGGAGGATCATGTGTTCACAAGCCTTGAGCGCAAGGTGATTTTCTTCCTTGGCGTGGGTGGCTTGTGCTTCGTTCCTGTATTCCACAGCCTCACAGGTCTTCCTCCATTTGCAGGCATTCTTTTGGTGCTTGGTGTGGTTTGGACCGTTATCGAAGTGTTCTATCGCAAAGAGCGCACAGCTCCCGACAGCATGAATCGCCGCGTGAGCAAAGTGCTTGGCCGCATTGATATGACCACCATCCTCTTCTTCCTCGGTATTCTCATGGCAGTGAGCTGCTTGGAGGAAATCAAGGTGCTTCACATGGCAGGCGCTGGACTCAATGAGATTTCTGGTGGCAACCACTATCTTGTGACTGGCATTATCGGTGTGATTTCAAGTATTGTTGATAATGTGCCATTGGTGGCTGGCTGTATGGGTATGTACACCGACCTCGTGGGCGACTTCGCCGTAGATGGCTTGTTCTGGCAGCTCCTTGCCTACTGTGCTGGTGTGGGTGGTAGCATCCTCATCATCGGTTCTGCCGCTGGCGTAGTGGTAATGGGTCTCGAACGCATCAGCTTCGGCTGGTATTTGAAGCACGTCAGCTGGCTCGTGTTTGTGGGCTATGTGGCTGGTATCGTGACTTATTGGTTCCAGAACTACATCGTTGCACTTCTCGCATAAAGCATCAAAATAATTCTTGAATTGCTTGAATCAAAGATTTGCACTATCTTTGCAAAAGGATAGTGCAAATCTTTCCATTTACGCGATGCCTCCGTAGTTCAACGGATAGAACGAAGGTTTCCTAAACCTTAAATCAGGGTTCGATTCCCTGCGGGGGTACGATGGGCAGCCGGTAATCATGGTGATTATCGGCTGTTTTTTTTGTGCGTGGTGGTGCTAACCACCACATGGAGGGTGGGGGAAAAGGAGAGAGGTGCTCGCTTCGCAGCGGACACCTCTCGTCAATTAGGAAAAATAGATATTTATGAATAAGTATTACTTGCTATTGTTTCGTTTAACCCAAATCGGTCATTAGGGCTTGTGGTATTTCGGAGTTTTAGAAGAATGAATTTTGTTTGTCTTTTAATGAGTGATAGCGAGCTATTACGAATTAAAAACAAGCGAAATGCATCTTATAAAAACCGAAAGACCGCAAGAAGTAATACAAAAATCCTTACACGGCCTAATGACCGATTTGGGTTTAGAAGTGGATATCCACACCCACGCCAAGAGCGTTGTTGGTGCGTGTGAAATCGCTCTTATACTCCATGTTGGTGTTTGCGTCGATTTGTGTCATCTTCTTGTGACCGTAGATGGTGGTGAAGTATGCCACATTCACATCAATCATTTTGCTGGCGTGGATACATGCGCCCATGCCAATGGAGTTGCTGCTCACCACAAACGATTTGTCGTCCATATAAGCGTCGGTGGTGCCGTAGTTGGTGCTTTGCCAGCCAGCACTGAGTGTCAACAACTTGTTGGCATCGTATTCCACACCTGCGTTGTATTCGATGGTGCCACGCTTGAGCAACTTGTTGTGGTTGTTGTAGCCAGTGGCTTGCTTGTCGAAGAAGTAGTGGAAACCAACATTCACGGTCAGCTTGTCGGTAGCCTTCATGCCAGCGCCGAGAGCGAGGTAGGCAGGAATATCGTTAGCCACCTTGGTGCCGTCTTCATATTCACCGATAGCTTCTTTCAAACCCTTGTCGAAAGTTTGACCGAATGCTTCCATTTTGCCTTTGAGGGCTTGTTGAGCGTTAGCCACCACTGATTCGTATGGAGTACCAGCGTATTTTTCAGCCAATTTTGGGTTGAGCAGTTCCACGCCGTAATCCACAGCGAGCACTTCGGGCAAGTTACCGATACTTGGAGCCAAGTTCACCGACTTGTTCTTCATGCGAAGGCGAGTCTTGAACTCGTATTTAGCGGCGAAGTTGAAGCGGCCGGTCTTGAAGTCGATACCGATGAATGGGGTGAAGCCCTTACCGTTCTGGTCGCAGTTCAGTTCGATGTTGGCAGAATTTGGCTTGGTTTTGTCCACCATCATGCTCAAAGGCACACCGCTCACGGTGATGTCTTTCACATAGCCGTAGTAGTTGGCGATAGCGAGCACGCCACGCACACCGGCAGCCACGGCAAGATTGTCGTTGAACTTGTAGGCGCCAGCCAAAGAGAGGCCCCAGAAGAATTGCTTGCCGCGCATGAAGCTGTTGTAAGAGTAGGCAGGGCTTTTAAACACTTGGCTCAAACCTGGGTCGTGAATGCCCAGAGGTGCCATCTGCTGGCTTGCTGCGTCGATGCCGGCTGCCAATTGGCTCACGCCGAGGGCTGTGTTGGCCACGATGCGCTCAAAAGAGCCAAGGCCGTTGTCGAATTCGCACTTGCCACCGCCGCCAGTGAGGGCGAGGTTGGCTTGGAGCGACCAGTTCTTGATATTATACGCGAATTGCACCGAAGGGATGATAGGTGCTGTGGCCTTACCCTTAAACTCACGCTCGGTGGTAGGGTTGTTGGTGTTGTAGGCGAATGGTGCGTATTCGTTTCTGATTGTACGTGTTTGGAATGCTGATTGGAAATTGATAGAGAGATGTGCGCCATCAGCGAGAAACGCCACACCGGCAGGGTTGCTGTAAACGCCGTCGATACCGATACTTGCCTCACGGCTCATCATACGGTTAAACGCCACGTTTTGGTTTGTGTTTGTGAGCAGGCCGCCAGCTTGCGCTGAGAGTGCCATAGCTGCTCCCAAACCAATCAAATAAATTTTCTTCATTTCGTAATATTTTGTGTTATTATTGGATTGCGGTTGCAAAATTACAACAAAAAATCCGATATAATGTCCAAAACCACAGATAAAATGGTAAAATTATCGCAATCCGTTAACTTATGTTACAATCTATCTTAATAACTGCAAAAAGCAACGAATTTTAACAAGTCGAAGAGTCAACGAGTCAACGGGTCAACGAGTTTTTGTCTGACGAGTCTGACTGGTCTGACTGGTCTGACAAGTCCGACTGGGGATTTTTCGAAGATTCGAAGATTCGAAAATTCGATATGTCGATATTCCGAAAATTCAGTTGCGCATTGGTTTGTTGGCTTTCGTTTTTTTTGTTACCTTTGTAGTTGGCATTTAAATTTTTGCACTAATATGGCTGATGGAGAGCGGAGTGCGCGCTGTGTGCTCCTGCTGTTTTGTGGCGTGAAAAATTGAGATATGATAGTTCCCGATTATTTGTTGATCTTTCAATCCTGTGCTATGACGGTGATGGCGCTGTTGGCACTGCTGCTGTTTTCTTCTCGCTTTTTCCAGCCACACACCACGCTCAACTACGAAAAATCGCGCTGGCTCCTGTTCACTGCCATGCTTCTTGCCGTGGTGCACTATCTGTTGCAGATATTTCTCGGCTTTCGTGCCGCGAGCGACGAGTTGGGTGCGCTGGTCAATATGCTGTTCTACACGCCAGCCGTCTATCTGGTGTCGTATGCATCGCTCCGCATGGTGAGCGACCGCAAGCATAAACGGCTGTATATGCTTGTGGGTTTTGTGAGTGTGGCGTTGATATTGGTGTGTTTCGTAGTGGGCTATATCTGCTATCGTGGTCTGAATATGCCGATGGCGTTGAGGGCTATGGCTGTGGTGTTCTACATTTCGGTTTTCTACTATGCCTTTTATCCTCTCCACGAGCTCTTTCGTGTGAAGCAATTGGTGGAAAACGAAACTGGTGGCGATATTCGCCAGTTCTATATATATATGCGCGTGGGCATGGCTGTGCTATTTGTGATATGCATTACTGTGCCGTTTGTGATATTCTCTTTGAAGGTTCTCTCTATTTTCGGTCCAATCATTTTGGTGCTGCTGGTGGTGTACGTTTTGAGTTTTATCTCTTTCGGCTTCAATCTCACGCCTGTGAGCGACATCATCGACGAGGAATTAGACGACGATAAAGCAAAGACTAATTCTGAAGAAGAGGGGGCTGAAGAGACCAGCGCGCCAACCGCCACCCTTACCGAACAGCAAAGCAAGCAAATTCGCACCGCCATCGAACGCTGGCGCAAGGCGCAAGGCTACAGCCAGCCCGATGTGAACAGCACCAACCTTGCCGCTAAACTGCGCGTTCCGAAACGCCAGCTCATCCTTTACCTTTCGGTGTATGAGGGAAAGACATTCCGCGTGTGGCTCTCGGAGCTCCGCATCGAGGAAGCCAAGCGTATGCTGATTGAAGACGAAAACTACAAGCTCGAAACCATAGCTTACGCCTGCGGTTTCAGCCATCGCAATTATTTGCAAAACCGCTTCAAGGCCATCACTGGTTTTACGCCTCGCGAATGGCAAGAAAACCAGAAAAAAACCAAGGAATAAAATCCCATTTCTGAAAAAACCAAAAATAACCAATACATTTTTGCGATTTTACGGCGAATTGCTGCGATTTTAGCGATTTCGCTGTGTAATAAGTGTTTAGATGTACGATTTCTATATAAGTTACACACCAAAAAACCCTTAATCGTACACCAAAGGGTAGGAATCTTATACTTTTTGTTAGGATATTGCCATACATTTGCACTACAATTTTCAACCGAATTATAAAGCGATATGAATACGATTGATATTTGTTCAGATTTTGACATAATGGCGATATGCTTTGGTGCCATAATTGTATGCATTCTTATAGGCTATGTGTGCTACAAAATTGACAAGCACAATCGTGAGGGGAAATGACTACTATAACAATTACAAGGTGCCCTAACAGTGGAAAAAAATATCACTAATATCACAGAATAACATGGCTTTGTGGGTGTGGAGGTTCGTAGAGGGTGAACCTCCACACTTTTTTCATGCCCCCAGGATTTATCCACTAAATCTATATTATATATATATGGGTGTGTGGGGGTTAAAAAGGGTAAAAAGAGGGGGATTTGTTCGGTGGTATTGAAAAATGTATTAACTTTGCACCCCAAAATGATTGTATATAACCACCCAAACGATTGTATATAAAGAATGAACGATATTTTCAACACTATTAGTCAGGCAATCATCAACATAAGCGATTTTGTGTGTGGTGTGCCAGAATTTTTGCTGCTTATCGGTGGCGGTCTTTTCCTGTTTGTTTATTCGGGCGCGGTGTCGGTTCGCCGTTTGCCTTGGGCTATTCGCGAATTGCGAAAAAAGCAAGCCAACGATGGCGGTAAACAGGAGGGGCAAATCAGCTCATTCCAGGCATTGATGAGCGCCATTGCAGCCACTGTGGGCTTGGGCAACATTGCCGGCGTGGCTATCGCCGTGGCTATTGGCGGTCCTGGTGTGGTGTTTTGGATGTGGGTGAGCGCCCTTGTGGGTATGACCACAAAGTTTTTTGAAGGTTCGCTCGCCATTATGTATCGTGGCAAAGACACCGCCGGCGAAACGCAAGGCGGCACCATGTATATGATTACCGAGGGCTTGGGCAAGAAATGGCGTCCACTCGCCATCGCATTCACCATCTTCGGTATGGTGGGCACGCTCTGCTTTATGCAAGCCAACCAGCTCACCGAGTCGATTATCACCGTTTCGGGCATCGCTCCTACATTCACCACTAAATTCATTATCGGTGTGGCGATGGCTGTGATTGTGGCGTTTGTGATTTTGGGCGGCATCGGCCGCATTGCCAAAGCCGCTTCACGCATTGTGCCAATCATGGTGGTGTTCTACTTCCTGATGGTGCTGGCAGTGGTGCTGCTCAATTTGAATCTTGTGCCAGCCGTGTTCACCTCCATTTTTGAGGGAGCATTCAGCCTCAAGGCAGGATTTGGAGCATTCGTGTTTGTGGCGCTCACAGGCGCAAAGCGTGCCGCATTCGTCAACGAGGCTGGTGTGGGTACCGCTTCAATGATGCACGGCGCGTCGAAAAACAATCAGCCCGTGCGCGAGGGTTTGATAGCGATGCTCGGCCCACTCATCGACTCAGGCATTGTGTGCACACTCACCTCAATTCCCATTATTATGGCGAGCCATTCGGGCTTGGTGTTGGCCGACGATGCCGGACTGAGCAACGCATTGGGCGCATTCGAGATGCTGCTGCCACATGTGGGACTGTATCTGCTCATGGCCATCGTGTTTTTCTTCGCGTTCAGCACCATGTTCAGCTACAGCTACTATGGCTTGAAGTGTACCAACTACCTGTTTGGCGCAAAAAATGCGAAATACTATAACTACTACTATCTCGTGATGATTGTGGTGGCTGCCGTAATTAAGCTCAACCTGCTTGTGGGCATCATGGACCTGGCATTTGCCGGCATGGCGGTGTGCACCATGTTCACCCTCATTCGCCTTGCTCCAAAGGTGAAGGAGCAAATGAAGCTCTACTTCGCCGAGGAAGGCAAATAAAGCCGCAGCCTGATGCAGATGTTGGATAAATGGCATCTGCATCAAGCGAAAGCTGCGAGAAACCCCCTTGATTTAGAAAAAATCCATTACCTTTAAAACCAAAATATACCGAACATGAACTATCAGCAAATATTAGAGGACGTATATCAAGAAATTAAGCCATTTGAAAAAGATGGCAAGCAAGCCGACTATATCCCAGCCCTGGCACATGTGAATCCTGACCAGTTTGGCGTGTATCTCAACATTCTCGGTGGCGAGCATTACAGCCTTGGGGCATACGATACGAAATTTTCCATTCAGAGTATATCGAAGGTGTTTTCATTGGCTATTGCGCTCAGCATCTTGGGCAAAGACCTGTGGACACGCATCGGCAAAGAGCCATCTGGCTCTGCCTTCAATTCGCTGGTGCAACTCGAATACGAGAGCGGTAAGCCCCGCAATCCGTTTATCAACGCCGGTGCCATCGTCTTGGCAGATGTGCTGCTTTCGAATTTGGAGAATCCCGAAGAATTTTTCATCAATTTTGTGCGGACATTGGCTGGCAACCCCGGCATTCAGTATTCGCAGGAAGTGGCAGAGTCGGAATTGAGTTGCAGTTACCTAAACGCCTCAATCGCCTATCTGCTCAAGCACCACGGCAACCTCGAAAACGACGTGGCAGATGTGCTGCACCTCTATTGTATGATGTGCTCCGTGGAGATGAGTTGTAAGGACTTGGCACAGGCGTTCACCGCCTTTGCGCGCAGCAACGAGCCGTTTTCGCACGCTGGTGTCAACCTCACCGTGTCGCGCGTGAAGCGTATCAACGCCATTATGCAGACTTGCGGCTTCTACGACGAGGCAGGGGAGTTTGCGTTTTTGGTGGGACTGCCCGGCAAGAGCGGTGTGGGCGGCGGCATCGTGGCGCTCTATCCCTCGAAATACACCATAGCCGTGTGGAGCCCGCGCCTCAATGGCAGGGGTAATTCCATCATGGGTTTGAAAGCCCTTGAACTATTCACCACCCTCACCACCGAATCTATTTTTTAAGAAATTAGAAATTAGAGGTTAGAAATTAGATTTCTGCCTGTTTTTTTTGAAATCAATACGGTAGGGATGCGATATTTTGCGTCCGCTGCAAGTTGTTATTAACCAATATGTTACCACTATTATGGACGGACGTGAAATATCACGTCCCTACCGTATTTTTACCCCTACCATTTTTTACGTCCTACCGTGCTTTTACGACACTACGTTTTGTGGGGAGCCGTCGATGAAGGCTTTTACGTTGGCGATGAGGATGTTCATCAGGCGCACGCGTGCCTCGTCGCTTGCCCAGCCGATGTGTGGGGTGATGTGGCAGCCAGGCTGTGCCAGCAGTGGGTTGGTGGCTAACGGTGGCTCTTGGGTGAGCACATCCACGCCGGCTCCCATCAGATGGCCGCTTGCCAAAGCCTCAGCCAAAGCCTCCTCATCGACCAGCGGACCACGAGCGGTGTTGATAAGAATGGCACCACGCTTCATTTGCGCCAGCCGCTCGGCATTCACCAAACCCTTTGTGGAGGCGTTGAGCGGACAGTGGAGCGACACCACATCGCTGTTGGCGAACAGCGTGTCCATGTCGGCTTTCTTAATTCCTTCAGGCAACTGCTCCTGCGCCTTGGAAGTGTAAGCCAGCACTTTCATGCCAAACGCCAAGGCAATTTGTGCCACCGCCTTGCCGATGTTGCCCAGCCCCACGATGCCCATCACCTTGCCGTCGAGTTCCATCACGGGCGTATTGATATAAGTGAAGTCCTGACATTCGCTCCATGCGCCACGGTGCGCCTCGGCGGTGTAGTGCTGCACGCTGTTGGTGATGTCGAGCAGGTGGGCAAACACGATTTGTGCCACCGAGCGAGTGCTGTAGGCAGGCACATTGGTCACCACCACGCCATGCTCGCGCGCCGCGTCGAGGTCGATGATATTGTAGCCTGTGGCAATCACGCCGATATATTTGAGGTGGGGGAGAGCTTCAATCACGTCGCGGCTCATCACCACCTTGTTGGTGAGGATGATTTGCGCGTCGGCAGCGCGTGCTATCACTTGCTGGGGTGCGGTGCGGTCGTACACAGTGCATTGGCCCAATGCTTCGAGCGGTGCCCAACTCAGGTCGCCAGGATTGCCGGCAAAGCCGTCGAGCACCACGATTTTCATTTTTTTGTTCATTTCACTACGGTTTTTTGGTTAGAGCAAAGTTAGTGCTTTTCGCACATTTGTGCAAGCGAAATCCGAAGGCGGCGAATGGTGATAATTGCTTTGATTGAGAGCGAGAAAGGGGCTATCGTGGCGTATGAAATGGGCTGAAAAATGTTTTTAGGTGAATTTCGGGAGCAATTTGTTTTCAACTCCAAGTTTTTGTTGTATATTTGCAGTCTGTAAACTCTCTCCTAATTGGATGGGAGCGTTTTTTGGTGTAAATAAAACAACAAACAAAATAATAACAAATTTTACACATGCAAACTAAAGGTTTTATTAAAGTTATAACCGGTTTCTTGGTATTGATTTGCTTGTTCTACATGTCGTTTACTTTCGTGGCTAACCACTACGAAGACAAGGCAGTGGAGGCAGCCGTTAAGGTGGCTGGCAAGATTGACCACAGCGACAAGAAGTACAATGATGCCTACAACGGTTATATTGACTCTCTTTCAAAAGAGAAGGTTTGGCTGGGCTACTACACATTGCAAGACGTTCGCGAAAAGCAACTCGGTCTCGGCCTCGACTTGAAGGGTGGTATGACTGCCACTCTCGAACTCTCAGTTCCCGACATCCTCGTTGAATTGTCAGACAAGAACGAAACTGAGAAGTTTAAAAAGGCTATTGAAGCATCAAAAGGTAGCAAGGACCCAGTGCACGCATTCTGCGAAGCATTCAAGAGCAACGGCGGTAGCAACTGGCAATCTATCTTCGGTGAAAAGGTGGCTAAGATTAAGGAAAATCCTTCAATGTCAGACAATGAGGTTGAAAACGTCCTCAAGGCTGAAGTGAAGGCTCAGGTGAAGAACACGCTCAACGTGCTTGCTACCCGTATTCAAAAGATGGGTATCACTCAACCTAACTTCCAAGAGCTTGCCAACAGCAACCGCATTCTCGTTGAACTTCCAGGTGTGAAGGACCGCGAGCGTGTGAAGAAGATGCTCCAACAAACTGCAAACCTCGAATTCTATCAAACTTACAAATACAGCGAAATCGCTAACGACTTCCAAAAGTTTATGGCTGCCGCTTCTGGCAAGAAAACTGAGGAATCAAAGGCTGCCGCTGCCGACTCTGCCAACGCTCAAGCCGCTGCCGACTCTGCTAAGAAAGCAGCAGAACCTAAGGTGGCTGAAGCTAAGAAGGTGGCTGCTGGCGATTTCGACATCACCAAGGCTCTCCAAATCACCGGCAATGGTTGCGTGGTAGGTTATGCTAAGGAAAAAGACAAAGCTGCTATCGACGAAGCTATCGCACGCTACGGTGTGATTCGCAACGACCTCAAGCTCTGCTGGGACGTGAAGGCTCAGGACAATGGCTATGTGGCTCTCATTGCGTTGAAGACTGTGAACGGCCGTCCTTCAATGACTGGCGACGTGGTGGTAGATGCTGACACTCGTTTCGAACAACTCAAGGGTCAAGCAGTGACCATGAAGATGAACGACGAGGGCGCTCGCCAATGGTCACGCCTCACTGGCGCTAACATTGGCCGTCAAGTGGCTGTTGTGCTCGACGACGTGGTTTACTCTTATCCAAACGTGAACCAACAAATCGACGGTGGCGACACCGAAATCACTGGTAACTTCTCAGTGGAAGAGGCTACCGACTTGGCAAACGTGCTCAAATCTGGTAAGATGGTGGCACGTCCTAACATCATCAGCGAACGTGTGATTGGTCCATCACTTGGTGAGGAATCAATCAAGAGTGGTGTGGTATCATTCGTTATCGCTCTCGTTCTCTTGATGGCTATGATGATGATGGTTTACGGCGTGAAGGCTGGTAACATCGCCAACCTCGGTTTGATTCTCAACCTCTTCTTCATCATCGGTGTGCTTGCATCGTTCCAGACAGTGCTCACCCTTCCTGGTATCGCCGGTATCGTGCTTACCCTCGGTATGGCTGTGGATGCCAACGTGCTTATCTTCGAGCGTTGTAAGGAAGAGCTCCGCAATGGTAAGAACTTGAAGGCTGCTGTTGCCGACGGTTACAAGAATGCATTCTCTGCAATCTTCGACGGTAACCTCACCTCTATCATCACCGGTGCTATCTTGGCTGCTCAATGTACTGGTCCAGTACACGGCTTCGCTATCACCCTCATCGTGGGTATCTGCTGTTCATTCTTCACAGCCGTGTTTGTAACACGCCTCGTGCTCGAAAACTTCTTGAACAAAAACCGCTTCGGTTTTGGCACAATGACATTCACCACCAATATGGTGAAGAACTTCTTGCAAAACACCAAGTTCGACTTCGTGAGCAAGCGTGGCAAAACTTCAGTTGTGGTTCTCGTGGTTGCAGCAGTTATCATCGCAATGTTCTTTATCCGTCCATTGAACCTCGGTATCGACTTCTCTGGTGGTCGTAACTATATCGTGAAGTTTGAAAAGGCAGTTAATGCCAACGAACTTGACAAGCTCGTGAAGGCAGAATTTGGCGGCGATGTCACTTCTTCTGTAATCACTATCGATAACGACCAAACCGTGCGTGTTTCTACCAACTACAAGGTGAAAGAAAACACCGCTAAGGTCGATGAAGAAATTCAAGGTATGCTCTTCAAGGTATTCAAACCATACCTCGGCAACTTGACTGAAGCACAATTCAGCAACAACACCGGCACAGAAGGTGATGCAAGCAAACTCGGTATTGTGTCTGTGGATGCTGTAGGTCCTTCTATCGCTGATGATATGACCCGCGAAGCTGTTTGGGCTGTGTTCTGGTCACTCGTCGCAATGGCACTCTACATCTTGTTGCGTTTCCGCAACTGGGCGTTCTCACTCGGTGCTGTTTCGGCTGTGGCTCTCACCTCGTTCATCGTAATCGGTTTCTTCACTCTCCACGGCTTGCTCCCATTCTCTATGGAAGTTGACCAAACCTTCATTGCGGCAATCCTTACCGTAATCGGTTACCAAATCAACGATACCGTGGTGGTATTCGACCGTGTGCGTGAATATCGTCAACTCTTCCCAAAACAGGATTTGAAGATTACATTCAACAATGCGTTGAATAGCACATTGAGCCGTACAATGATGACCTCACTCAGTACATTGCTCGTGCTCGTGGTTATCTTCTTGTTCGGTGGTGAATCAATTCGTGCATTCAACTTCGCAATGATTCTCGGTGTGGTATTCGGTACTTGCGCATCACTCTTCGTGGCAGCTCCTACCGCTTACGCATTGATCCAACGTAGCGAACGTAAAGCTAAATAAATTGAAGCCAACAGAAAGTAAATAATAAAACGACTTCGATATAAATCTGAAATCGGCTGCGCCAATTAAGGCGTGGCCGATTTTCAGTTTGTGTTGAAGTCAACGAGTCAACGAGTCAACAAGTCAACGAGTCAACAAGTCAACGAGTATAGGGTATAGAGGTTTTAATAGGGTGTGTTTTTTTATTATGGTGTAATGAAACTACTTGTTGACCTGTTGACTCGTAGACTTGTTGACTCTTTTTTAATAGGTGTAAATTGGGTTTTAATGGATTAAATCGGTGTGTTTTTTCATCATGGTGGAATGAAGCTACTCGTTGACCCATTGACTTGTAGACCTGTAGACTTTTATTATGACTTTTTTAGTGAAAAATACCTAAAAGTAGGTATTGAAAAATTGGTGAATTTGTTGTTATTTTGCACCTTGGAAAATTAGGCGTAAGGCTTACTTTTTTGCAGTTGCCGCTGATGCACTTTTTTTATGCTTATGGTGGCGCGCGAAACGGAGTCTATATAAATATAAGGTGTTATGACATTAGATGAATTGAAAATTGGCCAATCGGCCATTATTACTAAGGTGGGAGGTGACGGCGCACTCCGTCAGCACTTCCTTGATATGGGTGTGATTCCTGGCAGCGAACTCACTTTGGTGAAATTCGCACCGATGGGCGACCCGATGCAACTTCTTATCCACGGCTACGAACTGACGCTCCGCAAAGACGATGCGGCGAAAATCGACATCGACATTTGCCCCACATGCAAAGGCGGTGAGCCACATCAGCCAGCCGAACAACCCTCGGTACGCACAGAGCACCCCGGTTTGGGAGAGGAAGGTCGCTACCATACCGAAAGCGAGGAAAATCCATCCCCCATTACCGGTAAAATTACTTTCGCACTTGTGGGCAATCAAAACTGTGGCAAGACCACGCTGTTTAATGCGCTCACTGGTTCGAATCAGCATGTGGGTAATTTTCCGGGCGTGACCGTCGACCGTAAGTCGGGCGTTATCAAAGGACACCCCGACACCGAGGTGGTGGACTTGCCCGGCATCTATTCGCTTTCGCCTTACACGAGCGAGGAAATAGTGTCGCGCCAGTTCATTTTCAATTCCAAGCCACAGGGCATCATCAACATTGTGGACGCCACCAACATTGAGCGCAACCTGTATCTGACCATGCAACTGATGGAATTGGGCATACCTATGGTGCTTGCTCTGAATATGATGGATGAGGTGCGCAACAATGGCGGCACTATCGACATCAATGAGCTTGAAACCAGCCTCGGAATACCAGTTGTGCCGATTTCGGCAGCCAAAAACGAAGGTGTGGAGGAACTGGTGGATCACGCCATTCATGTGGCACGCTACCAAGAGGGACCACGTAGTGCCGACTTCTGTAACCCTACCGACCATGGAGGTGCCGTGCACCGTTGCATTCACGCCGTGATTCACCTGATTGAAGACCATGCGCAGGCGGCAGGCATACCGCTGCGTTTTGCGGCGTGCAAGGTGGTGGAAGGCGATGCGAGAGTGATTGAGGCGCTTCACCTGACCGATAATGAGCACGACACCATCGACCACATTTTGAAACAACTCGAAGCCGAGCGTTGCCTTGACCCTGCCGCTTCAATGGCAGATATGCGATATTCCTACATTAAGCGAATTTGCGGTCGCTCGGTGGTGAAACCAGTAGAAAGTGTGGAGCATAAGCGTAGCCGTCGAATTGATGAGGTGCTCACTGGTCGCTGGACCGCTATACCGGCATTCCTGTTGTTTATGTGCTTGATGTTTTGGCTCACATTTGATGTGATAGGCGGCACCATGCAAGAATGGCTCGACGAGGGCATCCAGTGGATTACGGCGCAAACCGACGCCTTGCTTCAATCGTGGAATGTGAGCGATGTGGTGCACGCGCTGATTATCGACGGAGTGTTTAGTGGTGTGGGTGCCGTGGTGAGCTTCATTCCTATCATTCTCACGCTGTTTTTCTTCCTCTCCATACTGGAGGATAGCGGATATATGGCGCGTATTGCGTTTGTCACCGACAAGTCGCTTCGCCGCATCGGACTTTCAGGCCGCTCCATTGTGCCATTGCTGATGGGATTTGGCTGCTCGGTGCCAAGTGTGATGGCAAGCCGCACACTGCCGTCGGCACGCGACCGTCAACTCACCGTTATGCTCACGCCATTTATGAGTTGCACGGCAAAGTTGCCGATTTATGCGTTCTTCACCCAACTGTTTTTCCCGAATAATGGTGCGCTTGTGATGATTTCGCTCTATCTGTTGGGCATTCTGATGGCTATTATCGTGGCGCTTGTGCTGAAAAACACCATCTATCGTGGCGAGCCTGTGCCATTTGTGATGGAACTGCCAAACTACCGCATACCTACGGCAGTGAGCGTGCTTCGCCTGATTTGGGATAAGGGTAAAGACTTCATGCAGAGGGCATTCTCTGTGATATTCATCGCCACCATCGTGGTGTGGTTCTTGCAATCGTTCGACTTCCACCTCTCGCTTGTGGCTGATCCGCAAAACAGCATCTTGGCAAGCGTGGCAAGCGTGATAAGTCCAATCTTCGAACCACTCGGATTTGCCGACTGGCGCATCACCACCTCGCTCATTTCGGGCTTTATGGCGAAGGAGAGCGTGGTGTCAACCCTCACCGTGCTGTTTGGCAGCGGTGTGTCGATTTCCTCGGTTCTCGGCGTGGCATCAGCCTACGCCCTGCTTGTGTTCTGCTTGCTCTATACCCCATGTGTGGCAACCATCGCCACCGTGCGCCACGAGTTGGGCAACCGTCACGCCTGGGCGATGGTCGTATGGCAATGCGCCGTGGCATGGCTCGTGTCGTTTGCCGTCAAGCTCCTGCTGGAGTGCTTTATGTAGAGAAATTAGATATTAGAAGTTAGAAGTTAGAAAATCGGAGTTCTCGGAGCTCTCCGAGTTCTCCGAGTTCAGTGGATTTTGAAGCAATGAACATACAAAGTTGGATTATATTGATATTGGTGTTGCTGGCAGTGGGGCTGTCGGTGCGGCGTGTGTGGAAAAACCAAAAGTCGGGCAAAGGCACCTGCTCCTGCTGCGACAAAGCCTCCACCTGCCAACTCCGCCACCAAAAATTCCACAAACCACCCCACAACTGTTAAGCCCCACCACCCATCACCCCCACAAAAACCACCGCTTTTCACCAAAAATCCCTTGAAAAGTTGTGAAATTCACCACAAAAATCTCTTGAAAAGTTGTAAAAACAGCTTTGAAAATCCCTTGAAAAGTTGTAAATTTGCGGTGTAAAATCTCTTGAAAAACTGTGAAAGTGAAAATGTTTAGGCGTAAAATATACAATCAACTACTTGATTGGAAGCAAAATAGGAGTGATAGTGCTTTACTCGTAGAAGGTGCGAGAAGAATTGGTAAAAGTTTTATAGTTGAAACCTTTGCAAAAAACGAGTACAAATCACACCTTTTAATTGATTTTAATAATGCTTCATCGGTAGTAAAAGGGTGGTTCGACGAGTATCTCGGCGACATCGACACCCTTTTGCTGAATTTGCAGATTGAATACGGAGTGAAACTCACGCCGCACGAGTCGTGCATTGTTTTCGATGAAGTGCAAATGTGCCCTCGCGCTCGTGCCGCCATTAAATATTTGGTGGCAGATGGACGCTTCCACTATATCGAAACCGGTTCTTTGGTGAGCATTAAGAAGAATGTGAAAGACATCACTATCCCTTCCGAAGAAATGGCTATTGAGATGAATCCGATGGACTTTGAGGAGTTTCTTTGGGCGATGGGTGAGGATTTGTTGGTAGAGCGCATTAAAGAGTGCTGTGAAAAGAAAAAGCCGATGGAAGGTCTGCATCGCAAAGCCATGAATCTGTTTCGCGACTATATGATAGTGGGAGGTATGCCGCAAGCCCTACTTAAATATGTGGAAACGAAAGATTACGACAAGGCCGATGCCGCAAAACGTGCCATTTTAAGTGTTTATCGTAATGATATTGCCAAATACGCCACAGGAAGCGAACTTAAGGCTCAGAGCATATTCGACGAAATTCCTGCCATGCTCCAAAGGGGAGAGAAGAAATTCAGTCCTTCGGCTATCAAGCCTGGCACATCGTACCGCGACTACGACAATGCCTTTTTCTGGCTCTCTGATTCTCGCATTGTGAACATTTGCTACGGTTGTACGGCACCAAATATCGGGCTTCGCTTAAACATGGAGCGATCCACGCTGAAGTGCTATATGGCTGATACCGGTCTGCTCATCAGTCATGCTTTTGATGAAAACGGGAGAACTCCAGTCGAACTCTATAAAGCGCTTTTGCGAGGCTCGCTTGAAGTGAATGAGGGAATGCTGATGGAAAATATTGTGGCACAGATGCTCAAGGCGAGAGGAAATAAACTCTACTTCTACAGCAAGTCGAGTCGTGAAGACCCCTCGGAGCGAATGGAGATAGATTTTTTGATCACGAAGTCGTCGATTACATCAAGGCACAACATCATTCCAATAGAGGTGAAGTCAACTAAAAAATACACCCTCACCTCGCTTAATAAATGCGTGGCAAAATTTGGTGAGTATATCACCACGCCCACCGTGCTTCATACCGCCGACCTTAAAGTGAAGGAAGGCATCACCTATCTACCTCTCTATATGGCGCCATGGATGTAACCCAATGACATGTGCACAGTGTTGGGTATTAATGGTTTGTACTTAGAGAATGCGGTGTGAATTTACCGCCGTTGTTGGTGAAGAATTGTGGTTATTTGTGAAAGTGTGAGAAAAAATTCGGATTTTCTTGTTTTGATGAGGAAAAATGGCGATATTTGCACACTTTGGTTTGTTGGCTTAACTGCAAACCGTGTTTTAACCAAAAAAATATAATGTTTTTAATATAAAATATGAGAAAGTTCTTTTTTGCTTTAGTTGCAACATTGTTGACAGCCACTCAGTTGCTGGCTGTTCCTGCAACACCTTATCCTGTGAAAGTTACTCAACCCGACGGTCGTGAACTCACCGTGCGTTTGAATGGTGATGAATTTTACCACTTCTACACCACAGAAGATGGCTACACCATTGTGAAGAACGAGATGGGCTTCTTCACCTACGCTCAGCGTGTCGAAGGCAAGCTGGAGCCTACCGCTATGGTGGCCCGCAACATTAGCGAGCGTTCAGAAGCCGACAATCTGTATCTCAGCACCGTGGCAAAGGGTATGATCGACAAGACTGAAGTGGCTGTTGCCAAGTCGGCTAAAGTGAAACGTGACGCTGCTCCAAAAGCACGTATCGACTACAGCAAGTTCCGTGGTTTGATTCTCTTGGTGCAATTCAACGACTATTCTTTCTCTCGCTCCGATGCTAACCAGTTCTACACCGATATGATTAACAAGAAAGGTTACACCGGTTTCACCAACCCCGACGGCTCTGCTACCCGCTGGGGCGAGTTCACTGGTAGCGTACGCGACTACTACGAAGATAACAGTAAGGGGCAGTTTGCTCCCACTTTCGACGTGATTGGCCCTATCACCGTGCCTTACTCAATCAAAAACTCAAAAAACACACAAACTGCGCTGATGCGTAACGCCCTCGAGCAGGCTGTTTCCACTTATGGTGTGGACTACAAGGATTACGACAACGATGGCGATGGTTATGTGGATATGTTCTATATGATTTTTGCAGGTGTGGGTGCTAACACTGGTGAGGCTGACGACCATATTTGGCCTCATAAATCGACAATGTACTACAAGCGCTGGCGCACCTATGCTTGCTCTTGCGAATACTACTCTGAAAGTAGCGGTATTCTCGATGGCATTGGCACTATTTGCCACGAGTTCTCTCACGTGCTTGGTTTGCCCGACCTTTACGACACCGACTATGAAGGCTCGGGGGGTCAGGCGCAACATCCTGGTGACTGGGAAATCATGTCGGGCGGCAGTTACAACAACTACGGCCGCACGCCAGCAGCCTACTCTGCTTACGACCGCTACGCTTCGGGCTTCGCTACGCCAACCGTAATCAATGCTCCTGGCGAATACCAACTTCCAGCATTGGGCGAAAGCAATCAAATCATGATGATAAAGTCGCCTTTGAGCAAAGAATTCTTCTTGCTTGAAAACCGTCAGCAAACGCGTTGGGACGCTCACATCCCAGGTCATGGCTTGCTGGTGGCACGCGTCGACTCTTCTAATGTGAGCGTGTGGACAGGCAACTCCGTGAACAACAACCCTGCTCGCCTCTACTACGAACTGCTTCGCGCTGGCCGTGTGATGAGTGGCGAAGGTGATGCAAGCGACGCGTTCCCTGGCACTCGTGGTATTCCTATGATTACCAACGACACCGAGGCTCACCTCAAGACTTTCAACGGCACTCGCAACCCATGGAACCTTACCGGTATTCAAGAGGAGAATGGCGTGATTTCATTCCGTGTGGTCTCTGACGGCAGCATCGTGGCTGATGTGGAAGACTTCGAGGCTATGCCTGTGACTGCAACAAGCGGTTCAAAGGACAATGAAGGAAAATTCACAAGTTGGACATTCACCAAGTGTAACGTGGCAGCCCCAGGTTCTGCCACTAAGGCCGACGGCACACACTCTGTGCAGATGAAACTCCCAAGCCAAATGACCAGTGGAACCACTTATTACGATGCTTATCAAGTGAGCGCAAAGGTGTTTAACCCAAGTTCTACTGTAGCAAAGTTTGCGTTGAGCATTTCAAAGGACAATGGCACAACTTGGACCCCAGTGAAATTCATGAACGAGACTTCACAAACCGTAAAGGCAAAGACTACTATCACCCTCTACTGGCCAGTGAGCATTTCACGCAGCGACGCAGTGATGTATCGCATCGCTATGGTATCGGGTAGCAAGACTGCCGCGTCATTTGTTGATAACGTATCAATCTACTACACCGAAAAGGGACAGCAAACCTCTCTCCCAGGCGACATCAACAGCGACGGTGAAGTGAACGTGAGCGACGTTACAGCCCTTATCAACAAGATTCTCGGCACAAGCGACTATTCCGACGCAGTGTGCGACATCAATGGCGACGGCGAAATTAACGTGAGCGACGTTACAGCTCTTATCAACCAAATTTTGAAATAATTGCAACAATCTTAAACCCAAGTCCGTCAGCGATGACGGGTTTGGGCTTAAATATATAAAAACCAAAATATTTGATTAACCAACAATGAAGAAATTTGCTCTGCTGCTTATCTGCCTGATGGCGATGTTTCGTGCGTCGGCAGTGCCAGCATACCCCTATCCAGTGACTGTTACACAACCCGATGGCTCTACGCTCGTGATTCAAGGCCACGGTGATGAGTTTTATCACTTCACCACCACAGCTGATGGCTACACCATTGTGAAGAACGATGCCGGCTACTACGTGTACGCACAGTTGCAGAACAATCGTTTGACTCCCACCGACCGTATCGCCCGCAACCAAGCAGAGCGTACAGCAAATGATGTGTCGTTCCTCGAAGCCACAGGAAAAATGCTGATTGAAAAGGCTAACAACGAAGGCGCGCGCAAGGCACGCCGCAAAGTGGCAACCAAGGAAAGCGACAGCTACTACAAGAACTTCCGTGGACTGGTGATTCTTATCAACTTCTCAGACAGGAAATTTTCACGCTCCGATGCCCACTCGGTGTACGACCACATGTTCAACGACGAGAACTATAAAGGCTACACCAACGAAAACGGCACCAAGAACAGCTATGGCTCAATGTTTATCGGCGGCGTGCGCGACTATTTCAGTCAAAACAGTATGGGCAAGTTCGCCCCACAGTTTGATGTGGTAGGTCCTGTGGAAGTGGATATGAAGAGCACCGAAGTGAATGGCTCTGACAGAGCATGGGTTGTGTTTGCGGAGGCTATCGCCAACCTCAGCTCCACCGTCGATTTCAGCAAGTATGATGCCGACGGCGATGGAGTTGTGGACATGATGTACTTCATTGTGGCTGGTTATGGTGCAAATTATAGCGGCAACAGCGGCGCATATTTGTGGCCACACAAATGGTCGCTTGAATATGTGGATATTCCAAGATACAATGGTAAGCGAATGGGCAAGTATGCCTGCTCTGTTGAGCTTTACGGTTGGGAGGCGAACCAGCAAACAATTCTTGATGGCATCGGCACCGTGTGCCACGAATTTTCGCATGTGCTCGGCTTGCCTGACGAATACGACACCGACTACGAGGCTGGCGGTCAAAGCCACGACCCAGGCCAATGGAGTGTGATGGCTGGCGGCAGTTATTCTCAACTTGGTCGCTTGCCTGTGGGCTATTCAGCTTTCCAGCGTTATGCCTCTGGCTTCCTCACCCCAAAAGTGATTACTCAAACAGGCAAATTAGAGTTGAAGCCGATGCAGGAGAATAATGAGGCTTATATGCTGAAAACTCCGGTGGATAATGAGTTCTTCTTGCTCGAAAACCGTCAGAAGACTGGTTGGGACGTTAAGTTGCCCGGTCATGGTATGCTGGTGTTCCGTGTCGATTCCACCGATGTGGGCGTATGGCAAGCCAATAGGGTGAATGCCAGCCCAACGCACAACTACTACGAGTTGCTCCGTGCCGGCAACAGCACATCGGGCGCACAAACCTCCGACCCATTCCCCGGCACATCAAATATAATGACGCTCAACAATACCACCTCGCCAAGCCTTTGCACTTGGAATGGCACTTACAACACTTTCGGCTTGTCGGAAATCACCGAAACCAATGGCGTGATTACTTTCAAGGTGAATAAGGAAGGCGATATTGCTCAAATGAAGGAAGATTTTGAAACCATGGGCACCACCAGTGCCAGTGGTGCGAAAGGTGTGCGTGGACGCTTCTGCTCTTGGAACTTCACCAAGTGTGGCGTTACGGCTCCAAGCAGCGCGTCGGCTTGCGACGGCACCTATTCTGTGGCGATGAAGAAACCAAGTGTGATAGCCACAGCCGAGCCTCTCTCGGTGGTTCCATTTATGGTGGCGGTTCACTTCTTCAACCCTTCCACAACGGCTGCGAAGTTTAAGGTGCAATACAGCCTCGACGGCACCGCTTGGGAAGACCTTGGCGAAGCTTCAGTTGCAGCAAAGGAAGATGTGAACGAATCGTTTAAGATTAAATCGCTTTCAGGTCCAGCCTACTATCGCGTGTATCAAGTGGGTGGCAGCACCACCGCTAAGGTGTATGTTGATAACATCGTGTTCACCTATTATAAGGAAGAAGGAGGCGTGGTAGGCGACATCAACGGCGACGGCACAGTGGATGTGAGCGACGTTACCGCCCTTATCAACAAGATTCTCGGCACAAGCAACTACACCGACGAAGTGTGCGACATCAATGGCGACGGCGAGATTAACGTGAGCGACGTTACCCAACTCATCAACCAGATTCTCCAATAATCACCACATATAAGATTATCTTACAAAGGGAAGCCCCAATCCGGCTTCCCTTTGTCGTTATCTGTGGAAAAGTCTTGGGGATAGATTATGCATTGTTGCCGAATCGTGAATGTAATCAAAAACAAAAACATAAAAAACAGCCT
>OQWI01000179.1_pt1 | contig 29857 bp, 31 predicted proteins | sample 1691551 | NCBI WGS metagenome assembly OQWI01 (sample SAMN03418259, study PRJEB22391) | human gut metagenome | biome: human-gut; feature: organic feature; material: feces | host: Homo sapiens | place: Tanzania | collected 2013-01
CAAGTGAATAATATCACTTGAACCAGCCCTTTCGTGCAAGTCGTCAATGTTTTGTGTCACCACCGTCACATCAAACCAATGTTCAAGCTCAGCCAAAATGCGATGTCCATCATTAGGCTCAGCCGTAGCAAGTTGACTGCGTAAGTGGTTATAAAAGTCCGTAACCAAGTTAGGGTCCGCTTGCTGTTCGAGCCGCGACCCGAACGATCCACGATACATTCAAACGTTATCGGCTGAGGAGTCGCAGGTGGCACATGGCACTTTAGCAGGTGATGGTTCGTTGTTACGTCCGTGGATTGTGTGGTTTGGCGAGGCTGTGCCTAATTTGGAACCTGCTGCTGAAAAGGCTATGGAAGCGGATGTGTTTGTAATTATTGGTACATCGCTGAATGTGTATCCTGCTGCCTCGCTTATTCGTTATGTGCCTCGAAATGCAAAGGTTTTCCTTATCGACCCTAAACCTGTAAATGTTCCGTACACTGGACACCAGGTGGAGGTGATTAAGGATGTGGCAAGCCGTGGCATGGTTACTTTGAAAAAGATGCTGCACTTGGATGATTGATGAGGTGGAGTAATGATTTTCTACAAAAATCTATAAGTTTTGAACACTCCTACCCTTTTGAAACAGATTTGCAGCTAAAAAACTTCAGAACTTTGTAACAATTAGAGGGTTTTCTTTCAAAATATGCTTTCTTTTTGCGACAATATGCTTTAGTAAGGTTAAAAATGTAGGCACAAATGCTTTTTTTTAGGCAAAAGCCTTGCATTTTTCTGAAAAGTATGTATCTTTGCAACGTGTTTTTCATAGTATTAGATTTAAGGTTAACAAGGTTGGGATACAGTGGTATCCCATTTTTTTTGCCCTTTACCTTAGAATGGTCGAATGCTGTGAATGTTTATGTCCTTTTGTCATAAATGTTTTTGTGTGTGTTTGTCATATATATCTGTTTTTTTTCATAGATGTTTGTGGTTTTTTAGTCATAAATGTCCATCAATGAGCCATAAATTATTCATAAATCTCCCGCGCTAACCCAAACCCCGAAAGGTAGGGTGTTCAAAATTCTAAAATTCTGATAGTTGCCTTGCACCCTCTCGCATGTTCTCAAAGAAAAAATACACACGATAGGGTACGAACTAACTTATCAGAATTATTAGAACCACCCATAAACGACTATTGTGGCATGAATAGCTTGATACGCCTTCTTGACTAATTGGCTATTCTCTGCTTCTACACGAGCCTCCAATCAGCATTCACAAAAATATAGAGATTAAGTGAAAATCACGATTGTTTAACAGAGGTATTGGTGAAAATAGACTATTTTTCTTTATTTAATTCCGAATTTGAGCGGAATTTCGTAGAAAAGCTATAAATTTACATTCAAATACAATAAATTGTAAGGCTTAGAAAAACGGAGACCTAACAGATAAAATGTAGTGCTTGTTGACAAGAACAAGATTGATAAAAGGAAATTATACAGCTAACATAAATATGCTTGATGTCATAGCCAAACACTTGAAAGTTAATGTCTCCGAGTCGTTAAATCGTACATTATGATATAATATATGGAGGATAGAGCACAATTACTGAAAAGTACCCCAGAGTTTGACCGACTCGCTTTTACGGTGTTAGCTATTGAAGCTTCGGCAAAGAAAATGGGAATTTCACCGTCTGAAATGAGAAGGCGGTTGGACAAGGTGGGACTGATTAAGAGTCTCATACAGGATTGTTATGACACTTTGCATACCGAGAGCCGTGAAGCCGTAGCAAACGAAGTGGTCGAGGCACTAAAAAATTGGGAAAAAGTAGAATAATGGAAAAGCAAACATTATTTCATGGCTCAAATGTTATTGTTGAGCATCCTTTGGTAAGTATTGGCAGAAAAGACTTGGATTTCGGTCCAGGCTTCTATCTCACGCCATTGTTTGAACAAGCTTTCAAATGGGCTGTCCGTATCAAGACTGTCAGACGAGCAAAAGAGGCAGTAGTGAATACTTATGAGTTCACTCTGCCACAAGACTGCAAGATCAAACGATTGGATGCTTACGATAAGGATTGGCTTGACTTTATTGTTGACAGCAGAAAAGGAAAGCAGCCTTGGAATGGTTATGACATCATTGAGGGTGGTGTAGCAAATGATCGTGTCATCGATGCTGTTGAAGCCTATATAAATGGTTATGCAGATGTGGAGCATACTCTTCGCCAGTTGGTTTATCACAAGCCCAACTACCAGATTTGTATATTAAGGCAAGAGATAGTAGATAAGTATTTGCAATTCAAATCATACGAAAGGGTATAATTATGTTGGATTTCTTATTATGGAACAAAATAGCTCGTATCATAGCACAGTTAGCAGACACGTTGCATATATCAACAGACAGAGCATTGCAGATATTCTATGATTCCGAGGTCTGCCAGATGCTCCATGACAAAGATCTTGGCTTGCATCTGATGAGCGATACCTATATTGTCAACGACTTAATCGAAGAGTTGAGAGAAAATCAATAACTTAGATGACACGGGAATAGCATCATCAATCGCAAGTAAAGTCACAAGCGTTACAGTTACAGTATTACAGTTTTTGAAAACCATAACAACGGAAGTTGGGAAAATGCGTCACAAACACAAAAAACAGGAAAAAGCTATCGTAACCTTAATTGTATAAACATTCTCCATAATTTTGCATCAATAATTTAGCAAAAACCTATACCTTTGCACCGAAATACAAAATAAAAAGAGAATGGTGTGTCAATGAAACTGCTGATAAAAAACATGGTATGTCCACGCTGCATTATCGCGGTGAAGGAAATTCTTGCAGGCGAAGGGGTTACGGTAAAAACTATTTCGCTCCTTAGGACACCACGGCAGAGTCTCTTTAGATACATTATAAAGTAAAACAGAATAAACAAAAAAAAAAGATTGATGAGGATAACATTTTTAAGCGTTTGTGGATTTCTTTTCGTGTCCCAACAGGTCGTTGCACAAACGGACAGCGTCGCATCGACCCACGAATTAAAGGAGGTGGTGGTGAAAGTCACAAATGGCATTAAATCGAAACGCAGAGTAGATAATACCGATATCATAGGACAAGGACAACTCATCCGTGCCGCTTGTTGCAATCTGGGCGAATCGTTTACTGCCAATCCGTCGGTAGATGTGAGTTACAGCGATGCTGCCACAGGAGCAAGACAGATCAAACTGCTTGGACTTAGCGGTACCTATGTGCAGATGCTCACAGAAAACATTCCTAATCTGCGCGGTGCTTCTCTGCCATACAGCTTGGGCTATGTGCCTGGCCCTTGGATGCAGTCCATACAGGTGAGCAAAGGAGCGTCGAGCGTGAAAAACGGATATGAGAGTACGACAGGACAGATCAATATTGAGTTTCTCAAACCACAGGGAACCGATGGGATCAGGGCTAATATCTATCAGGATAACGAGCTGAAGACAGAGGTCAATCTCGATGGAAGCACACACCTCAACAACCGCCTCTCTACCGCTACCCTCCTCCATTTTGAAAATCGCCAGACAGACCACGACGGCAATGGCGACGGATTTATGGACATGCCCAAGCTGAGACAATACAACATCATGCACCGATGGGCGTATGTATCGCCACGGTGGATCAGTCAACTGCTGGTGCGTGGACTACACGATGACCGCAAGGGCGGACAAAGCATGAAGCATGCGAATTCAGCTTCATCAGAACCCCTCTACACTACTTCGGTCAAGACCAACCGCTATGAGATGCAATGGAAGAACGGATTTACCCTCGATGCCGACCACAACACGTCGATCGCCTTGATGCTGCACGGTTCGTGGCACGATGGTGACAACAGATTCGGCTCTACTCAATATGATGTTACCCAGAAGAACGGCTATGCCCAACTGATGTTTGAAACAGATATTACAGAGCATCATAATATCAGCGTGGGGACTTCGGTCAACCACGACTATTACAACGAGCGCTTCAATGCTCAAGGAACCCTGCAACAGGGCAAAAGACAGGTGACCAAGGAAACCACCCCTGGCATCTATGCCCAATACACCTACAAACAGGGCGAAAAACTCACTGTCATGCCTGGCGTGCGGTGGGATCATTCAAACCTATACGGCAGTTTCTTTACACCACGGTTGCACATCAAATATGCTCCATCAGATATGATCACGCTACGCACTTCAATAGGCAAAGGCTACCGTTCACCTCATGCCTTGGCAGAAAACGTATCGTTATTAGCAAGTGGCAGAGATGTTTTCGTAGATTCAAACCTGAAACAGGAGGAAGCGTGGAATATGGGAGTCTCTGCAGGCATGAACATCCCTCTGTTTGGCAAGAATCTTGAGTTGAACGCAGAGTATTACTACACCGACTTCAAGCATCAGATGATAGTAAACTTTGACGGCGCTAAAGGCGAGCACACCCTCTCGTTTGAGAATCTTGACGGCAAGAGTTACAGCCACACCTTTCAAGTGGATGCCACCTATCCATTGTTTAGCGGCATGTCAGCCACGGCTGCCTTCCGCCTCAACGATGTGAAATCGGCCTACGATGGTGTGCTGCGTCAAAAGTCCCTCACCTCACGTTACAAAGGATTGGTCACGCTATCGTATAAGACTCCGCTCGAACTTTGGCAATTCAACGTAACCGGTCAACTCAATGGCGGCGGTGAACTTTACGACCAAAGCCACTATCCAGCTTACTTCCAGTTGCAGGCACAGGTGACCCGCGAGTTCCACCACTTCAGTATCTATATAGGTGGGGAGAATCTTACCAACTATAAGATCGACCAGCCCGTTCTCCATGCCCATCAGCCATGGACCGCCGCTTTCGATGCCACTCAAGTATGGGGTCCCGTCACAGGAGCAATGGCATACATAGGAGTCAGATTTAAATTAGAGAAGTTATAATATACATTAATTAATAGGAGAATAATATGAAAAAATTGTTATCAGCAGCATTTATGCTTGTAATGGCTGGCAACACTTTTGCCCAGACCACAGCCGACACCTTGGTAGTAACGACTCTGCCCCAAATGCATTGTCAGAACTGTGAGAAGAAAATCAAGAGCAATATTCGCTTTGTGAAAGGTACAAAGAAGATCGATACTTCGGTAGATGAACAGAAAGTGACTATCGTCTATGATTCCAAGAAAGCCAACTATGATGATTTTGTGGCGGCTTTCAAGAAAATCGGTTATGAGATAAAAAAGAAATAAAGTAATAATTCAGGAATAACAAACGGATTCTCGGTTTTTATGATACTATAATGACCGAGAATCCGTTTTTATAATCAAAAGGAACAAGAAAGAAAAAAGTAAAGAGAAAGACAATGCTCAAGATTGTAATGATTATGCTATGCGGAATAGGTACGGGTTATCTGCTCCGCAACAAGAAAATGAGTTTTATCGGCCGTATCATCACGGCACTTATTTGGGTACTCCTATTCCTCCTCGGCATCGAGGTTGGATCGAATCCACGTATCGTCAATGGTCTCCAGACGCTGGGTCTCGAAGCCATCGTATTAACGTTGGGAGGCAGTATCGGCAGTGCAATCTTTGCTTGGGCATTATGGAGATATGTAACAGCCAAACAGAATGGCAAGACATCGGTTGAACAGGAAGGAGGCAAGGCATGAAAGGCAGTCTGATTATCGTAGGCTTCTTTGTCCTCGGCATCATCGTGGGATTGTGTGACGTGATTCCCGACAGCTTTTTAAATAGCGACGTCAGCTATTATGCCCTTTGCTGCCTGATGTTCTGCGTAGGCATCAGCATCGGTTGCGACACTTCTGTACTGAAGAGTTTCAAAGAGGTCAACCCTCGTTTGATGATGCTTCCCATCATGACCATTCTGGGCACGCTGGCAGGATGCGCCGCGGTATCTATCCTATTGGGGCATCGTCAACTTACCGACTGTCTGGCGATAGGTTCTGGATTCGGCTACTACTCGCTGTCGAGCATCTTCATCACCCAATATCGTGGTGCAGAACTTGGTACCATCGCTCTGCTTGCCAACATCAGCAGAGAGATTCTCACCCTGTTGTGTGCCCCCCTGTTGGCGAAGTATTTTGGGAAATTGGCACCCATCAGCGTAGGCGGTGCCACCACGATGGACACCACCCTCCCCATCATTACCCGTTATTCGGGTGAGAGTTTCATCATCGTATCCATCTTCCATGGCTTCTGTGTAGATTTCTCCGTGCCATTCCTGGTTACATTCTTCTGTTCGTTCTAACTTCATAGAAATTGATAGTGTGTCTGAGCTTGGGCAGTTCGTTCTCGGAATAGGACATTTGTCCCTTAACTTCTCTCTAACTTCCCTTAACTTCCCCACATGCGAAAGTTCAGTTTCTTATATTTTGGAAGAAATCGCAAACCTTTTGTAAATAAAGGCAGTCTGAGGGGTTGAGAAAAATCGGGGTTACGAACTGGCAACGGTTCTCATTTCCTCATTCTGCCGTGATTTGCTTATCAAAGAGCTCCCGACTCAGAGCCACCAGCCTGTTTCAATGACTCTTTGTTGGGGACAAAGGTACGAAAAAAATCCCGTGAGTCGTATGCCACCCACGGGATTTTATGGTTATTTAATAGAAAATACTTAGAGCCAGGCATGTTAATTGTATAATTCTGGGTCGCCCTGCGAACGGTCAACAAATTCCTCGTCGTATTCCTCGCCTGGTATCAGGTCATCGAAATCAGGGTCGTCGTAAGGGTCTCGGTCATCGTCATCTGTTCCAATGATAATTTTTCCTTTTCCCTTTTTGGTGCTGACAGATTTTCTTATGCTGTCATTATGTAGCCTAATAGAGTCAAGCCCCCGCTGGATTGCCTCTCGGCGCTTATTATCCCAACGGCGAAATTCTTCTTTTTGTTTTCGCTCTTGCAGGGCATAGTAGGCTGTGCAACCAAATAGGCAGCCCATAACAAGGACGGTTACCCATAAGCCTCTCCAAAACTCTTTGCTTAGTTTTTTCATTGTGCTCCTACTTAATGGCGATGATACTTTTTCAGAGTTCCCTGTATGAGGGATATTGGCCTGCTCCTCGGGATATATTTTGGCGAAATTTCTGAATCAAGAATCAAAAAGTCAACGCTTTATTAAATAGCTCTATGTCTGTCGATCTATCCGCTCATTACTATTCTACATTAAATTATATACCTACGAAATCCAATTCGTTCCGCTTGATAACAAGCGGATAGCGTTCAGGGTGGCGGAGACTATCGAGTTCGAGATCGACATCGAGGTCAGGCCACTCAATTGCTTCGGGACCACTCATCTGCACATTCAAGACGCTGCGAATGGGTGCGTCCTGCATCCAAGGGATACGATTATATGACAAGAAATAGTCATGACCCAGCACAGAGAGCATGATACCCTGCGCGTTAATCATTAATACGCTTGCCGATGTGCTGGCGGAATTGCTCTTTGAAGTTGTCTGCATATTTCTCTACAATTTTATTGATTTCATTTAACTTGTGTTCGGGAATGCCTGTGTTTCTAGCCAGTTCTACCTGTGGCTCCAGCCAGAACTTGGCCTCATGACCACCACAGAGCACGTGGATGTGTATCCGTTCCTCCTCGTTGGAGTATATCTTGAACGTATATTCGCTTTCGCGTCGGAATACTGGACTCATAATCACTTGTTATTTGGTGCAAATTTATAAAAAGTTTCTGGAATAGAGAGCATTTCATGAGAAAATATGCAAAAAAGTAGGTCTTTAAGCTAAGATTAGGACAAGAAAAGGGGGCAAGTTATAAAAATCTGCTCCCTTTAACAAATTAACGCCTAAGTCCTCTTCGTTGTTCTTGCACTATTCCGAACTGCTCCTTAAACATATGCCTCGATTTGCTTAGTGGCACCTTGTGGACTTTCCTCAAATTTCCTCGAATTGCCTTTATTTATGGGGCGAACTGCGTTAATCATCCAAAAATGCTTTTCTATTTTAGCATTATTTCATATCTTTGCATCGTATTTCAGCATACGCTGTTAGAATAAACAAGAAATGGCCAAACAGCATCAATACGTTGAACTGAATCTGTTTCCTGAGGAAGAAGCGGAACAGCATCAGGACTCCAACAGCAATAAAGAACATGATTCATCATCCTGCGAAGCGTACGACTTTACGGTCTTATTCGACAGGCTTTCCAAGTCTGACTTCCGAAGTCGATTCCATCTCACGACGAAAGACAAGGAATATATTGCCGAAAAGGGCTTGGCAACCATCCGTAAACATGCGGAAGATTTCGTTACCAAGCGACTTGCGCCTGCCGTGATTCCAAACGATGGAAAACAAACACCCATGAGAGGTCATCCCGTGTTTATCGCTCAACATGCAACAGGTTGCTGTTGCCGAGGCTGTTTCTCAAAATGGCATCATATACCAGCAGGAAGACCATTGACGACGGCCGAACAGCAATATGCCGTAGCGGTATTGATGGCGTGGATTGAGCAACAAATCTGAATGGCATGAAAAAAAAACTTTCGCAAGTGAACAAAATCAGCTTGCGAAAGTTGTAATAGGTATTTTCTTATTTTACTCTACCAGTTCAGCACCCACCTTGCATCAGCGTATTTTCCTATCAGCTCAGCATCCTTGAGGGCATCAAGCTGGCGGACATACTGGTGTCTCCGGCTGACATCTATAGCCTTACCCTCCTTGTCATGGCTGTTGAATTCCAACAGGGTGACCGTAGGTTCAGCCACAGGTTCAAAGCCTATGGCAGGCACACCGTCCAACGTGCAGTTGAGCAACACACATTCAGAATGAGGATAGGGCTTTCCTTGGTTGTGTGGCAGACGAGCAATCACAGCATTCTCACCCAATCCCTTAAAGGTACAGTCGTTGAAGATGTTACCATGGTTTTCGGCCGTATTTCTTATCCACATGAAGGGACCATGAGTGGAAATGGTACAATGATTGAAGTATGACGGACCTCTGCCTAAGACCGTATCTCCTCCTCCATCTATGATGCAGTTGAGCCAGTAGGCCGATCCGTTCGCTTGAAGAGCATCTCCGTCGCCAATGACATGTACGTTCTCAGAAAAGTTTCTCTCACCATTGAGCAGGAACCCCTCAGCCTGTCCCTTACAATCGGTCTTGAAGGTGATGTTCTTGAAAATCATATCAGCGCAATTGTCAGCAGCTACCGCAGCCCGACGTGAGGGGAATGTTCCCTTCACCTCGTTGGTTTTGATGTCAACAGGATGAGGATTGAAAACCTCGTTATTGGGATAATGCACCACAACCCCATCCATAGATTCACCTTGAATGGTCACAAACCGCTTATTACGGAAATACACCAGTTCTTCATAGTCGCCATTCTTCACAAAAACAGTTTTCCTACTCGCTTCCGAGGGCAACGAGTCTGGCATCCAATCCATGGCACCCTGCAGAGTGGAGAAATCTCCGCTTCCATCAGCAGCCACCACCACCTGAGATTTATCTGTTGAAGGAGCCTTTGCCTTGGTAGTAAACTTCCATGATTTCTTGCCATTCCATCCCTCGATGACTCCCTTGCCAATCTTAATTTCATACTCATGTCCGTAATCCAACATATTGTTGTGTAGATAAACAGTAGCCTTATTACCATGACAGATAACAGGATAGAAGTGGAAGGCATCAGAGAATCCGCCAATAATCGTCTTCTGATACTTGCGCTTATCTTCTTTGGCAGCCCCCGAGGGAGTGCCCGGACGTGTGTTACGATTGGTAATATGCTCCGACTTATAGATATAAGGTACAGGAGTATATGTTGCATGAGGATTAACAGGCTGTCCTTCTGTTGGCCCTGCCGGAACGGACATGTCGATTTTGTCAACCACCTTGTTAGTGGTTTTGTCAACCACCGTGACAACACCCTTTGTGCCCGCCTTTACCGGTTGGTCAAACTCAATAATGAGATGTGTGTCGATGTTGATGTTGTGAGCATTCTCCTTAGGATAAAAACCTACTGGAGACTGTGCCAGCAGTTTCATACATACGATGAAAGCTGCCATTGTAATAAAGATTCGTTTCATAATCATTGTTTTTAAGCTGTTTGGAGTTGCAATATTACAAAAAAATATTGAGATAGATTAATCTTTTGAAAGAAAATGTTATTGGATAGCAATAAAACACATTTTTATACCACAAATATGTTATTTTCATATTGCCAAAACCATATTCATGGGAATTTTTTCCTTTTTCTCCCGAAACAGAGGTACTTATGTAGAGAATTTATAGGATGTTTCTCTTGGGAAACCTGATGTGGTCGATTGCAGCAGGCACCATCTGTTATATGGCGCTCATCAGAATCTGATATCATTCCCGTATTTCTTATGCTTTGATGTTGCACAATTCATAATAATTACTTATCTTTGCAAAGCAGAAAACAAGTTCCAGCCTGACGGAACATGCAAACGAACTTGATATACCTAATAGACAACAAACCTAAGATATGATGAAACCTAAGCACCTACTCTTCTCGGCAGCCTTGCTGACCGCAATGGATATGAACGGATCCCCCATGGATCAGGATGAACCTGCGTATAAAATCGTGAATCAGGATTCTATTTGCCAAATCTTTGTTTATTCTCCTGCAGCAAATCAAGGCTTACACCTGGCTTATCTCACCGATGATGACCGGTGGATAGACGTCGGGCAGCTGTGCACCAGCGATTTCGGTCCATGGGGCAGCGAGAAGAAGATGTATCGCCCGTTTGTGACAAAAGCAAACGACGGTACCTGGCGTGCGCTATGGAGCGTAAACAACAGTTCGCCTCAGTTTGCCGTGGCTTATTCTGAAGATCTGGTAACATGGCGTCCTCAGGACTACCCCATCGTGAAAGAGAAAGGTATCAAGGATGTGGTTGCCTATCAGATGGACGATGATTCTTTCAACATCTATCTACAGACAGCCGAGGGCAAGCGATATGTACATGCAGACAAGGATTTCCGCACCTTTCTGGAGGACTCCATAGAAGCCGTTGCCGATGATATACTTTGGCAACGCGACACAGTTACCATCAATGGCAAGGTGATGGAAGGCAACGCTTTCAATATCCTCGCCATCCATCTCGATTATATTCGGGCATGGCATAAGGCGCTTGCTGACGACAACAAGGAGAACGGCAGACCATTGCCACACACCGAGGCAGAACTTCAGGCCTACCTGAAGGAAAAGCATGTGAAGTTGGCAGCCGGTAATGAGATTACAGCCCAACTGCAAATCCAAACACACAAGTCGCATCGCATCTCAGACAAACTCATCGGCATCTTCTTTGAGGATATCAGCCGTGCAGCCGATGGTGGTCTTTGTGCCGAGTTGTTGCAGAACGGCGACTTTGAGTATCATGGCGAGAGAAAAGGATGGAAGGCAACTACAGCATGGCAGGGTCTGGAGACCGTATCTGCCATTTCAGTAGAAAATGGAGTCAGCAAGAACAATCCTCATTATGCTATTCTGACTGACAATCCTATTTATAATATCGGTTGGGAGGGCATCCACATCAAGCATGCCACCTATGATGTGAGTTTGTATGCCCGTTGTATGGACGGGAAGAAGAAGCAACTCACCATAGCCTTGGTGGATGCAGAAAATAATATCGTGGGCAAGACCAAACTGAAGATACGAGGTGACCAATGGAATGAATACAAGACCCAACTGGTGGTTACCGATAAATATAAGGACGAACCGGACAGAGATATCCGTTTCGCTGTCATCCCTAAAGGCAAAGAAAGAATGGCAGTGGATATGCTGAGCCTCATGCCTCGCGACACTTACAAGGGACATGGCCTGCGTAAGGATATGGCAGAGGTGATTGCCGATTTGCGACCTCGCTTCGTCAGGTTCCCCGGTGGTTGCATGCTGCATGGTCAGGGGCTGGAGAACATCTACCATTGGAAAGAAAGCGTAGGACCGCAGAAGGACCGTAAGCCGGCATTCAACATTTGGAACTACCACCAGACCCGCAAACTGGGATTCTTTGAGTATTTCCAATGGTGCGAGGACATGGGTGCAGAGCCTCTGCCGGTGTTGGCAGCCGGAGTGCCTTGCCAAAATTCACAACCTAATGCCGAGGGCATCTGCGGTCAGCAAGGAGGCATCCCTATGGCCGACATGCCTCAGTATGTCCAAGATGTGCTCGACTTGGTGGAATGGGCAAATGGCGACCCTGCCACGTCAGAATGGGCGAAGATGCGGGCAGAGGCAGGCCATCCAGCTCCTTTCAACCTGAAGATGGTGGGAATAGGCAACGAAGACTTGATTTCTACCGATTTCGAACAGCGCTACCTGATGATTTGCAAAGCCTTGAAGGAGAAACATCCAGAGATAGAAGTAATAGGAACCGTAGGCCCGTTCCACTATCCGTCTTCGGATTATATAGAGGGATGGAGAATTGCCAAGGAGCACAGGCAATGGATTGATGCCGTGGATGAACACTACTACGAACAACCGGGATGGTTTATCAATCATCAAGACTATTACGACAACTACGACCGCAAGGCACCGAAGGTTTACTTGGGCGAATATGCTGCCAACGGAAATAACGAGCTCGACCGTGCCCTTGCAGAAGGAATTCATCTCTGCAACATAGAGCGTAATGGCGATGTGGTTGAAATGACATCCTATGCTCCCCTACTCTGCAAAGACGGTTATCACAACTGGAATCCTGATATGATCTACTTCGACAATAGCGAGAACATCCGCCTTACCGAGAGTTACAAGATTCAGAAGATGTTCGGACAGCATGCTGGCGATACGTATATCGCTTCGGAACTGAATCTGCCAGCAGCCTTGAAACGCTACGTCGGTACAAGCGTAGTGAAGGATTCAAAGACGGGCAAAACATGGCTCAAGGTGGTGAATGCATTACCTCGTGTGCTCAAACTCAATCTGAATGGTCTTGGCAACAAAACTGTAGAGATACAACCTCGCTCTTCGCAGGTCATCGAACTATAGACTATAGGCGCCGTTCTGCTGCAACAGAAATAGTCTGATCATACAAGTCATGACGAGAGGAAGTGGTTGTCTAACCCGAATACATCCCGAATACATCCCGACACGCTCGGAAATAAAAACAAACGAAGATGATGACAGAAACGACAATAACAATAATCATAGGACTGCTGATTCCGCTATTAGGAACAATGGTCGGTTCGGCATTCGTATTCTTTATGAAAGACGAAATGTCTGACCGACTGCAAAAGTCGCTGTTGGGCTTTGCCTCTGGCGTAATGATAGCTGCGTCCGTATGGTCTTTGCTCATCCCTGCTATGGATATGGAGACAGACTGTGGCAAATGGTCGGTAGTGCCCGCTGCTGTGGGATTTCTAATGGGTATCGGTTTCTTGCTACTTATCGACGAACTGACGCCACACCTACACCTCGGTACCGACAAGCCTGAAGGCATCAAGTCACACTTGTCAAAGACAACCATGCTTGCCCTTGCCGTGACCATCCATAACCTGCCGGAAGGAATGGCTGTGGGCGTAGTGTTTGCAGGTGCAGAAACCAGCGTCGCCCATATTTCCTTAGCAGGCGCAGTTTCCGTGGCAATAGGTATTGCCATTCAAAACATCCCTGAAGGCGCCATCATCTCTATGCCTATGCGAGCGGCAGGCAACAGCCGATGGAAGTCGTTTATGTTAGGTTCGCTTAGTGGAGTGGTCGAGCCGGTTGGAGCCGTTGCCGTTCTGTTGCTTGCCTCACTCATCATGCCTGCCCTACCCTATATGCTTGCTTTTGCAGCAGGAGCCATGGTCTATGTGGTAGTGGAAGAACTGATTCCAGAGGCGTCCCGTGGCGAGCATAGCAACCTCAGCACCATTGGCTTCGCCATCGGTTTCGTGCTGATGATGGTGCTTGATGTTGTGATGGGATAGCAAAGAGTATATAAATCTCACAGCATTTTAGTTAAATATTCGCAATATTTGGCCACAGAAGCAATGAAATTATTGCAAAACACATAACTTTGTGGCGTAAATGACGCAGAGATTATTCATATATTACATGGCATTTCGTTTATAGTAAATCGTCAAAACACTTTGTGACAGACAATTTATTAGAAACGAAACATACATTTAATGGGCTTAATCATTTTATATTTTTCAGGTGCTTTGGCACTATCCTTTTTATGTTCCGTCCTTGAGGCGGTACTCCTATCCACTCCCATGTCGTTCATCTCGATGAAGGAGAATCAAGGCCACCAGACTGCGTCCTTGATGAAACAATATAAGAACAATGTCGACCGTCCTGTGGGCGCTATTCTTTCGCTCAACACGATAGCACACACCATCGGATCTGCAGGTGTGGGAGCAGAATCTATCAAACTCTTTGGTGAAGAATACTTTGGCATCATATCCGCCATTCTGACACTATTGATACTGGTACTCTCAGAAATCATTCCGAAGACCATCGGTGCGTCGTATTGGCGTTCACTCGCCATGCTTTCCACCAAGATCATCCGAGTACTCATCATCATCACCTACCCACTGGTTCTGCTGTCAGAACTCATCACAAAGGTATTTACTCCAAAGGATCATCAGGCTTCGATAAGTCGCGAAGAAGTGTCGGCTATGGTAGATGTCGGTACTACGGAGGGCATTTTTCGCGAGTCAGAAAGCAAGATCATAAAAAGCTGCATCCGACTGGCTGGTGTCAAGGCAAAAGAGGTTATGACTCCTTCCATCGTGGTGGAAACTGCCAACGCAAACTGGACCGTCAGGGAGTTTTACGAGCAACAGGCATGGAATTTCTCGCGCATACCGGTATATGACAAAACCAAGGAGTATATGATTGGCTACGTACTTAAAGACATGGTGCTGAAATCGCTGTCGGAAGACAAATTCGACACCAAGCTTTCTGATATGGTGCGCCCTATTCTTTCATTCAACGAGGATGATTCCGTATATCAGATATGGGAAAAAATGTTGGAGAAGCGAGAACATATCTCCACCATCCTCGACGAATACGGCTGTTTGCGAGGCGTGGTCTCCATGGAAGACGTCATAGAGACGATGACGGGCGTGGAAATCGTCGATGAAGACGATGTGGCTGTAGATATGCAGGCTTTCGCCAAAGAAAAGTCGCGCAGGATGTTGCAAAAAGTAAAATAGCAGGACCGCATGCCGCTGATCAGCATCCAGTATTACGACTCGCCATGCGGTAAACTCGTCCTGGCATCCACGGCTGGCGAACTGTGCCTTTGCGACTGGAACGCGAATCCCTGTGCCGGGCGCAACCTGCGACGGCTAACAGGGAGTGTGGATGCCTCTGTCAAGACAGAAGCCACCTCCGTCTTGGAAGAGACCAAAAGGCAACTCGATGAATATTTTGCAGGCCGTCGCCAGACCTTCGACATCCCGTTGCGTCCCATAGGCACAGACTTTCAACATCGCGTATGGAGCGCATTACTCCGCATCCCCTACGGAGAAACAAGGAGTTACAAGGATATTGCGCAAACCGTAGGGCGTCCCCAAGCCGTCAGAGCCGTAGCAGGGGCTATTGGGGCAAACGGCATCAGCATCCTCATCCCCTGCCATCGCGTCATAGGCAGCAACCACAGCCTGACAGGATTTGCAGGAGGTCTGGAAGCAAAGCGCATGTTGTTGGAGATGGAGCACAGACGCCTGCCGTTTGTTACCCCGTGATGCACGGGGCTCATGCTGTCGATACCATTTTGCCACTAAGCCACAATCATGGTGATTTTCAAGAAAAGCGCACACATACATACGAAACAGTTTATAGCCCATCGTAGGTATGTGTGCGAAGAAAAAGCGCCATATCAAACCGCAAGTAGATGAGCGCGGTGAGGCTTCAGGCTGTGATAACAGTCTGGATTGTCGCTGCAATCCTTTAGAGCCGTACCACTTATATTTCTTTCATAAGCCATTTCTACAAGCCAAGCCAGTTTGAAGGCAGCCCTTTCGTATGACAATCCTTCTGGACGAATATTAGAAATACAATTTCGCTCGCTTTCCAGCCTACCGGCAAAAGGTTTATAGGTCATATATACACCCAGACTGTCGGGAGAAGAGAGTCCAGGACGTTCACCTATCAGCATGGCAACAAGTCCACAATGCATTTCCTCAGCAATATCATCGCCAAGCGCCACACGACTTTCCTTCGCCAACACCACAGGACCCACGCTCATGCCCAACTCATGCATATAGGGCAGGAACTCCCTGATAAGCGGTACCGCCTGCTTATGCACCGCCTTACTCGACAGGCCGTCACCTATGACAATAAGGACATCGGCACCTTTATAGTTCATCTGCTCCAGATTAGTACGACTTTCATCACTCAGATGTCTTCCCAAATCAGGACGTCGAACGAATGCTGCTCGCGAAGAAGCACAACTCTCTGCATAAACCACATCCATATCAATAGCCTCCAACTGTCGTGCAATCTTGTCGCGGTCGAAAGGCATATTGATGCTATCCCTGGCGCGTGCATGTGCTAAACTAAAACCAAGCCACTCATCGGTAGGCAGACTACATCCGGTTCGTCCCAATGCAATACGTGCATCAGTAAACTCTTTCAGTTTCTGCCAAGGATCGTTCAATATTGAAACATCATGGCTCTTAGTTGTCAATGTCATTCTATCCATGTATTACCTCCATTTCTTCGATACCTATTAGTTTGTGTGAAATATTTGTGGGGAGCAAGTTGCCTTTATCGTCTATCAGACTCATTTTCTGCAACCATTTTTCAAATTCAGGCGCATGACGTTTGCCCAGAAGTCTTCTTACGAATAATGCATCGTGGTAAGACGTGCTCTGATAGTTAAGCATAATATCATCAGCACCAGGAATTCCCATGATATAATTGACGCCGGAAGCAGCAAGAAGTGTAAGAAGATTATCCATATCGTCTTGATCTGCCTCTGCATGATTGGTGTAACAAATGTCGCATCCCATAGGCACCCCCATGAGTTTTCCACAGAAATGATCCTCCAAGCCTGCACGTGTTATCTGTTTTCCGTCGTAAAGATACTCAGGACCAATAAATCCTACCACAGTATTGACAAGCAGAGGTTTGTACCTTCGGGCCACAGCATAGCAACGTGCTTCGCAAGTTTGCTCATCAACCCCGAAATTTGCATCGGAAGATAGCGCCGAACCCTGTCCTGTCTCGAAATACATGCAGTTGTCTCCTACCGTACCTCTATGTAGTGATCTGACGGCTTCATAACCTTCATCGAGCATTTTGAGATTGATTCCGAACCCAGCATTTGCTGCTTCTGTACCAGCAATACTTTGGAACAGAAGGTCAACGGGAGCGCCAGCCTTTATCATTTCCATACATGTAGTAACATGAGTGAGTACGCAACTCTGTGTCGGGATTTCATATTTATGAATAATCTCATCAAGCATGAAATTGAGATCTGTCAATACCGGCAAGGAATCGCTGGCAGGATTGAGACCTATAACAGCATCACCACTACCATACATAAGTCCGTCAATGATGCTTGCTGCCACACCTCTCATATCATCTACAGGATGATTGGGTTGTAGTCTGACTGACATTCTACCTGGCAAGCCGATGGTGTCGCGGAATTTTGTAACTACAACACACTTCTTTGCGCCAATCATCAAATCCTGATTGCGCATAATCTTGCTTACAGCAGCAGCCATTTCAGAAGTGATACCTTTGGAAACACGTGCCAACACTTCACTCGTAGTATCGTCACTCAATATCCAATTACGGAAATCACCAACGGTAAGATGACTAATCTCGCTGAAAGCCTCCTTGTTATGCGTGTCAATAATGAGACGTGTCACTTCGTCGTCCTCGTATGGAATGAGAGGTTCCTCAAGAAATTGGGTCAGAGGAACATCAGCAAGACACATCTTTGCCGCAATTCTCTCTTCCATGGAGTGAGCGGCAATACCAGCCAGCTCGTCTCCTGACCGTAGTGGAGTGGCCTTCGCCATTACGTCTTTAAGATCGCGAAACGAGTAACTGGTATCGCCAAGTGTTATTCTATATTTCATATCAACTGATCAAATAATTGCTACTGCTCATACTTGAGTTCCTATAAAATTGCTATTCATTAAGTCTCTTAAATGAACATTGGAATGAAGTATATGGCCAATGATATGACAGTAACGATAATGGTACTCCATTTCCAAATGGCATATTCTCTGTCCATTGCGGCCTTTTCTGCTGCTGTAGGTTCGACAACATCTCCAATTTCTTCTTCGAGAGTAGGAATGTAGTTGTGTTTATGCTGTGTATAGAAATACCAGAAAATAATACATACCACACTCAATATGGCTGCAGTTGCAAGAGCCATGCTGTCAGCAAAGAATATCATGAAAATATAAAGAATGATGGTCACATAGCAACCGAGTACTCCGTAAGGTGCCTTATAGGGTCTTTTCAGTTCCGGATGACGTCTTTTCAGTCCCATATAGGCCAAACAGCCTATCATATAGCATACAGCCAACGAGATAAGAGATACGGATGCGATATAATCTATAGAACCTGTTGCAATCAGTATGAAGTTGATTATTCCAACGAGGATGATTGCATAGTGTGGAGTTTTGTACTTTGGATGTACTTTTCCGAAAATAGAAGGCAACGAACTGTCCTCTGCCATAGAGTAGATATAGCGTGCAGGGGCGGCAATACCTGGGTTGATAGTAGAAAGGTCACCTCCAAAAGCAATGGCGATACAAAGCAGAATGATTGGTGTTCCTATGAAACCGGCAGCCATAAGACCCTCAGCGTATGGAGCATCAGCACTTGCCAATAGTCCGTAAAGATCATGAGGGATAAGTCCTACGAGGAACCACTGGAATAAGGCGTTTACTGCAAAAACAAGGAAAACGGAAATCTTCAACGCGCGAGGCAAAGTGTACTGTGGGAATTTTGTCTCACCCACCTACGGAAACGCAAGTTTCAAAACCAGTATAACACCACCATACGAGTCCAAAGATATACATCAATTCCTTGAACGGAGGCATCTTGTCCATTGAGATTCCACCAAAATATTCAAGGTGAATCTTAGGAATCATATATAGGAACCAACAAATACTGCAAGCCCAGAAGAAGAATATGAATGCGGTCTGTGCCTTTCCTGATTGTTTAATACCAAAATAGTTGAGTACAAGGAATATGGCTACCAGCGTACAGGCAATAATGCGTGGATCAAGCCAAGATATATCCACGCCGAGCGCTCCCATTAGGATTGTGAAATAATTAGAAAATGCCAATGTCTCACCTGCACCAATTGCCACAACAGAAACGATGTAGTGCCAACCTGCCATGTTTGCCCATACACGGTTAAGTCCACGCTTTGCGAAATTGTAAGTACCACCGGCTTCTGGTAATGCGGCAGACATCTCACCATAGATAAGACAAGGCCAAATAGAGACGAGAAGAGATACGAATGTGAGTCCGATAATCCAAGAACCTACAAGTCCTATCTGCGAAGAACCACATGTAAATAGACCTACACCGACAACCGTTCCAATGGTCATACTGATCGACTCTTTGAGTCCCAGCACCCTTAATAATTTGTTTTCTGCCATAATCAATTTTTTTTGTGTTTGTATTATTGTTATCCGAATATATTATTCTGCATTATCCTGTATGCTGTGTATTTCTAAAATCCAGAAAATCACCCACAAAATATCATAAGTAACAGCAATTCCGTTATTTCAATTGCAAAATTACACTATATAAACACATTTTGCAACAATAAGACAACTAAATCATTAATTAATTAACACTACGTTACAGATCTGTAACTTACATACACCATTTTGTTACAAATTGAAAGAATTATCAACCTATTTGTATGTTATACAAACTTTTGACATTAAAAAAGTAAAACACAGCAAGCAAAAAGCCAAAACAATCCGTTCTACGCGCATAAACACGTAATATCTAATAATAATGTACGCGCGACGGACGCACCTTCCCAAGATTTACCGAGATTCAGTCTTAGCGCTCAGAAAAAACTGGCCATAGAAGGCTAAAAAATCACGTGACAGTATCGAACTTGAAAAAAATACATTATCTTTGCAGAAAGTTTGCACGTTTTCGTTAAGCCAGACGAGCAGAAGTTGAGCTCTCTTTAATTCTGCCATGGCGAGAAAAGGTGCCATGTAATGGAACAGTTCCGTTGCGACAAAAGAAAACAAACGACAATATGGAAACAGAAAACAAATCATTTCAAGAGGTCAACGAGGGCTACACCATGCTCGAGGCTATCAACGAGGCTAAACGCTGCCTGCACTGTAAAGTGCCTCAATGCAAGAAAGGGTGTCCTATAAGTCATGATATTCCTGACTGGATTCACGAGTTGTCGATGGGTAACCTCGGCAATGCCATGAACATCATCAACAACAAGAGTAATCTGCCTGCCGTTTGCGGTCGGGTGTGTCCTCACGAAAAGCAATGTGAAGGACACTGTGTGCTCAACAAGAGGGGCGAAGGCATTCGCGTGGGCAAACTGGAGAGGTTTATTGCCGACTTCGACGGCAATATGGGTCTTATCCGCGAGAACCTGTTGCCAAAGACGAGGGGGAAGATAGCCGTTATCGGTTCCGGCCCTGCCGGACTGACCATTGCCGGCGACATGGCCCGACAGGGCTTCAATGTTGAAATCTTTGAGATGGAACCGGAACCGGGAGGGGTGCTGATGTTTGGCATTCCTGAATATCGCCTGCCAAAGGAAATCGTACGCCGTGAGATTAAGAAGATAGAAGAGCTGGGGGTGGTGTTCCATTGCAACACCACCGTAGGCAAGGGAGATCTGACCATCGAGAAACTCTTTGAGATGGGCTATGATGCCATTTTCATGGGCACAGGAACTGGTGTGCCGAAGAAGCTCCACATCCCAGGCAGCAATCTTAAGGGCGTGCGCCAGGCTATATGGTTCTTGCGGCGCGTCAGCCTCTACAACGAGGGCAACCTTAGCCGAGAGGAAGTGGTGGTGCATGAAGGCAACCGCGTATTTGTGATAGGTTGCGGAAATACTGCCATGGATGCTGCCAGAACGGCAGTACGCATAGGAGCGAGCCACGTGGAGGTGGTGTATCATCGTACCGTCAACGAGATGAGTGCGCTCCGCTCGGAGTATGAGGATGCCGTGGCAGAAGGCGTGAAATTCAGTTGGCAGTCGAGCATCGTGGAGATTCACGATGATAACGGGACGCTCAACGAGGTGGTTATCGAATCCAATGGCGAGCGCCGCACTGAGAAGGCCGATTTCGTCATCATGGCGGTTGGCTCTGCCCCTGCAAGTAGAATTGTATCTACCACGACGGGTATCGACGTAGATGAACGCGGCTACGTTCTGACTCGTGAAAAACCGTATGGCATGACTACCCGCAAGGGGGTGTTTGCCGGTGGCGACGTGGTAAACCGCCCTTCAACTGTTGTTCTCGCCATGCGCGATGCAAAACGGGTGGCTGAGGGCATGGCACAGTATGTTGATGCCGTGAAACTCATAGAGGCTGTAAACGAAAAGGGCGAGATGAAGAAACCTGAAGTTTAGGATGCTTTTTCATCGTCAGCATAACGGTCATACTCCAAGAATCGCTGCTGTGGATTCTTGGAGTATATTTTTTTTTGTTTATTGAAATTGTGCAATCACTCGTTTAAGTTCGCTTGATGGCATGGCTCCACTCTGTCGCCATTTCATCTCCGATACGGGATGCATCATTCTGCAAGGACCGCACCATGTTGCGTAAAAATCCACCAGGGTCAACTGACTGCTTTGGATGATGTCTGAAAGTTTTTCCATATCGTTATTGTTTTTATTTGTTTTCGATTTGATGTTGCAAAGACAGGCAATCTTTTATAGACAAACAAACTTATATATCTATATTACGATAGACAATAACTATCAATAATCAAAAAAGCCATAAATATGATTGGTCGTTATGAATAATATATTTATCTTTGTACGCGAATGGCGCTTTTATCACCATTGCCAAGAAATAACAATCTAAAAAACATACCATTATGACTATCAGAGACAAAATACCGGAGGTGCTTGGCAGAGACCAAGACGGACGTGAGATTAAGGCAAGTGACTATCGTGGCCGCAAAATTGTGCTTTACAGTTACCCCAAAGCCAATACCAGCGGATGTACCGCGGAAGCCTGTTCCTTGCAGTCGCACAAGGCGGAGCTGGCGGCAGCCGGTTACGAGATTATCGGCGTGAGCAAAGATAAACAAGCCTTGCAGAAAAAGTTTGCTGACACCCAAGGGTTACAGTTTCCACTTATTGCCGATACAGAGACCACCTTATTGCAGGAACTCGGTTGTTGGGGCGAGAAGGTTGCTTGTGGCAGAAAGACCATCGGCATTCTCCGCACCACTTACCTCGTAAATGAAGAAGGCGTTATCGAGAAAATCTTCGCTCCAAAGGAAATCAAAACCAAAATCCATGCTGAGCAGATCTTGGACTACATCAACAAATAACAATTTGTATTCAAGTCCAACATAGTTAGGAAGAACAAAACCGAACACTCTCCATGGCTCGCATATTCATAGCAATACGTTTCGACGATGAGTTAAAAAAGACTCTTGTCGCCTTGCAACAGACATTAAAGGCGAAAGGAGTTGCAGGAAACTATTGTTCGTATGGTAATCTCCACATGACGCTTGCATTCATAGGTGAAAGCGTTTTCGTTAAGCCAAAGGAGCAGAATAAAGCTTGCTTTGATTCTGCCAAAGAGAAATGCCAAAAGACAAAGTCCATGGATGTACTGCCTGAAATTCACAAAGCCGTGAGCGAAGTGGAGTTTGAACCTTTCACCATGACCTTAGGCAAACTTGGAACATTTTCTACAAAAAACGGGGTTATCTGGTGTGGCATAAAGGAGAGCGAACCAATCACAACTATTGCCAATAAGCTGCGCGAACGTCTCTCTGCAAATGGCATATCTTATAGTTCCCTGGCTTTTTCCCCACATATTTCCTTGGTTCAACATCCCACACAAATCATAACTGACATAGAGGTTCCCGAAGTCTCTATAAAGGTAGAAAGAATCTTCGTCATGAAATCCGAGCGTATCAATGGTGAACTCATATACTCAGAACTATGAGACGTCGAATCGTAAGTATTGCATAAGAAATTATAATCATGAACATACATCAGATAACATTCAGCCCTACTGGAGGTACACGTCGGGTGAGCGAACTCCTATGCCAGGGATTTGCCGACAATAGTTCTTTTACAGAACTCTGTACAAAGGAAGATAATTTGAAATATCCAATTGTCGCAGCAGATGATTTGGCAGTAATATCCATGCCTGTATATGCAGGGCGGGTGCCTACTTTAGCGGTAGAAAGACTAAAAGGCATCAAGGCAAATGGAGCCCGATGTGTGATTGTTGCCGTCTATGGCAATAGGGCCTACGAGGATGCCTTGGTGGAAATGCAAGACGTGGCAAGAGCAATGGGCTTCCAAGTAATAGCAGGTGTCGCCGCTATTGCCGAACATAGCATTTGCAGAATGTATGGCGCAGGAAGGCCAGACGAGGAAGATGCAAAAGAACTGACTTCGTTTGGTGCTGACATCATTAAGAAGGTGAAGAATGGTCAAACCTGTGATTCCCTTATGTTGCCAGGCAATCGCCCCTATAAGCAAGGATGCAATGGCCCCTACCCTGTTGCCGACGACGCCTGTACAGAATGTGGAACTTGTGCTGGCGAATGTCCGTCTGGCGCCATTTCCGTTGACAATCCCAAAGGCAACAATCAAGAGCTCTGTATCGGCTGCATGCGTTGTGTTTCCGTTTGTCCTGCCCATGCAAGAGGGATTGGCGAGCGTCTAAACCAATTGACTGCATTTCTTGCCCCGCTTTGTTGCGAAAGGAAGAAAAACGAATTGTTCATTTAATGACATTCAGCTTTCGTAAGATTTATATAAGGATCTTGTCGTCTTTACCTTCGGGATGCGTTAATTCTACATCATCGATTTCAGTTTACAACCTTTTTTTCGTAACTTTGCAACTTTGTTGATAACAAACTGTATCAGCACACGACCGCAAACAGACCCGATATTCTGTTTTTGCAGCGTTTTTCACTATAACCACAAGAAAGAAATATGATTACTGTTGATGGATTGACCGTAGAATTTGGCGGAACCACCCTATTCAAAGACATCTCCTTCCAAATCAACGAGAAGGACCGTATTGCCCTGATGGGAAAAAATGGCGCAGGAAAGAGTACTCTGCTCAAAATTATTGCCGGGGTACGCACAGCAACAAGAGGTACCGTTTCGGCACCAAAAGACTGCGTCATTGCCTATCTGCCACAGCATCTGATGACTGAAGACGGACGAACCGTGTTTGACGAAACCTGTCAGGCATTTGCTCATCTTCATGAGATTCAGGCGGAAATAGACCGCATCAACAACGAACTCACTACACGTACTGACTACGAGAGTGACGAATACATGCAACTCATCGAGAAGGTTTCGACACTATCAGAAAAGTTCTACGCCATAGATATGAGCCACTTTGAAGAGGATGTGGAGAAAACACTCCTCGGTCTTGGATTCGAGCGTTCTGACTTCAACCGCCCTACCAGCGAGTTCTCAGGAGGCTGGCGTATGCGCATCGAACTGGCAAAACTGTTGCTCAAATCGCCAGACGTTCTTCTCCTTGACGAGCCTACCAACCACCTCGACATAGAATCTATCGGCTGGCTTGAAGACTTTATTTGCAATAGTTCTAAAGCGGTGATTGTCATCAGCCACGACCGCAAATTCGTGGACAACATCACCACCCGAACCATTGAGGTGACCATGGGACGCATCTATGACTACAAAGCTACTTACAGCCACTATCTGGAACTGCGTAAAGAGCGCCGCGAACAGCAGATGAAGAAATATGAGGAACAGCAGAAAATGATTGCCGAGACCAAAGACTTCATCGAACGTTTCAAAGGTACCTATTCCAAAACCTTCCAAGTGCAGAGTCGGGTAAAGATGCTTGAAAAACTGGAACTCATCGAAGTGGATGAAGAAGACACCAGCCATCTGCGCCTGAAATTCCCACCAAGTCCTCGAAGCGGCGCCTACCCTGTACAAATGAGCGATGTAGCCATGGCGTTCGACGACAAAAAGGTTTTCAGCGGAGTGAACCTTACCGTGGAACGTGGCGACAAGATTGCTTTCGTGGGGCGAAACGGAGAGGGTAAATCAACATTGGTGAAGTGCATCATGGGACAACTGAAAAATGAAGGGAAACTTCAGCTCGGCCACAACGTACAGATTGGCTATTTCGCCCAAAACCAAGCATCGCTACTCGATGGTGAACTTACCGTTTTCCAGACTATTGACGATGTGGCTAAAGGTGAAATACGCAACAAGATACGAGACCTCCTCGGCGCCTTTATGTTTGGCGGAGAAGATTCTACCAAGAAAGTAAAAGTGCTCTCAGGTGGAGAACGCACACGTCTTGCCATCCTCAAACTCTTGTTGGAACCCGTCAACCTGCTAATCCTCGACGAGCCCACCAACCACCTTGACCTCAAGACCAAAGATGTGCTCAAGCAAGCACTTCAAGACTTTGATGGCACACTCATCGTTGTCAGCCACGACCGCGACTTCCTTGATGGCCTTGTCAGCAAAGTCTATGAATTCGGTCACGGGCGCGTACGCGAACACTTATGTGGCATCTATGAGTTCCTTGAGTCCAAAAAGATGGAAAGTTTGCAGGAATTGGAAAAGAAACAATAGCGCATTATGCAATGCTATGATCATTTATCAGGCAACGTCTTTACAAACCTCATTTCACGCAAAATGCGCCCCTGACGTTTTCGCAGATAAGGACCAGGATCTGCAGAATTGTATTTGCGCGGATTGGGTAACGAACCGGCAATAAGAGCACACTCCGACTTTGTCAAATCGGCAGCTGACTTATGGAAATGCCACTCTGCCACAGCACTTGCACCATAAATTCCATCACCCATTTCTATAGAGTTTAGATAGACCTCCATGATGCGCTCTTTAGACCATACAAACTCAATAAGCGCGGTAAAATAGACCTCAAAACCCTTGCGTATCCACGAACGGCCAGGCCAAAGAAAAACATTCTTAGCGGTCTGTTGTGAGATAGTAGAGGCACCAAGTTTGCGCTTTTCGGGATGACTGATATTACGCATAGCAGCATACTCTATGGCTCGATAGTCAAAACCATGATGGTCAAGAAAACGAGCATCCTCACCTGCCATAACTGCCTTGGGAAGTGAAAAGGAAATATCCTCAAGAGGCACCCAACGATGGCGCAACACCAATTCATGCCCCTGTCCTGCCTGTTGGAAAAGACGGATAAACATGAGCGGAGTAAACCAAACTGGCACCCAACGCAACACGACAACAGAAAGAATAGTGGAAACGAAAAACGTTGCCACTATCCATAATAACACTTTTCTTATCTTCTGCAAAACAAGAGTTTTAGTCTGCGATACTGTAAGCTTGCCCATTTAGTTTGCCTGTTGTGCCTGCTGAATAGTCTTCTGACTGGCGTACATATATACCTCTACTCGACGATTGAGCTTACGACCTGCAGCAGTACTATTATCTGCGACAGGATTAGTAGAACCCTGGCCTTCAACACGCTTAATCTGAGCGGATTTTACACCACAAGAAAGGAGATAACTATTAACACTCTGAGCACGACTGACAGACAACGGCTGGTTAATACCATCGTTACCCGTATTATCGGTATGACCAATGATGGCAATATCGAGGTCAGCATTGTTATTAAGCACCTTAGAGAACTGTGCCAGCGAGTTTTTGGCACTCTGACTGAGTTCGGCCTTGTTGGTGGCAAAAAGAATAGCTGAGTCAAACGACACCTTGACAGCATCGAGCCCGTTGGTGTCTTTCACTGTTTCAACCTGAGCATTTTTTACCTGGGCAGCCTCAGCCTTCACCTTATCCATACGTTTGCCGATAATCGCTCCTGTTCCTGCACCTACTGCGGCTCCGATAGCTGCGCCAACAGCAGTATTTCCTGCAATTTTTCCGATTATACCTCCAAGCACAGCACCACCTCCAGCGCCAATACCTGCTCCTTTCTGCATGTTATTGCACCCTGTAAAGAGCATGCCAAAGCAGAGTGCAAGCGAAATCGCCTTGATTTTCATTCTTTTGTGTTTTTTGTTACGTGAATACTTATTAAATTGATGCAAAGGTAGAAAAAAATATCATTTATGAATTATGAATTATGAATTATTTAGTAACTTTGCACCAAATTTTAGATTTCTACAAGTATTTTTATGGCAAAAGAACTTAAAGAGCTGACAAAAAGAGCAGACAACTACAGCCAGTGGTACAACGACCTTGTGGTCAAGGCCGACCTGGCCGAGCAATCAGCCGTGCGTGGATGCATGGTGATCAAACCTTACGGCTATGCTATCTGGGAAAAGATGCAACAGCAACTGGACAAGATGTTTAAGGAAACTGGCGCACAGAACGCCTATTTCCCTCTGTTGATACCAAAATCATTCCTTAGCCGCGAAGCCGAACACGTAGAAGGCTTTGCCAAGGAATGCGCCGTGGTGACCCACTATCGCTTGCGCGCCAAAGAAGACAAAAGTGGCGTAGAAGTAGATCCCGCTGCAAAACTGGAGGAAGAACTCATCGTACGTCCTACCTCAGAAACCATCATTTGGAACACATACAAAAACTGGATTCACTCATGGCGCGACCTGCCTTTGATGTGCAACCAGTGGTGTAACGTAATGAGATGGGAAATGCGCACACGCCCATTCCTCCGTACCTCAGAATTTCTGTGGCAAGAAGGTCACACCGCCCATGCCACCAAAGAAGAAGCAGAAGAAGAAGCACAGAAGATGCTGGCTGTTTATGCAAAATTTGCAGAAGAATGGATGGCTGTACCCGTATTGCAGGGTGTAAAGAGCGAAACAGAGCGCTTTGCAGGTGCACTCGACACCTATACCATCGAAGCCATGATGCAAGACGGAAAAGCACTGCAAAGCGGTACTTCACACTTCCTCGGACAGAACTTCGCCAAGGCCTTCGACGTCACCTATCTTAATAAAGAGAACAAACCGGAATATGTCTGGGCCACCTCATGGGGCGTTTCCACCCGACTCATCGGTGCTCTCATCATGACCCACTCAGATGACAACGGTTTGGTATTACCTCCAAAACTGGCCCCTATCCAGGTGGTCATCGTACCCATCTCAAAGGGAGACGATTTGAAACACATCAGCGAACGTCTGCAACCCGTCATCGACGAACTGCGTTCAAAAGGCATCAGCGTGAAATATGATGACTCGGACAACAAGCGTCCCGGCTTCAAGTTTGCCGACTACGAACTTAAAGGTGTACCTGTACGCCTCGTAATGGGTGCTCGCGACTTAGAGAACGGTACCATCGAAGTGATGCGCCGTGACACTCTGGAGAAAGAAACACACTCCATCGATGGCATCGCTCAGCATGTAGAGCAGTTGTTGGAAGACATCCAGAAGAACATCTTCGAGAAAGCACGCTCATGGCGCGACTCACGCGTCTATGAATGCGACAACTACGAGGAGTTTAAGGAACGCGTGAAAGACGGAGGTTTCTTCCTCTGCCACTGGGACGGCACCGCCGAGACCGAGGCAAAGATCAAAGAAGAAACTCAGGCCACCATTCGCTGCGTGCCCTTTGCCTACGAGCAGACTCCAGGTGTAGATATGGTCAGCGGTAAGCCTTCAAAAGCACGCGTCATCATCGCCAGAAGCTACTAAGCAAAAAACACGAGAAAACCGCAATAAAAACCGCGCAGACTCACAAAGGAACCACGTAAATACGTGACAAAAAAAATATGAGCCAAGTCAGACTTAGTTTGACTTGGCTCATAACATAAATATAAAATAAGGAAAAATCATCGTTTTCGTTAAGCCAAATAAGCAGAACCGAACTCCTTCGAGTTATGCCATGGAGAGAAAACGAAGAACGAAGTTCAGGGTTTTCGTTAAGCCAAATGAGCAGAATAAAGCTCGTTTTTATTATATCCCGGCGAGAAAACGAAGGATATTATACAACTTTCAGCAAAAAACTTTGGTAGGAAACTATTTTTTTTGTAATTTTGCAGCCGATTTGTGGGTATAGGCCTACAATCATAGTTCACATAAAGTCCAACTTTATTAAATTAACAAACAATTTTTTAATTATGTCAGAATTAACAAAGAACGTACAGCCGCTGGCCGATTTCGACTGGAACCAGTTTGAAAACGGTACGACTGTCAATGTCAGCAAGGAAGACCTCGACAAGGCCTACGATGAGACTCTCAACAAAGTGAGCGAGCATCAGGTTGTAGAGGGAACCGTAATCAGTGCAGACAAGAAAGAAGTAGTCGTAAACATCGGCTACAAGAGCGACGGTATCATCCCCGCATCAGAATTCCGTTACAATCCCGACCTCAAAGTAGGTGACGTTGTAGAGGTTTACGTAGAAAATGCAGAGGACAAGAAAGGTCAGCTCGTACTTTCTCACAAGAAAGCACGCCTCTCTAAGAGCTGGGAGCGTGTTAACGCAGCCCTCGAGAACGAGGAAATCATCCAGGGCTACATCAAGTGCCGCACTAAGGGCGGTATGATTGTTGACGTATTCGGCATCGAGGCTTTCTTGCCCGGTAGCCAGATCGACGTTCACCCCATACGCGACTACGACCAGTTCGTAGGCAAAACCATGGAATTCAAGGTTGTCAAGATCAATCAGGAGTTCCGCAACGTAGTAGTTTCACACAAGGCTCTCATCGAGGCCGAACTGGAAGCTCAGAAGAAAGAAATCATCAGCAAGCTCGAAAAGGGTCAGATTCTCGAAGGTACTGTCAAGAACATCACTTCTTACGGTGTATTCGTTGACCTCGGCGGTGTTGACGGACTCA
>OQWI01000180.1_pt1 | contig 29828 bp, 25 predicted proteins | sample 1691551 | NCBI WGS metagenome assembly OQWI01 (sample SAMN03418259, study PRJEB22391) | human gut metagenome | biome: human-gut; feature: organic feature; material: feces | host: Homo sapiens | place: Tanzania | collected 2013-01
TATTTTTTCGTTTTGGATGTAGCACAAAATCCCGGGGAGCGTTTTCGGCATAGGCACGCCGCTGTCCGACAGCGCGATATAAGTTGACATTTTGTCGTCGCAGGTCTGTATTGCGCGCGCGTTGTTAAACACTTTCGCGCCCGACTTTTCAAGCATTGTCAGGACGTATTTGTCTTTGTCGAGATACACGAAAAAGTCGGCGGAAAAGTCAATACTTATCTTTCCGTCCGAAATTATCGCGGGATATTCGTCAAGGCGCACGACAGACACATCAACGCCGAGTTTTTCAAACTCTTCAAAAAGCCTTTCCGCCTCGTACAGATATTCCCGCGAGTCAAGATACGCGTTTATTAAAATCTTCCCTTTCATTTCAAAAACAGTTTAACCTCTATGTGGTTATTATAGCATTTTAGGCGGCGTTATTCAACGAAATAAGTCAACTAAAATATAATCGAGCCCGCCGAAATCGAAATAATCGCGATAAGGTTTCAACACATTTTTTAGCGCAATCGCAAAAGTCTGCCCGTCTTCAAGGTATCCGAAAACTTTTTCCCGCACTTCGTCAACTGTGTATAGCGATTCAAAAACGCCTATATCGTTCATTCGGTATTGATGATGATACGCATATTTTACGACAAGTCTGAAATCTCTTTTCGCCTTTTTATATAACGTAACGAAATTTGCAATTTCTCTCTGTTCACACTGATAATCTTTGCCCAAGGTATATTTCCCCGGGATAATATAATCGACGTACTTCGTCAAGTTATTTTCGTTTCCGACATCACTTTTCTCCCGTTCGTTTTCCTTGAAGAATTTCAATGAAATTTTGTTCAATTCTTTATAGTTTTTAAGCCATTTGAAAAAGCGTTCTTTCAAAAACTCGTCATCGAAAACCGCTTTGAGATATTGCACCGTAAATTTCTTTCTTAATCCGAAATATTCGTATTGAGCGTAGTAAACGTGTTTCATATAAACATATCTCCTTTGATGTTTTACACCATATTTATATGACATCGTGTGTACCGTTTGCGGGACAATAAAAAGAGCACCTTTCGGTGCTCCTTGAAACGCAGTTTTTATTCTGCGGTGGTTTCCGTATCGTTTTCCGCCTGATTTTCTTCGACTGCGGGACTTTCCGCGTTTTCGGTTTCGTCGCTTTCGGAAACGAAATTATCGACGCTACCTTCCGTAATTTCAGCAGCGACGGCGTCCCCAACGAGTTCTGCCTTAACGCACTTCTTTTTAATTCTTCCGACAATCTTTTTGAAGTCTTCCGAGAAGAAAAATCCGACAAACATTATAATCGAGAATACGATTAAATACGACCAGATTTGTCCGTTTGCCTTGTATCCGTCGTATGCACAGAAGCACATAAAACAGCAGCACGCAACGCCCAGTGTCGGTAAGATAAACCTTTTCACGACGTTAAGGTCTTTCCCTTTCACCATCATTGCGATGAAAATGGGGATATAGAACGCATACAGCGTTATGATGGACACTTCGTCGGATTCCCAGCACCAGAAAGCGGGGATTTTGCCGGTCGGATTCATAAAGAAGAATTCCCACTGCACAAGCCATACGAAGCACAAAAGAAGCCCCAGAATCGACGACGATTGCGGCATATTCGTTTCCTTGCTCAATTCGCCGAACATACCGGGTTTCGGTCCGACGTTACGCGCGGAAATCGAATAAAATCCGCGGCAGCAACCAAGCATAAGACCGTTCATCGTTCCAAGGCACGAAATGATGACAAACACCATAATAATCGTGCCGAAAGCGGGACTCTTGAACAGCGCCGTGAATGCGTTTTGCGGCAGCGATCCGCTCACCTGCCCCGCGTTGACTTTCAGCATATCTTCGGTCGACAGCGCGCCCGTAAGTCCAAGGAAATACAAAAGATAAACCGCAATAATGATTATCGCGCCCACGATAAGCGCAATCGGCAGGTTCCTTTTCGCGTTTTTCAATTCGCCGTTTATGGAAGTCGCGACAATCCAGCCCTCGTATGCGAACGCAAATGCCGCTACGCCTGCGAAAAATCCGCCGTCGTTGACAAGCCCTTCCGTCACGATGTTCGCCTTGAATGCGTCGATGGTTTTGCCGTTGACAAGCCCCACGATTAACCCGACTACGCCCATAAGTACAAGCGGAATAAGTTTAATGAACGTTGCCGATACCTGAAATCTGCCCGCAAGCCTCGGCGAAAGCGAGTTCACCGCAAACCCGGCAACAAGAAATGCCCCCGCCAGCGCAAGTTGTGCGCCCGTGCTTGACGGAATGTTGAAAAGCGAGCAAGTGTACGACGCCGAAATCCAGCCGAGTACGCTTGTAAGCGTCGGATAATAAATCGTCGACATAAACCAGCCGACGTAGTATGCGTATCGCTTCCCGAGAGTCGCTTCCGCATAGTCGACAATGCCGTTGACCTTTTCGTGCTTTTGCGCGAGCGTCGCAAATACGAGTGAACAGATTATCATTATCCCGCCGACGATTGCAACGACCGCCAGAGTTTTTCCGATATTTCCGTTTGTGAAAGATAAAACCTTTCCTGCCTTAAAGAACACGCCCGAACCGATAACAATGCCGACGACCATACAAATCGCGGTAAGCAGTCCGTACTTTTTGGTTAATTTTTCCAAAATCCTATCAATTCCTTTATTAAAAAATTACGTTCAGTTTACCAAACTAAACTGCAAAAGTCAACATAATTATACAAAAAAATTTATAATTCCCGCAAAAAATTTATCAAAGCTCCGCATTATTGCACTAAATCAAACAATCCGCCCCTTTTATTTGATTTTCAATAAGAATTTTAATAAGAATAACTTAATAATAATACTGAATATTGTATAACAAAATAACAAAAGCCACCGATTGCTCGGTGGCTTATTTCTATATATTCCGTATTTATCAATTATTATAAAACCATAGGTGTTCTTGATATTCAAAGACCTTTGCTACAAATTTATAATACATTCCATCGTTTTCATAAGGTACTGCGGACAAACTCATCACCAATGCAACATTACCAAAATTCTTTCCGTTATATTCTTCCTTACGATATTCCGGATCTGTTAGACTAATATCGGTATATAATCTCCCCTTATACCTAAATGAGCATTTATTCATCCACTTACCATATTCATCATTATAATTAATTGCAACTGTAAAACTTTGAACAAGTACAAACGTCAGCGAATAATCTAATTTTGTTGCTTCGTCTTCGGAAATACATTTATCGCCATTTCCAAAAATAAAATCATAATCATCCAAAAATTTACTGTTTAATATATCGTCTATTTGAAGTTTTGCAACTATTGATATTGGATCTTTTTCATTAATTAAGCAGTTTTCTGTTTGACAATTCAGTGGAACACGTTCAATAATTTTTACTTCTATAACATCTAAACATTCTTTTTTCGGGGGATCATCAATTACTTCCTTTTTAATTGCGTTATCTAATGTTTTTGATGACACTAATCTAATCCATTTTCCGCTTCGCAATTCAAACCCCGCAACACAATAATTATTATGCTTATAAGACTTTGTCATCAATATCATTCGTATTTTATTCATATTAACCTCTACAAATGAATAATTTGCACGTCTTCAAATACCTCACCAAAAATTTCAGCAACAAGTCTTCTATGGCATTGATTAGGCAAAACTTCCGAGCAAAGCAAACAAATCGAATCTTTGTTGGAATAATTATTTATAATGTAGTTTTTAATATTGCGTCCTTCCATAATTCGACTAAACTCTTTTTCATATTCAAACCAAGAAATTTTCTTGTTTTTATAATCTTTTAATAACGTTTCCGTCGGCGCAAATGTTATATCATGTACATATTCGATTTGGCAAAACTCCGTTAAAAAAAATTTTAGATCTTCGCCCTTTGCAAATGCTGCCAATTGCGAGGTGTTATTTAATCTAATATCAACAACAGTCTTTACGTTGTTATCTCTTAAAAGATTAAAAAACGTTCTCGCATTTTTTTGTGTGAATCCGATTGTGTATAATTTCATTTTATTCCTCCTCTATCTTAAATCCTATATCTTTATTTCTTTCTCGATATGCGCATAAAAGACATTCGTCATCGCTTAAATTTTCTTCAGAAAACAACGAGTATTGATTATGTTCGGGAAAATATTCATTTATTAGTCTGTCTTCAATTTCTTTTTGCGACACAAATTGATTATGACCTACAATATGGATAATCTCAAAACCATATTCTTGCAAGAATCGAGAAACCATTATACATCTATGACAATTATAAGGGTCCTTTTCTGCACACATCAACGCAAATGTTTGATTTAATTCAATTCCCAAATTAAGCTTTTTTACGCCTTGACTAAAGTTTTCCGTTTTTGAAAAAAGCTCAAAATCTAAATATCCATTTGGATATAATGATTTGTTTTGTTGACGCGCACCAAACTCATATGCATAATTTCTATATAGTATTCCTTCTTTCCTTAAGCGAGCTTCTAAAACGTCAGAGTCAAAATCTTTGTAATATCCAGACCTAGGAAAACTTCTTACATCAACTATACAAGTTATTCCAAGTTCTTTAATTTCTTTAATAAAATCATTAATACTAAATGTTGTATAACCTATAGTGTAAATTATCTTTTTTGCCATTGTTAAAATCTCTTTTATCGACATTTTTTATTACAAACTCTCTCAATTATGAGAATCGTCATAAATGAAATAATCCAAATAATAATCATTAATCAAACTATTTTGTCTATAATAAAATTATAACATACGTATATGTTTTTTGCAATAAAGTTGTTTGCTCTTCTATACTAATTATAACTCTCGAAAAAAACAACTATATAAACAAATGTTTTGAGCCGCTTTTTTGTTGTGCGCGCGGGACAAGCCCGCTCGCGGCGCTTGCACTTTGTTTCGCTTTTGAAAAGCGTCGGTTCAGGCAAATTACTTTATTATAATTATTTTGTTTTATAACAAAGTATCATAACAAAAGCCACCGATTGCTCGGTGGCTTGTTTGTTATTCCAAAACCATATTAGTTTCTGGGGTTTTTAATGTTTGCCTGTATGACTGAGTGTAATCGGGAGTCTCCCACTTTTTGAACGTTAATTGACACAACGCACTCCTTATCTATAAGTATACGCATAATTTATCAAAAAAGATATAGCAAAGTCAAGCGTTTGAGTGTGGTTGTACTGTTAAACGTAAGTTCAAAATCCATTTCACATACATCCACCCGGGGTTAATATAATCTTTGTATGCTTATATCCCCTATTTTCACGACTACATTCCATAACAATGAAATAGTCATCATCGTTTTCAGCCTTTACGACAATACCTTGAGAGTAAGCAGTTTTCCAAAGCGGTTTCACCCCATAAAAGGACGAAACAAACTCATTCGTTGGATTTGGCGCATCTACATTAAAGCCATTTTCAAATAACCATGCGTGATAATTCTTTAATGCTGGAGGAGGTCCCATTACTTGAAAAGACATCAATATTGCAACTTGAAATTCTATTTCAGATTCCATATCTATCACATATTTTTCAGTCGGATCAAGTTCATATCCATCGCTTGAAAATTGGTTATCAATGCTTTCATATAATTTTATTTTTTTCATATATCACCTCAAACTCCTATTTTCCCTCGGATCTTGTTCCCGAATACGGTTGTTTTTTTGAAACAAACTCATCCACAGCCAAAAATGAACGACCCAAATCATTTAAACTAAGTGTCATCATATATTCTGCAACTTCGCCCGAATGATCTTTGCTTCGCATTGAATTCAGTTTTGATCGAAATTCTTCAAAAGTATCTCCAACAATTATCCACTCATCGTCCTCTTTATCATAATGGCAATGCAACTCACGCCATAGACTTTCGTCATCATCTTCAAAGAAATCTTCATCAGCCGAAAAATCGGCCCATGGGAAAAGTCGCGGAAACACATCTTTATATGGAGTAAAAGGAAACCAATATGGATAAGCATATTTTACAATGCCATTCCCATCATCTACTATTAACTCCGTGTTCCCCTTTCCACTACTTTTGTTTACCCACTCGGTAGAATGCAACTTAACCACTCCACCGTTTTGAATAATTTGCATAAATTTCTTCTGCGACAATAGAAAGTTATAATTTACGATATGTTCAGGTAGATTATTAAAAGAAAGAAGCTTATTATTTGATGCTGCATCCAAGAAAACTTGATTTAAAGGAACATTAACAAAAAAGCCTTTTCCTGTTCCTCTTTTAGTTCTTTCTATAGTTTTTTCGGTAAGTTCTTGCCACACACATATACCGTCATCAGGGTTATATAAAACCACAATGCAAGGCAAAGAATTCATAGTCCAATAATTATATTGTCTTTCGTCAATATCACGAAAAACAATATAACCGTCTTTCTTCTCTTTAAACCAACTTGCCCCTGATTTAATTTGTAGCGCAAGAAGCTGTTGCGGCTTACCAGATGAATCAACAAACTCCATATGAGCATCAATACCAACATCATCTATTGGCTGTACTCTAAACATCCATTTGTTTTTTGCTGCAATTAATCCGCAATAATACACACCTATTTGTTCTGTTGAATTTGCCATGATAGTCCTCTTTTAGTAAATTAGATTTCGAAATAATCCCAATCACTTCTTGAAAATCTTGCTTCGTTAAAATTTTTGATTTTAGGCATAGCCACAACTAATAACTTCTTGGGGCGAGTCATTGCAACATATGCTATTCTCATTTTTTCATCAGTCAGATCGCCTTCCGCTAAGAACTTAGGCGTTAAAGTAGCTCCTCTAGTGCTTTCCACTACTAACATAAGCGCATCATAACTTTCACCTTTTACCCCATGAATAGTTGACAGTGTAAAATTATTGTGCACCTCTTTATTCCCAAAGAAAGAACTTAATATTTCCTGCTTAAAATTGGGGAATTTTTGATCCCGTTGTTTTATTTGTATAACTATTTCCTTCAATGAATTAGGAAGTTTTTTTATAATCTGGTTCGAGACTACAAAATCACAAACACATTTTTTAGCTTCCGCTATCCAATCTGATAATGCTAACGTTGCCAGTGGGAGCGAAGTTAAAAGTTGCAAAATAGCATTTTTCCAGTCGCTGTAGGTTACATATTTTTCCACTTCACTTTCTAATGAAATCTCTATATCTTCTAAATCTTTTACCGTTAAAGAAAATATAGCTTTTTCAAGCAATTCAAATGCCGTCCTACGGCTACCATAAAGAAAATTATAAGCAGCCGCTGCTATTTGCTCAGTTTGAGAATTTTTCCATAAGTTTTCAACATGATTTTTTGAACCAATTCTTCCACGAGACACAACTGCTGATTTATTTAATTCAATATTATTAGTTTCACAAAAAGACTTAAACTTTGGAATAAGAACTCCGCGTTGAGTACTCAAATCATATAATAAGAGAATAGGTTTTATAGGAAAATCTTTATGTTCTGCTTCAGATTTATTCGCAGGTCTATTATGATAAGTTTCTGAAAAGGCCTTTGTAGCATTGCAAATAAGCTGAGAGCTTCTAAAATTGCTTGTCAAATATAACGTATGCCAGTTTGGATCGTTTATTTTGTCTACAAAACATTCTCTCTTTGCTGTTCTCCATTCATAAATCGATTGATCAGGATCACCAACTAATATTATTTTTTGCAACCCTGCCGTTACCAGCAATTCAAAAATCTCCATCTGTTCCTTTGAAGTGTCCTGTGCCTCGTCAATGATTATGACAGGAAATCTTTCAACAATTGCTTTTGCAACATCTGGATGTTTTTTCAATAACAGCGATGATTGGTACGGTACTTCGCTTTGAAAGTAACAATTTTTGCGATGCATTCTTTCAATATAAGATCTACATGGAATTACACCCCTTTTCTCCTCACATGCAACTTTTTCTTCTTTATAATAAGTTTCTCTATTTTCTAATACCTTAAATTGTTCAATTCTAGAAATGCAGCCCTTTTGATAGCAATCGTTACGCCAAAATTGATAAGTACTTGTAGCCGAAGCTTTTATTAGTATTTTGGGACGAATATGATTGCACGAAAATAAATACCCAAATCTCAAGAAAACAAAATTATCAATAAAACTATCTACCGTGCCTATAAAATGTGGATAATCATCAAGGCACGCATTCCCCTCTTCCTCGGAAATCTTATTTTTTATTTCATCACACGCCACATTTGTGAAAGATAGAACAGCTATGCCGGAATGAGCCTTATCCCATTCTTCTTGATATTTAAGAAACTTTCTCGCTACAATGGTTGTTTTACCACTTCCGGGACATGCGCAAAGAACAATCTTTCCATTAGCATCTAAAAAATCTTGCTGCTCTTTAGTTATACCCATTTTAATCTTCTTCCCTTGTCACAGCATAAATCGCTTTTTTAATATAATCCGGAATTATAAAACTATCTTTATGATCTTCAATCTCCTTGCTTAATATTTGAGCGAACTGCGCTTTATCATACGAACGCGACCTCATAAATAACCATATCCGAATAGTTTTATAAATTAACTTTTCATCCTTCTTTACCAATTCTTCAAGTCTTGCGCCTGAGGTTGGATGCAGTAATTTAATCGCATTTAAAATCATCTCAATATTTTTCTCTTTTGAAGCCAACTCATATTCTAATGTTTTATATGCAGTATTTATATCGACGCCGTTCTGCTCACTTAAAACAATTACTTTTTTACATCTATCAGATTTCTCTCCTTTACACAACTTGTCACAAATATCATCCAATACTGTATTATCACAGTCATAGTCGTAATCTAAAGAAATATAAATATTTTGATCGCTTTTGTTCGTGCATCTATCGTCATCGGTAACTATAGAGCATTTTATAATTGTGCCAACAGCAGTTGCATTACATAGTACATGGACAAATGGAGAAAAAGCCGTGCCGTCAACATTTACAATCTCAACAGCATATGTTGTTAAATCTCTATTTAATATTTTTGCAAAAACAGGAATGAGTATAGCTTCACTTATGCCCTCAACCAGCAATACACCTCTCGAGAAAAGCATCTGTGATTTCGTAACATCCAAGTATTTTTCTAAATAATTTTTTTCTAAAATGTTCAACTTAGAATCAACCAGGGAAAAGCATTGCGTCCTATGATTATGGTTACATAAAATATTTACCGTATCTATTTTAAGTTGAGACGTTAATGTTGGAGAATGTGTTGTAAATATAATCTGTAATTTCGAAGATTTTTCAATCTGTTCTTTAAAAAATTGATATATCAAAGATTGCAATTGTGGGTGCAAATGAGCTTCCGGTTCCTCTGCCAAAAGCAAATTCAATAATATTTCTTCATTAGTTAAAGACATGTCTCCCAATACGGTAGAAATAAATAATAAATTATTATATCCTAAACCGTTTTGAAATAAATCAAAAGAAAACTTACTTATTTCTTTTAAGTATAGTTTTTCTTCTTCATCTATTTCTCTAAATATTTCGGAATATTTTTTTACATCTAAAAATATTCCCTCGGCATCTTCATCAACTAAATCTTTATGTGTCGAACAACGCTCCTTTATTCGGGTAAAATATTTAGAAGTTTTATCGACAAAACTCCATCGGGGTAAAATCCATGTTCTTAAAGATGCCGCGATCGAATCGAACTTTGGGTCAATAAAACCTATATCAATTTGTTGATGCAATACATCATGCTCGATACTAACTAAATTTCTATTGATTATTTCTCTTATTTTAGATATAGGTTCTTTCTGTAAAAGCGCATTATTGGCTTTTACTAATTCATTGACTAAATCTTCTTTTAACTCGGGCGTTGCAGCAAGTGCGCCTAAAAGATTGGCTATCTTACTATTTCTATTAGGTCTCATTTCATTTTCAGCATCTCTTAAAGCGCCGAGATAGACAAGATTGATTGCTTCTAATGTGTCGGCGGAAAGCTGATTTCCTTCAGCTTCACCACCCCAAACCGAATATTTTATTCTTTCTTTGCCTGCCTCATTTTTAGTAAGAAAAAACCTTATATGGAATTCCCCTTCATCCGTACCAGGCTTCCAAATTTCAATAAGATATTTCGGAACGTCTGCTAAATAAATGTCAAATTGCGCTTCATTTGCAAGAACGCCTTTAGCGTCTAAATGAAAATCTGATTTCGTAAAATAAATATCTTTTTTATACTGTATTATGGAAACAGCAATTCTTATAGCGGAAATAATTGCTGATTTGCCGGCATTATTTTCACCTACAATAGCATTAACACCTTGGTGAAATTTTAATAAAACGCCCGCATCATCAAAATTTCTAAAATTTTTGATTCTAAATTCTTTAATGAACATTATTTACCTTCCTAAAAACTGTTCTAACAGTAACGAGTCGCATTTTTCATCTTGCGCCAAACTCGTTTTTGAGTGAAAGACTAACTTTGAATTCGCAAAAATTTGCAAGTTACAAACACACAAAAATGCCATAACTTTAGTCTTTAATCCTTTAATTTAAGCGATTCGACCAACTTATAAACTGACGTACTTGAAACCCAATTCCAAATGGGTTGTCGTTGATTCGGAAATTTTGCATTATGTATTTTAACATAATTTTGATATATTATTTTTGAGTTTTCAATAGCTTTCTTATAGTTAGGAATGAAACATTCTTTTAATAGCTTTTCATTGGTTTTGCTATATGTTTTATTGCTACCGTTTTCTTTTAAGAGCTTGTCCAACTCGCCATTATAATCGCCTAATTGCAATGTGGTCTTACATTTTTCAAAATGCGATATCAGCCATACTTCAAAAGCAATATTTGAATAAGCAATTTTTATTCCACTTTCTTCGGCTTGCTTTAATGCGGGAATTAACCGTTTATCTTTATATGTATAATCGATATCGAATACACACCACACTTGGTTTGCTTCCGCAATATACTTCTGAGCATACTGAACTAGACCCAAAGGATCAGCATTTTCAAAAATGATTTTAACATCATAAACACTGCGTTTTGCTTTTAGCAATTTAAAATAATTACATTCTGTTTGTGCCCCGTTAGTAATTATATAAAATACGTTTCGAGCAATATATTTATCTGATTTTCTTGCCATATCTCACCTCAATCCTTATTTGCCATATCGGGAAGCTTAGCATAAAAACCGGCAAGATAACGTTTACTGAATAAATCCGTTTTTCTTACATTCTTATAATCGGATAATGATACTAAACTGCTTTCGCCGTACTTATCCTTACTTGTAAAATATATCTGATCGCGACGCAAATCCTCATCCATAAGCATAACGTTATGAGCCGTACAAATCAATTGAGCATTTTTAGGATTTGTATCTATTGAGTTGAAAAGTTTAATTATATAGTCAGCAACAAGAAAATGTAGTTTAGCATCAATCTCATCTATAACTATTACTCTACCTTGATCTAATGCAGCAAGAATCCAACCCAAATAACACAATAAACGAGCCGTGCCTTCGGAGTTAAACCCTGCATTTTTATATAAAAGAATATCCTTCTTCCCTTTTACTTTCCCTTTTTTGTCGTACACGTCAAAAAAAGTTTCTAAATCTATATTATAAAGATTTTTTTCTTCTTGTTTTAACTGTCCGAACGAAGCAGGGTTTATCTGCATTTGAGCATTGAAGTTAAGAATATCATTGAAATTAGCCATATTGGCAACTTTATCTTTTTTGACCCTTATATCTTGAATACCTATATCAGCTAATTTTAAAATTTTAAGTGCCTGCTCCTTATACTTGCCATTTTCCATAGTATAAATATCCAGAATATTAGCATCGTTTTCAAAAACTATCAATAGATTTTGAAACCACTGCATAACATCGTTTAAATACGGAGCAATATCTAAATGGAAGTTATTACCAACAGACAAGAATAGAGTTTTTTCCGAAATGTTTATTAATCTTGTTGCTTGTTTTGACAAGCCTATTATTTCAAGCTCATTATCTATACGCTTAAATACCGGCGTTAATCTCTCTTTCCTGCGCTCCAGCCATTCTGATTTAACCACTCCTTTCAATAACGTAAAACCATATTTATAATAAGTAGCGTTTTGAATAATCTCTACTTCATAAGTACTTTCTTCATTTTGTGCATTCTCATAAAATGCAAATGTCTCGTTAGTGGCAACAATAGGAAACTGTGATGCCGACATTAATAATACGTTTTTCATATACGCAAGCGCTTTTAAAACATTCGACTTGCCGGATGCATTCCCACCAAAAATAACAGCTGATTTTATAAACTCGTTTTCATCCTTAGGCATCAACTTACTATCAACAGAAAATGTGTTGATTTCTCTAAATTCCGTATCTTTAACAGCTTGCATACTAAAAATATTCTCTTGATAAAACGATCTGCAGTTCTTGAACAAAAAATTAACTAACATACTTAACTCCTATCTTAAAATGGATTATTAAGATTATACTTTATTATATGCCAAAAGTCAATAGCTTAAACGGTAATTTTGCACTTTTTTCGCAAATTTCTGATTTAGTATTTGCATTTTAGCTTTTTTAATAAATACGCTAAATGTAAACTTTTACCAGTAACTCTTTATATTGATTCTTACGTAACAGATGCTTTCTTTTATTTCTATATCTTAAAGCATCGTTGAACGGAATAGTAAAGGTACAATAAAGCTTCTTTTCCGTATTAAAGTTTTCTTTTGCATCAAAATACAAATACCAAGAGAACTCCGTTTCACTCTCGACTTTTATTTGCGTTACAAATTTGTCAATGATATTTTCATCAAAATTTGTGCCGTTAGTAGAGATAAATTCATGCAAGTGCTTTTTGATTTGCTCCTTTGAGAACGGATATGACTGCGAAACTCTCGGCAGATTTTCATAGTCAAGCAGCTGTTGTTCGGCTTGCTTTTCATCCGCATCGACAGCAGCTTTTAGTCTTAAATAATTGTACCTGTCTATCTCGCCGTTCAAACGCATTTCAATAAGTCGTTCTGCTTTTTCGGAAATCTTTTTAATTTCTAATCTATATTCATTTCTTATTCTATCGATATCTTGCTGTTCCATTACTGTTTCGTTCATAAAGATTTTAATAGCTTTTTCTAATAGCCCGCTATCTTTCCAAAGTTTTCTGAAAACCACCTTTGCCATCATCTCAAGTTTCCAACCGCAAATAGCTCGCATGTCGCAAAAGCCTTCACTTTTTCTATTTGTAATTTTATTCGCTCCTTTATTTATCTGATTATAGCATTTATAACCGACAGGTCTTTCGCCGTTTAATTTTGGTCTCCACTTGTCCATACGCATAGAAGAGCCGCATCGGCATCTCAACTTCTTTGTCCAAATATTCCCACCTTTATGTACTCCCCAAAACTGCATCTTTGCTTTGCCATCAACATTCACTATACGCATATTTCGCCTGCTTTCTCGGATAAGTTTACAATGTTCCCACTGTTCTTCAGATATAATTGGTTCAAAGGTAGCAGCGACATACTCAAATGTATTTTCATCATGATTAATAATTACTTTCTGTTCAAGAAAGTTATTTCTATGAGATTTATTGTACGCCATTATGCCCTTATAAATCGTATTTTTCAAACATCTCAAAATTCTCGTGCTATCCCATTTGATAAGTCCGCTTGAATTAATCCGTTCTCTTTTTATCAATTCGTTCCGTATCGCTTGTACACCTAAACCAGATTCATACAAATCGAAAATCATACGCACTGTTTCCGCTTGTTCTTGATTGATTACGTAAGTATCGCCTACTCTGTCATAACCCAAAAGGTTGCCGTTTCCGTATAGAACGCCGTTCTTTCTGCTTATGGCTTGTCCCGCTTTGATTCTTTCCGACATCTTACGGCTTTCTTTCTGCGCCACCATTGCTCTTATCGTTAAAATCATTTCTCCTTCGTTATCCATAGTCCGAATACCATCCTGCACAAAAAACACTTCTACTCCGTAATTTTTCAGTTGCCTTGTAATTTCAAGACACTCGACTGTATTCCTCGCAAATCTTACAACTTCCCGTGTTACAATTAAGTCAAACTTACCCATTTTCGCGTCATCTATCATTCTCATAAATTCGGGGCGTTTCTTTGCCTGTGTACCGGAAATCCCGTCGTCCACGTATCTCTCGATAATAATCCAATTCGGATAACTTTTCTTTAATTCCTCGTACCACTGCATTTGATTGCCCAATGCATAGGTTTGCTCTTCGTGTTCCGTAGATACCCGTCCATAGAACACTACTTTATTGTTGCCGACTGTTTGATAATTTTTCATTTTTTGTTCTCCTGTAATTTTGCGTATTAATATAAAATACACTTTTTTCTGAGAACACAAAAGCGATTTATTACCTATTACTTGTCTTGCTGCCATATTCCTAAAAATCAGTGTAACAGCCCATCAAAAACGTGCTTATACGTTACATGATAAAGCAATTATATCCATACTTATAACTGCAAGACCTGTAATTAATTTGTCGAAAAACATAGAAAAACAGCCCGTTTTCGTGTCGAAAGCGGGCTGTTTGTGGGTTTTTATAGATTATTTTTTACGTTCGTGTCGAATATTCGCTTGTGTTGCTGTGTTACAGGGGTAAAGCATTTCGGCTTATAGTCTGTCATCCGTATTGGCATAAATCCGCAATTTTTTTGTGTCAAACAAGTACGACACACCCTATATATATTACAATAAAATCATTAGTTAGTCAATTTTTCTGCATTGGCTTTTTATGATCTTACTTTTTTCAATTTTATAATTACACAATAAATCGGTTACATATAAACCCTGACCAAAAGATCCTGCCATTGCGTAGGACGAAGAAGAGCATTTACCTCTGTTCTGTAAGACTTCGCCTCTTGGAAATCAATCGAAAATTCCCAAACCATTTTTTTCTCATCATTCGCCTTTTCTACGAGATTAAAATTCATATACCATTCAAAACAGGTTTCCGTCCTTGGAATAATAGTATCCACAAATTTGGAAATCACATCCCTATCTATACAATGCGCGGTAAAATCCATCTTTTCCAACAAAAAGTCTTGTATTCTCTCCGTTAAGCAATCCGGATCGGTTTCGGCTTTTGAATCAAGCGTAGATCGTTGTCTAACCAACTCTTCTTTTTTCTTTTCTAAATCGGATTTGAATTCCAAATACTCCGACTTCGGCAGTTCGTCGTCTATGCGCATTTGCGTTAATCGCCTCATTTTTGCATCTATTGCCGCGATTTGCTGATCCAACTCGCCTTTTCTTTTATCGTTTTCAATTTTTCCTTCACGTGCATTAACACGATACAATGAAGAAACTTCTCCCAAAATATCTTTTCTACTTCCCCATAGTCCTGAAAAAATATGACGAGCCATCATTTCAAACTTCCAATCGCAAACTTCTCGCAAATCACACGCGCCGCTTGAATCAACCCCTGCCTGTTCTCGCACGGTCTTTGTACCGTTATTTAATTGATTATAGCACTTATAACCATAAATAATTTCGCCACTTTTGTTTTTATGCCATTTATTCCTACGCATTCGATAACCACAACGACACCTTAACTTTTTACTCCATATATCTTTACTTGAATATATACCACTTTCTTTACGCACTTCTCCGTTTTGCGTCAGATAATGACAATGCCGCTTCTTTTGTTCTCGTATTTCTTTACACCTATCCCACTGTTCCTCGCTAATGATTGGTTCATAGTTGCCTTTAACATAAAGATAAGTATCCTCATCGTAATTCTTTATAATTTTTTGGTCAAGAAAGTTATTCCTGTGAGATTTTAGATAACCTTGATAGCCTTTATATGTTGCATTATGCAAAATACGAGAAATTTTTGTATTTTCCCAACGCACCAAGCCTGAACCGTCTTTGCGACCTCGCCTAATCATTTCGTCACGAATTTGCGTAATACCTTTCCCCGCCGAGTATAAATCGTAAATCATTCTTACGGTTTCTGCTTGTTCGGGGTTAATTACATAAGTTCCTGTGTTTTTATCGCGGTCATACCCTAAAATATTTCCGTTTCCGTATAAAACGCCTTTATCTCGACTAATTTTTTGTCCTGCACGCACGCGCTCCGAAGTTCTTCGGCTCTCTTCCTGTGCAAGCGTTGCCATAATCGTAAGTCGAAGTTCTCCATCGCCGTCCATCGTCCAAATGTTATCAACGACAAAGTAAACTTCGACGCCATAGTTTTTTAATTCTCTTGTAACAACAAGCGTGTCAACCGTATTTCTTGCAAAACGACATACTTCGCGCGTTACGATCAGGTCAAATTTCTTCTGTTTCGCGTCTTGCACCATTTGCAGAAACGCAGGTCGTTTTTTTGCTTGCGTTCCGGTAATGCCTTCGTCGATATACTTTTTTAACACGATCCAATTATCATGACTGTTTGCTTGATCGTCATACCATTGCATTTGATTTTCCAACGCAGCCAACTGCGCTTCGTGTTCGGTGCTTACGCGCCCATAAAATACAACTTTTCGCTTTCTCAATCTATCCAAGTTCACGTCTGTCGGCATTACAACATCATTTGCAATCAAATCAATTCACCTCCGTATAAAGTTTATTTTGTAATGCAATACTTTCTCCATATTGAAGACTTTTTCGTTCGATATTTATATATTTTTTATCGTCTATCAGCCCGTTTTCGTGTGCAATCTCCAACATTTTGAAAGCAATAACTTTGTTAATTATATCCATATTCAATTCTGTTTTGTTCATTTTTCCTCTCCTTATAAATTAGGGGAAACGATAACAAACAGTTGAATATGTATTTGGCATTACCACTTTATACTTTATCGTTTCCCGATTTTGTATTCTTCGTGGAATGCCAAACGGCATTCAAATTATTAAATTGTATCAGACCGGACTACTTATTATAGGTCTTTTCGTACTCGGCTTTCAAAGATTCGTATCCTCTGAAAATCAACTGCACTTTCGTGATATGGTGCTTCGCCAAAAAACCGTTGATTTCGTCGAACAAATCGCGCGGGATCATCGTTCCGAAATTTCCGCTCGTCTGCTTGCGCTTATCTTTGTTGCGTTCCTCGTAACTTCTTCTTGCCGCTCTGCGCGGCGTTGTTTCTTTCTTTTCCATAAAAACCTCCGTATTAGCCTTGTGAAGTAATGGCACAAATCAACGCGCCGATGATGTTCATTACGAAATGCCCGATAATAAGCGCACCCGCTAATGCAAATCTGCCGACTGTTCCAATGATTTTTAATGCTTTCATACCGATACCTCCGTTATTTTACATAAACGATTTCGTTCAAGATTTCTTCTTCGATAAGCCTTTGCATTTCCGTTTCTCTTTTCAGGTTTTCCATAAAGTCTGCCGACCTTTTGAAACGCTCTTCTTTTGAGAACTTTTCATACATCGTTTCGTACAATTCGTCGGCGGCTTTATCTACGCCGTGCAGGTATTCGGGAAGATTCGCAATCGTCCAATCGATTCCTTTATCCTCCAAATACTGTTTAGCAAGCGTTCCGTACTTGCCGTAAACGTGCCTTTCAGGTTTAACAGACTTTTGATAAACCTTGATTTCCGCTACGGTCAACCCCTCGCCCGCTTCCGCTTTTCGCATTACTTTTGCTTTGTTCATAGTTCCACCTCCGATTTTCTCTCGTCGTATCAATACGATAGCATCCGAATCTGTATTTGTCAAGCTGTTTTGACCACTTTTCATAAAATATTTTCAAAATCTGTCCGTAAAACCGATTTTACTCTAAAACTATTGGTATTTACATAGTTTTTGCGCATTTTCGGTATAGAAAAGGAACGCTCCGAAGAACGTTCCTTATTCCTTAATTATTTGTTTGTCATTCTCTGTCCCACTCTATATCCATAATCTCTCTTAACTTGGATATAGCGGCAGAAACAGTTTCCCTGCTTAATTTGTCTTGCTCGTTAAACACATAAATACGTTGCATTTCATCGAACGCGCTTTCAAACTCTTTGTTTCCGTCAAGCCCTCGGAAGTAATCGAAGTTTGCTATTTGCATATCCGCGGCAACACCGCCTTTGCGGTTCAATTCCTCTTTGCGTTTATACCCTATTACTTCAAGAACGCGTTTTTCGTCATTCAGGAACGCTTTGATCTGCTCGTTATCGAGAAGCACGGTTAAATCGTAAACGTGCTTTGCAACGTCGCTGTAATCTTTCCGTTCAAAGTAAAACTGCGCGGCAAACACCTTGTCGATAAAAATTCTTTCAAGCGAAATCGTTTCGATTTCAAACGGTTCTACGCTATACACTTCACGCATTATCTTTTGCTGTTCTTCGCTTGCAAGTTCATAAAGGTGCGGCGCAATCGTTATTCTGTCGGTCGGCTCGCTTACTGTAAAGCTCGTGGCTTCTATTTTCACTCTGCCGAAGCGTTGTAACGCGTCCTCTTTATCAAGCGCATACATCGACTCGTAAAGATACTCGCAAGTAATGCTTCCACGATGATTTTCAAGTGTTTCCCCTTTTTCAAGGCAGCTGAATTTCAGCGTGGCGTTTTCAAGCCGCTTTTTCGCCTGACTTGCCGTTGGACAATCTTCGATATACACCGTAAGGTCTATATCTTCCGAAAACCTGCGAATAGATTTCAATGCTTTATAAAGTGCCGTACCGCCTTTGAAATAAGCATACGCCTGATGTTCCTTTTCCGACAACTCTTTCAGTAAAAGCGTAACGTAATAATCTTTTTCCAAAACGTCGCGTCGAACGGAACATTTCTTCGATATATCGTCCACTATAAGTTGAAATGCCGCTTTATCTAAATGTAACTTCATATCAGTTTACTCCTCTCGCAAGTTCCGAAAGCCCCGCATACACATTATTGTTATTGTAATACTTCGCATACCCTATAAGTCGTTCAAAACTCAAACCGAACGTGCCGATTTGTTTTCTTAAAATCTCTTGATAGTTATCCGCTTCGATTTTGACTTTCATCTTATTGTCAAGCATATCAAGTAATTGCAAATATCTGTAATTATCCCGATTGATCTGAATAACGGGTTTAATAAGATATATGCCGTCTTTTTTATCTTCCGTCGTATATCTCGTTCGCGTGGTTACGATATAAGTCATATTCGGCATTTGCGTCGTAAGCCCTATCTTATTCATATAGGACGGTCCGGACTCGTATCCGATTACCTCATCGCCGTTCACAAGATACGTTCTTTTAATAAGCTCGGTCGTGTCGATTCCCGCAACGCCGAAAGGCGTATGCACCGTTTTGTAGTAAACACCTTTTTGGTAACGCACAAAGTCGGGATTACGCCTTTCATAACGTTGCAAAGTCATATTAAACGTTGCTTTATCCGTGTCGGGTAACTTTGTTTTTACATACTCGTAAATCTCGTTCGTATACAATGGAACTCTCAATTCTGCTTTCCGAACAAATTCGTCGATACATTGCATAACAGTCATTGTCGCGCACCTCCTTATGATATTTTATGCGTGCAATATTCTTTTTATTTGCACTATAATAATATCACAAGTTTAGTGTGTTGTCAAGCCGATTTCTCGCCCTGAAATTGAATTTTTTGTAAAACCTTGTCTTTTTACCCCGCAATCAGCGCCGCGATACCTTTTACAAGATACGGACAAGCAACGAGAATAGCAAAGATGACGACAAGTCCGATGACGTAATTTTTAATCATCTTCCGAGCTTTTTCTTTATCTTCGTTCCTCTGCGCAATTGCAAAGAATACGCCCATCACGATACTCCATACGCCTGCGGTCGCTAATAGCACCCACCACATATAAGGCTGATATTGACCGAACAAATATCCGATATACGATGATACCTGTTCATATTGCTCGCCCATATTCTGCGTGGTAATCGCTCCGCAGTTCGTGCAAACGTAAGTACGAATATTTTCGCCGTTTACTTCCTCCGTTCCCATGAGTTCATAGTTATGCCCCGTCGCGGGTATATCCGAATAATACTCTTTCTCGCACTTCGTGCAATGGAATTTTCTCTCGCCCTCAATTTCGCAATGCGGTTCGCGCACGACTTCCGTTTCATAATCGTGTCCGGTTGCCGGAACGATGTTATCTTTATATTCGTTTCCGCAAGACAGGCAGGTATGAAGCGTATAACCTTCGTCCTCGCAAGTTGCGATAAAATACGAATCGGTGAATTTATGCCCCACTGCTTTCAGAATTTCCGTCTTTACGCAATCTTCGCAACGGCGGCATTTCTTTCCGCGATAGCCTTCTTCCGTACAGGTCGGCGCAACTTCGATTTCTTCATAGTCGTGTCCGAGCGGCGGCACGAACGTATCGTTATATCCCGTCCCGCAACGTGAACAAATATGCGTTGTGTATCCCTGTTCCAAACAAGTCGGTTCTACAACTTCCGCCTTATAATTATGACCAAGCGGACTTACGATTTTCGTTTCGGTCTGCGGACAACTCGTGCATTTTCTTTGCTCTACGCCGCTCGCCGTACAAGTCGGTTTCGTCAGACTTGTCCATTCTCCGAAATCGTGTCCCGTTGCGTCTGTGTAAGAGTCCGTATAGGTATGACCGCACCTTTCACACTCGTGAATAGTATTTCCTCTGTCGGTACAGGACGGATCTACAACGATGTCTTTATAACTATGACCGAGCGCGTCTATATCCTTTTCATCAACGTAAGAACATACCGAACACGTTCTCTCGTCTTTTCCCAAGTCTACGCAAGTAGGCTCTTTTACGGTTGTCCATTCGCCGTATTTATGTCCTTCGGCTTCGATAAAGTTATCCGTATAGGTGTTTCCGCAGGTTTTACAAGTATATCTCGTATAGCCCTGCGCAGTACAAGTCGGTTTTACGATTTTGTTCTCGTAGTCGTGTCCTTTGGCTTCGATAAAATCTCCGTCGTAACTATCGCCGCAACCCGTACATTTATATATGGTATAACCTTTTTGCGTGCAGGTAGGCGCAACCATAGAATACCTTGCGTAGTAGTGATCTACCGTGAATTTATACGTTGTCGAACGGTTGGCGTCGTTGGTGATTATGAAAGTATATTCGCCCTCTTGTTCAATCCACATTCCGCTTGTATAGATTTTCCCGTTCAGCGTTGCATAGCAGTTACTTGCCGTCCAAATTACACAAACCTTATGGCTATTGTCCGATTTCACTATCGTTGCTTCGGGTGCGTCGATACTCATATACATATACCAAGTATCGCTCCTGTTTCTGAAACCGTCCACTGCATAAAAAACATACGTGCCGTTTTCCGCCGTTTTGGGAAAGACGACGCTTGAAGTTGTGCTTGCCACAAACGAAGCGCTGTTCGGCGTTTTGTAATACAGCGTTACCCCGCTGTAATTATCCGAAGCGGTTACTGTAAACCCGTCTTTCAACGTTTTTCCGAACCCGCCGACCGAACTCGTAATCGTAGGGCTTGTGTGATCCATTGAAATCGTATAGGTTTGCGAAGCGTTCCCCGCGTTATCCACGCAATAGAACGAATACGCGCCGTCTGCCGTCAGTTGCGTTCCGCTTGCGTATTCGGTATAACTCGACGCGCCGGGCTTTTTAACATAGATTGTTTTTACACCGCTTTCGCTGTCCGTTGCCGTCGCCTTGATATAGTTTGCTATGCTTTTGAATCCGTTCGATACCGAAACATCTCCCGAATATAAAGTCATTGTCGGCTTTGAAGAATCAATCGTAATGCTTTTCGTCGCGGAAATGTTCCACGCGTTATCTACGGCTCTGAACTGATACGTTCCGCTTGCCGCGCTTGCAGAAATACTCGTTCCCGAAGTATAGGTCAGCCAAGACGAACTGCCCGGCTTTCTATACTGTAAGTAACTGATTCCGCTCCCGCTGTCCGTTGCCGAATAGGAAAACGTCTGATTCGTGTAACTTCCCGTAATTTCCGTACCGTTACTGTTCTTAATCGTCCCTGTGGGTTTTACAGTGTCGAGATACAGAAAATATGTTCTTGAAGTATTGCCTGCTTTATCTTTTGCATAGAAAGAATACAAACCGTTCGTAGCCGTACTTGCTATCGTAGTAGATGTTCCCGCACTCAAATAAGAACTGCTGTTCGGGGATTTAACGTACAATGCACTGACACCACTGCCGGAATCAGACGCTGAAACGTATGTAGACGAGTTTGTATATTTCCCCGTAGAAGAAGTTGACGCTCCCGAAACAGTCGGTGCGCTTTGGTCAACGGTAAACGTAAAGGACGCATTAAAACCCACTGAATCGTATTGCCTTGCATTTACAAGCCAACCGCCACTCGCACCAAAACTTGCCGTATATGTTCCATCTGCAAGTCCCGTCAACGTGATTGTCTTTGTGCCGCTTCCTACACCTTTCCCCGCACTATTTACAACCGAAACCGTCGGCGTCCCCGAAGATGATGACAAAACGATTGTCACCGTACTGCTTCTTATGTATCCGTCCCAAGTTGCTGTTCCCGACGCACCCGAACCATACAATGAAACCGAATACGTCGAATAATTAAACTGTCCGATTCTTGCAGAAAAACTTAATGCTGTTCCGCCGCCCGTTATCGATTTACCGCCATTACTGCTATACCAAGTCGAATATGTAATAGGTATTGCATATTTCGGAGTTGTCACCGCCGCCGCATGCGCCGTCGTGCCGCTTGCAAACAGACTTGATAAGCCTACCGCAAAACACAGCGCGAACACGGCACATAACAGCGTTCGTAAAATGCTTTTTCTTTTGGTTTTTACCATTTAACTACCCTCCTTATTGTAATTTTCGCCTGTTTTATCTTCAAACAGGCTTTTGATGTATTCGCCCGTCGTAATCTTTACGTTGGTGCGAAGTTCGGTCGAACCGATGAAAAACACCTGCCCCGTTACCGCCGAGATAATCATTCTCTGTTCGTCCGCATTGAAACTGTCGCCCGCCTTGTAAACGTCCAAAACGTCTTTCATATCCGGCGCAGACAGTTTGAATATAAAGGTATACTGCGAGTTTTTGAGAATTGCCGAAGTCTTGCTTCTCAATTCTTCGTTCGCATTCCAATCGGCTATGTTCTGCGTTGCGGGAATAAACGAGCCGTTGTATTTACGGATTCGCTTACTCATCGAGAAGAAAAAGTCCAATGCAATCGGGAATTTCGCGTCGATGAATAAATGTGCTTCATCCGCAATGATAAGCGTTCGCAAGTTTTTCCCGCTTTTATTCGCTTCCCTTGCGTTGATGACTTCCTGCTCTATAAAACGGAAAACAAGCAACATTTGCGCGTTGGCTACGGTGTTGTTCTTGTTTGCAAATAACGACTGAAAGTTAAAGTCTATCAAGTCGGCATTCACTTTCAACGTAGACGGCGCGTTCCAAATATCCGAATATCTGCCGTTTACGAATTTCTGCAAATACAATTCCGCCGTCCGCATATCCCGCAAAGTCAGGCTGTCCGTTTCTTCCTTGTTCTTTTCCCGTAAGACCGCCAATAAGTCGGTAAACAGCGGAAAATCCTCGGCATTAAGTCCCGTGCAGTCCGTTGTTTCATAGATTCCTTTTCTCGCATACGCTTCCACCGCAAGGTTGTTTATAAGTTCGATAACGTCGCTGTTCGCGCCCACGAAAACAATCTTGAAGAAACTTTCGAGCATTTTTAGGTGCGTATTGAACGTTACGACCGGATCTGCGGGCAAGCCGTCCTCGGTGAGAATTTTATAGATATGGAACGGGTTGATTCTGCCCTCTTTCGCATTGCCGACGTCAATCAGATTACCCGACAAGTTTTTCGTCAAGGTCAGATATTCCGCTTCGGGATCGAGAATAATCACTCTCGTGTCGTTCGCCCACTCGTTTGCGATAAGCGACTTTAAGAAAAACGATTTACCTGAACCCGATTTACCGATAATCATACCGTTGCTGTTCTGATACAGATTTCCGCGTTTCCACATATTGAATATAAACGGAAAACCGTTGGCTTTGTTCTCTCCGAGCATAATACCACCGTCATCCATAACGAACGTGCGGACGAACGGAAACACCGCCGCAAGCGACGAACTGTTGATACCTCTCTCATAATTTTTAAGCGTACTCACAGGCGAAATTGCCGACGACTTGAAGCCCTCAATCTGCAAACCGTAAAGGTTGGACGGCTTGAAATTGCCCGTCATAATACTTCTTCTTACAGCCTTTTTGTAATTATCATCATCAAGATAGTTATACGCCGTGATAGTAAGCGTAACGTCGAGAAGCGACTCGTTTTCCGTTTGCAGACTGTCTAAAAGCGCGTTCATCGTTTCTCTGTGGGTTTCTGCGCTGTTTGCTTCGCTTGCCTTTTCGGAAAGAATTTGTTTTGTTTCCATTTCTCCTATACATTTGTCGATACGTTTTATAGCCTTGAATTTATCTACGGGTTTAACGTGCAGAACCACTTTCGTGTTCGGAATATTGAACACGTCCGCGCCCCAAGCGTTACGAACCCTTAACGGATAATCCGCAATAGCAAATACCGCCGCTTGCGTTCCGTCCATCGTATAGCTGTTGGCTCTGAACTCAGCCTTTTTCGGTTTTACCCACGCTATAAGTCGATTATCTTCGATTTCTTTGATTTCACGCTCATCGAAATTGCGCGAAAAACTGTATTTCAGGAATATCGCCGTTTCCCTTCTGCCGAGCAGTTTTGTGTTCAGTCCGCACTTGTTGATTTCGCTTGCAACGTTGATTGTCGTATTTTCAAGGTCGAGTTCGTTTCTGCCGTAAACGACGATATAATAGTCCGAAAGATACTGCTTGCGGATGTTGTTCATCTTGTCGATACGGTCGATTCGCTCACGCAAAATAGCCGTCTTTATTTCTCTGACTTGTTCCCCGTCTACGCTTTCTTTCATCTCGGCAAGTCTGCCGAAAAGGTCTTGCGCGAAGTTGTCCAAGTTTACGGGACGGTCTATTTTTATAATGTCGGCGCATTGCGTTCCGTCGAGCATTTTAAGCGCGTTTGCAAGGTAGTCGATGTCGATATTCTGCTGAACAACGTCCTCGATACCGAAATTCTTTTGTCCGACTTTGATTACTCTGCCGTAGTATCCGCCGTTGTATTCGATAAGCCCGTTTTCCTTGATGTCTTTTAGATTCAAGAGCGCGTCCACGCGTTCTTTTTGTTTGTCTGCGTTTTCGGTGTACACCTTTTTCGCAAACAGGAATTTGATGTTTTCCAAGATACACGAATAGAAAATACCGTCCTGCGTCGGCATAAACATTACCACCGCAAGCAGTCCCATAATTACGGCAAACACAAACGCGCCCGAAGTGATTGCAACGAAAATAATTGCAAACACGATCAACGCAACGATTACGTCTGCCATCGAATAGCATTTCCATACCGTGTTTTTTACTTTGATTTTTTTCGGAATTATTCTCATTCTGTGCTTTCACCTCCGCTACTTTCCGATCCTTCCGTTGTTTCGGCAGAAGTTTTATCTTCGGAATATTTATCCGAATTATCCCCTCCGCCACTACTGTCTGCTTTGTTTTTCCTGTGATTCGAGATTGCTTTTCCGATACTCGCGCCGCCGTGAATGATTTTATGAGCCAAGCCGAACGTTGCCGCTCCGACCATACGCGAACCATAAAACGCCGAGCGTAAGAAGTTACCGCCTGCGTGCATATCGTCCGCCTGTCCGAACAGTTTGCAAAATAGCGCTTGTCCCGCAGGAATAACCATTGCCCCGCCGACGATCATAAAGATAAGGAACATCGAATTGCCGAAACCGCTGATTTCGTCTATTCGCATTCTTGTTATAAGCGGCAGAAGCAGAACGAAGATATTTACCGAGAACACCGTTCCGTAGGCAATCACGATTTTCGTTATAAACGTTTCGCGCCAAGTCTTGAATCTCGCTCCGTCATCGAGCGGAAGCGTTGACATACTCATCGGCATAACGAAGTACATAAAAATGATTTCATATACCCTTTTTGCCAAGTTGAGAACCGCAACCACAAGTGCGATTGCAAGCGCAACGCCGGCAATGAGCGACGGCAGATACAAGAACTTGTCGGGATTGACCATTCCGTTATATTTCCATTTGTCGGGAAAAACGAAACCCGTAGTATAATCTCCGAAAATCTCTTTTACGCCAAGCCGGGATATATCGAATTCGGACACCGAATACCCGTTTATCCAATCGCCTGCGCAGGCATTGAACAACGCGCTCGATAATTTCGTCGTATTGCCGATCTGAAATATCTGCGATACAAGAACGAGTAATGAGTTGGATATAAGGATAATCAGGAACAGGACGGTAAGCATAGCCATTGTGCCGAGAAGTGCCAAAAAGAACTTGCCGACGATAGTCGATACGTTCCGTTGCGAGTTAATCATATTTTTGATAAGCGCAGCTATCGTAAAAATGCACGTCAAGCCTATCGCCAAAATAAAAATGCACCAAAAGATTGTATTGACCGTGCTATCGCACGCCAAAAATTCGATGATATTGACCTTTTCGCCTTTATACGTTACGTCCGTTATTCCCGATATAGCCGAAAAGATTTCCATCAGTCCGTCTACGAGTTTTAGAAGCCACAGAAAAAGAAGCAAGCATAACTGTTGAAAAAATATAAGCATTCTGCTCCTCCTTAAAAGTTAAAAATATAGGGCGGCAAAAAACTCTGCCGCCCCGCGCAAAATATCCGCTCTATGCGATTACGCAGTTACCCAAGCGGAAAGACCGTTGATAAGAAGCGGCGCACCCATTGCGACGACGAAGATGATAATGATACCGATGATAAGGTTTTTGACCATATCACGAGCATTGATTTTTTCCTCGTTCTTGTGTGCGATGGCAATCTTAATTCCTACGAAAGCACCCCACACGACAACTACGCCGGCAAGTGCCATTACGATATAGATCCAGAACGAATCCATAAGGGTTTGAAGTTTGCCGACGATTTCGGCAAGGTTTTCGTTAAGTCCTGCTGCAAGCAATGTATTCATATATTATTTGTTCTCCTTTTCGTTTTCTTTTTCGGTTTTCTTAATTTTTCCTGTTTTCTTTTTCTTAATAATGAAGAAAGTCACTCCACCGCCAATGCCCAAAACAAGCAAAATAGGCAATAAGATAGCGGACGCTGAAACTTTTTTCTTTTCTTTTACGCTATCGTTCGGCGTTTCGGTATTGTCTTTACCTTCCGATTCTGTCGGAGCGGAAGGTTTGTCGGTTTCTTCCGGGCTTTCAGGTTCTTTCGGTTGTTCAGGCTCGGTCGGTTTATCGGGCTGTTCGGGTTCGACGGGTTTAGTTTCGTTTTTCGCCAAATTCATTTCGTAAACCATCAGTTCCTCGCCGTTATCGTTCGTTACCGTAACGATATATTTCCCTTCAAGCACCGCAAAGTCGAGTTCTCCGTTTTCGCCCGGAATCAGCACAACGCCGCTTCCGTCATCCGCGCTCGTAAATTCCGCTTTCACGAATTCGGTGCGATTATCCCCGCACTCGCAAACGTAAGATACCGTCATCGTCTTTTCCTGTTCCCTTACTACCGCGTCGAAAACGTAAACGTGCGTATGCTCGTCGGGGTTTTCGGGTTTATCGGGATTTTCAGGCTGATCCGGATTTCCGGGTTTATCGGGTTCTGTCGGTTTGTCGGGCTGTTCAGGCTCGGTCGGAGTATCGGGATTTTCTTCGATATAACCGTCGTCGCCGCTCGTTACAAAGTCCGAAACATAGTTATAATCACACTCTTTGCAGGTGTACTTCGTGTAGCCGACTTTTCCCTCTTCCGCTTTTACGACAGTCTTTTCATAGTCGTGTCCTGCGGGTTTTACATAGTCGGTAACGTATCTGTCCGCGCAATTCTTGCAGGTATGTACGGTATAACCATAAGACTCGCATGTTCTGCCGACCGTCTTTACCTCGTAATCGTGTCCGATTGCTTCTTCGCCGTCCACCGTATATTCGTCGCCGCAGTTTTTACAAGTGTAAATGGTGTATCCTTTTTCAGTGCAAGTTGCAGGATGTTCGTCAGCCTCGTATGCGTGTCCCGTTGCCGGAACGTAACTGTCCGAATATTCATAACCGCAATCTTCGCAGTAATGAATGGTATATCCGCGGTGCGTACAAGTCGGTTCGATTACGATTTCTCCGAATTTATGCCCGTTTACATCGGTATAATTATCGGTGTAGGTATCGCCGCAAAGCGTACAGGTATATCTCGTATATCCTTTCGTAGTGCAAGTACCTTCCACCACCTCTTCCGTGTATTCGTGCGCACACTCGGCTACGGGTTCTTGTTCGCCCTCGTATGCAAACGCGGTAGCTCCGCCCGCGCCGATAAACGCGCTCATACACACCGTCAGCATTAACGCCGACAAAATGAATTTTAGTTTTTTCAAATGATTCCTCCTTTCAAGCTATTTCGTTGCTTGTTCCTGATATTCTTTCATTCTTGGCAACAGTTCGAGTTGGATTTTATCTGCCGCCACTCTGATTTCGTTTGCGATACTCCTGTTGTAATGTTCGGTAATTGCAAGCAGTAGTCGTACTTTGTGTTCATACGCCGCTTGTCGCACCGCCTTTTCGTCTTTACCGTCAAGGTACACGCAAATATTGTCCACAACGCGCTGAAGCTCGGCTTCCACGTCGTCCCATTGCTTGGTAAGCTTTGCAACGCGCTTTGCTTTGTCGTTTTCATCGGCTCTCGCTTCTTCAGCTTCCTGCTCTTCGATGAGTTCGGAAAGCTTATCTTCAATTTTTTGTCCGATATCGCCCGTGATGTCGAAAACGTAATTCTCTTTTTCAAACAGTACGGCTTCACGCTTGCCGATTGCCGCTTTACCTTCGGGGAAATAAACCTTTTTGAGTTCATACGACGGCGTGAACACCGTCCATATCGGTTCATAACCTCTGACCGAAACAATCGCGTCGCCTTTCTCGTCGCCGTTCAACCTTTCAAGCATACCCACCGAAATAAGCGGTTGAAGCGTTGCGCCCGTGTTACTGCTTGCGGGGTTATCCGCATTGGTGTTGACCGAGAACTGCTTGATTTTCTTCTGCCCGCAAAGTTCCGAAAACTCTTTTCGGGTTTCGCTGTCGTCCGAGCCGATAAAAATTTTGACGTTCCTATTTGTTCCATAGGGATAGTTAAAAAGAAAAAACGACGCAACCGTTTTGGTTACGCCGTCTTGCGATATAATTATTTAGTTTTAAAGTCTTTTAATTACCTTTCTTCTTTTTCTGTAATTCTTTTCCGAACACTTCAAAGTAAACCGTTTTCGGAGTTCATCGGGTAAATATGTATTCCTGCTTTCGGTCATTGATTTTCCTCCTGTTCTGTCCGTTTTTTGTTCGGGTATTGTACCCCTCACTACTATTGGAAAGTTTGAGGCATTCAGTTGACGGTCTGACAGGAAAAAATTTTTTCTACACTTTGCGCATTACGCTGATTCCGCGTTTTGCAAGTTCTTCGCGTATCTCGTTAGAGTTCATCGCATGATTTTCATCGGTATTTTTGCACAGAATAACCCATAGAACAAGCAATTTAATTTTTACATTTTAACTCATTGCTTTTTCCCATGTAAATATTGTACTGTTTTAAAACCAGAAAATCAATATATGATTTATTACAAGTCAAGTTCTGAAAGAAAACTACTTATCTCTTTTCTTTGTTCTCAATCAATCGCATAATATTGAAAAAAGGGGGGCTGTCGCATTAAAAAATTTATGCAAAAAAATGAAAACGTTTTTTAAGACTTATTGCAATTAATTCGACAGCCCCTTTATTTTAAGTGCTTCAAGCAGATCTCCAACGCAATCTATTTCATTCTTTGAAACCGAATTCCTTGCAGCCACCAAATTTAGTATTCGTTTCCGTTTTTTTGAGTTAAATATTCTTAACCATCTTTTAATCTGATATAACGGTAAAA
>OQWI01000182.1_pt1 | contig 29764 bp, 38 predicted proteins | sample 1691551 | NCBI WGS metagenome assembly OQWI01 (sample SAMN03418259, study PRJEB22391) | human gut metagenome | biome: human-gut; feature: organic feature; material: feces | host: Homo sapiens | place: Tanzania | collected 2013-01
GGGCGATTCCGTCTTCTTTCCGCTTCTTGCTCTCGTATTCGTAACAATCGCATTTGCCGTTCTGCGGACAGAGCCAACATTGAATATACGTCCCGTTTGCGTTGTCGTTCTTATCGCAGTGTTTAGCCGCTAAAAACGCCTTAATTCGCTCTTCTTTCTCTCTCGCGCGTCTTTCTTCGGCTCGGCGGTAATATTCCGCTCTTGCCGCGTTTATGTGCGTTTCAGATAGAGATTTTAACGCTATCTTGCGTATGAACTCTAATTCTTCGTCGTCCTTTACGGATAAGTTGTCGTAATCGATAAGTCCGTCGACGTGTTTATAAAAACTTTCCTTTATTCGCACGTCCCCGGGAATAGCCGTCTTTTCGTAAAACACTCTGAAAGCCGCTACGTCGTCGTTGAAGTTAAATAACCAATTCCCGAAGTCGCTCTCCGTAAAAGCCTTACTCTTCTGAAGTATATCGAGGTGCTTACGGTAATCGTCAAGGTTTATGTTTATCCCGCTTGACGTCCGAACGTTAAGGCTCGTATACGTCTTTTTATCTTTGAATACCTTTGCGTAAGCCTTTCCGTTATTAGCAAACAGATATAACATCGTCGTACTCCTTTATGCCGAGCAAGTTATTCATATCGTAACCCTGCTCGTCCGCTATCTCGAACAATTTATCTGCTATCTCGCCCAAAAAGCGAAACCGCTGTAAATCGTTGTTGACCTCGTCCTCTTTGCCTAAAAAGTGGTGAATGTCCGCGTTGTTGCCCGCTCGCTTCATCTCTCTTTGTATCGCGCGCCCGATTGCTACAAGCGACCGCGCCGTGTCTTTATCCCTCGGCTTTATCGTGGGCGTAGCCGAACCGCCGTAAATAGTCTTCATTCCCTTTCCCTCGCTTTATATCGCTTGTATCTGTACTACGTCGTCAAGACGATACGTTTTATATCCCGTACCCTGCGGCGCAAGATATACCGTGATTTCTTCGTCGATTGCGCTTATCTCTACGTAATTCACGTTAAGCACTTCGTCGACTATCTTTCCGTCTTTGTTCCTGTGAATGATTTTCATTCCCATTTTTTTAACCCTCCCGCCTTTCGGCTATAAATTTTATAAATTCGTCGAGTTCGGCGGCGGTCAATTCCGCCGCAAGCACCCGCCTTATTAACTCTGTCATCGGCTTCCTCGCTTATTTGCACACATTCCGTGTGCAGTCAAGCATTTTGCACACATTTTGTGATAAAATTTTTTTATGCAAAATTTAGGGGAAAAACTGAAAGAACTTCGTCTTTCAAAAAATTTAACATTAAAGCAAGTTGCCGACGATATCGGTCTAACCCGAAACGCTATATCTAACTACGAAGCGAATATCCGCGAGCCGTCGCTATCTGTTCTCAAAAGCCTTTGCGACTTCTTCGACGTTTCCGCCGACTACCTTATCGGGCGTTCTGACTATTGAGAGCCGCTTCTATAACGTCTCTTTCGGAGCAGTCGTACAACTCGGCGAGAATAAGGACTTGCGCTATATTCGGCAATCTAATGCCCGCTTCGTAATTCGTAATCGCTGACCGCGTAACCCCAAGAGCGGCGGCGGTTTCTTTTACCGTCTTTCCCGCGCTCGTTCTCAAATCTTTCAACGTCATACAGCCTGCTCTCCCGTGTATCTCGAAGCGTCTACGCCGTAGTAGTCTATGTAGTCCTGAACGTGTATTTTGCCCTGTATGCCGAGCCTGTCCGTCTTCCGCTTTATGTTGCGTATGATGATATAGGCTCGGTTTTGGCATACTCCGAGGAGTTTTACTATGTCGTCCGCCGTTAAGTAATCTTTGGCGAAGATTTCTTCTCGTTCTTGAAAAGTCATTCAACCACCTCTACGAATTTACCGTCTTTAAGCCGATAGAAAGTATCGGCTTTTATTTTCTTGCCGTCTACTTTTTTCATCTTTGCGTGAAGCAGCGGGTATTCTTTGCCGTTCCAGTTGCCGTATTCGGCAAGGACGATATACGACCCTTTTGCCGCTTTCGCTTTACTCTCTCTGCCCCACGCTACGGCGACGGAGTTTTTGCCCGTGTTAGTCGCTGCCGAGCAGTTGCCCGTGTTAGTCGCTGCCGAGCGGTCGCCCGTGTTAGTCGCTGCCGAGCAGTAGCCCGTGGCGTTCTCGCTTTTTTCTTCGTCCAAATACTCTTTGACGTACTCGACGTGCGCCTTTGCCAAGTCGGCAAAATTAAGTTCTGCGCCGATAGTTATCTTTTTGCCGCAGACTTTCGTATCGTCTTCGCGTTTATCGTCAACGTCTTCGAGTTCGACCTCGTGATACTTCCGCAGGTTGCCCTCGCTGTCGCACGGCTCGTAATGCCGTAAGACCTCTAACGGGTCTAAACAGGCGTGAAAACCGCTTTTGCAGAGTTCCGCTTTGTCTTCGGTATAAGTTTTGCCCTCTTCGAATTTGAAGCCCCGACAAGTCATATCAGGGTTAAAACCTTTGTATGCTTTCATTCCCGTTCTCCTTTTTGGTGATTGTAGAAGATTATTCTACAATATTGATAAAAAAAATATCCTTTACTTCCGTAGCCGATAAATTTAATAGATTGCTTATGTTCTGAATTTCGCTACAAAGAAATTCTCTTTTACCGTGAACCTTGTTAAAAAGGGTCGCCGTAGATAATTTTAAGGCTTTTGAAAGCGTTTTTAACGTATATCCGCGCTCTTTTATTTTCCCCTGCAATTTCTGCGTGTTCAATTTGCCACTCCTTTCGTAGAATTTAATTCTACACACATAATACACCCCCTTTTTGAGATTGTCAAGCGTTTTTTGTAAATTTGTAGAAAATTTTTCTCAAATTGTTGATTTTATTTTTTTCGTGCTGTATAATGTATTTAATTTTAAGGAGATTTTATGGGAAACTTAAAAGAGTTCGGCGCAAAGATTAGGCAAAAAAGATTAGACCTCAATTTAACGCAGGAAGAGTTAGCCAAACGTTGCGGCTATACTTCTCGTTCGAGCATAAACAAAATCGAACTCGGACTTGTAGACCTACCACAATCGAAAATTGCTACAATAGCGAAAGTCTTAAACGTACAACCCGCCTACCTTATGGGGTGGACGGATAACCCCGACCGTGAATTATCCGATAAAGAGAAAGAGTTCATCGATGCGGTCAAAGGAATGTCCGACGACGAGATAGATAAAATGAACGATTACCTTTCTTTCCTTTTAAGCAAACGGAAATAGCCCTCGCGTGCGTGCGCACACGCGCAGTTGATAGAATATAATATTTTATTTATAAGAATATAATATTTTATTTATATTCTTTCTTTCTTACTTACTCTAACCTAACTCTAACCTAACCTGTGTATACAGTTTGGATACAGATTGGATACAGAATGTATACATGACAAACGTATGTCATAATTTACGGGTAAAATTGCCGTTTTCGCGGCGTTGAAAAGGTTACAATTTGTTACCGACTGAAATAAAAAAAAGGGCGCACCGAAGCGCGCCGTGGTGTTAATATGTACAAAGATGATGAGAGAATTTATATCCCGTTCCGCGACGACCCGTGGACTGCCGAAGCAATCAGAATCGCGCGGGAAACGGGCGATATGAACAAGGTAGAAGAGTTTTTATACAATAGCGAAATAACGGACGAAGTAGCCGCGGTTATTCGCCAAAAGGTTAGAGAGATTCAAAACCACGATTTGTAATAGTCGGACTTTTTAAGGCTGTCTATAAACCTCTCGCTGCAATGCGCGGGTACGCACGACTTCACTTTTTTAACGCCGTCTATATCGACGAGATAAACGTAATGCGCGAAATAGTTATCTGCCCCGTCTTCATTTATGCGGCAGATGAACCGCGCCGAGGACTTCTTTTGGAATAAGTCCCGACGTTCGTCGTCGGTATAGCCTGCCGTATAGGTACAAAGACCGATACGCACGAATATTTTACCCCGTTCTATAATTTCTTTCTCTTCGTCGGAATACTCTTCCGTAGCGTTGAGATTTTGGGGAACGGTTTCCGAAAGCGCGGATATAAGCGCGGCAAAGGGCGCGATTTGCTCTTCGGTGGCGTTTGCGGATAGTTTCAGCGTTAAGTTATTTAACTCGTGTAAGGACTTTACAAAACAATCTTTTTGAGTGGTCTTTTCCATAGAGATACTCCCTTTATGTATGACAAGCGTTTGTCATATTTACAGTATAACATAAAAGACGGTCGCCGTCAATCGCTTTGTGAAATTTCTTCGGCTTTACGTATAAGGTCGTCGAGTTCTTCATCGGTGAGCCTTGCGGCGAGTAGTCTTCGGATAAAATCGAGTTGTTTTTCGGTCATAGTAGCACCCCTTATCTTATCGCGGCGTATCTGCCGCGTTTGCTTTAAGTTTACCACCTATCGACAAAAAGTCAATACGCAATAATGGTAAAACGGGGTATCAATTGTAGTAAAATATCGTATCACTTTTAATTTTGCGCCCGAATCGGCACACTTTTAATAAAAATATATCTTTACAAAGGGGAAAACGAATGTTAGTTGACGAACTTAAAGAACTCAAAGAAAAGAAGCGCATAACCAATCAGGAACTCGCGGACAAAAGCGGCGTTCCGTTATCCACTATCAACCGCATAATGTCGGGCAAAACTCCCGACCCCGGGTATTCCACCGCGAAAGCCTTACTCAACGCCTTAGGCGAACACGAAGCCAACACGCAAGGCAACGAGCGTATTATACGCATTTTAGAGCGTTACAACGCCCGTTTAAGCAAGTGGATAAAGATTTTATCGGGCGTAGTGCTTGCTATGACCGCCGTATTTGTTTTTTTGCTTATATGGGACTTATGCAATCTTAATATAGGCTTTATCCGCACGAGGTGATTATGGAGCATTACTACATAAGCAGTACGAAATCAAACATACAGGAACGGCAAACGAAATTAAACGGAAAGGTTTACGATATCGTCTTCCGTATCGTTACGCTCGACGGCGACGAGAAACAAAAGCGGCTATCGGGATACAAAACGAAAGCGCTTGCCAAAGAAGCGCATTTAGAGTTTATTCAGAAGTATTGCGAACTCGTTAAGCGCAACCCCATAAAGAAGAAAAAAGCCGTAGAAAAGGGCAAAGACGAATTGACCGTCGAAACCCTCGCCCCGCTGTATATAGCGTCTATGTCCAATCAAAACAAAGACAGCACGATATATGACCGTCGCGGCAATCTTTACAATTTCATTTTACCATACTTTCAGAACGCGAGAATTGCCGATTTAACGCCCGAAAGGCTCTACAAGTGGCAGGACGACCTTTGGCGGGCAAAAAACCCGAAAACGGGCGATTATTACTCGTACAGCCATTTATCCAACATACGCGGCACAATGAGTACGTTCCTTGCGTGGTGCGAGATACATTACGGGACTGTCAACAATCTAAGCAAAGTAAAAAAGCCGAAACGTCGCACGCCTAAAACCGCTATGCAGTTCTGGACGCGCGAAGAGTTCGACAAGTTTATAGCCGTAGTGGATAACCCCACCTATCGCGCGATTTTTTATACGCTGTTTTTTACCGGGCGAAGAAAGGGCGAGGTTATCGCTCTGAACGCCGACGACGTACACCGCGACTATATCGTATTCGATAAAACTTACACCCGTAAAACAGTCGACAAAGACGCGTACAAAATAACCACAACCAAAAACGAACGCCGCGCAAAGACCATTATTTGCGAGCCGTTGAAAGCCGCCCTTGCCGCCTATACGCCGCAAAAGCCTTTCTACTTCGGTGGCGACGCGCCTATACACGAAAATACCATAGCGCACGCTTTCGACCGCTATATCGAGAAATCGGGCGTTAAACGCATAAGAATACACGACCTGCGGCACTCGTTCGTATCTATGTGTATTCACCTCGGCGCAAGCGTTTACGTCGTAGCCGACCTTATAGGCGATACCGTCGCGCAAGTGTTCAAAACTTACGGGCATTTATACGACGAAGACAAGCAGGAAATCATCAGCCGAATCAAATAAAAATTTAGTAACAAAATTTAGTAACACTTTGAAAAATAATACCGTATAATACGGGATAGCAAAAAGGCAAAAATAGTAATTTTAGTAAAAAATATGCCGAAAAACAAGAAAAAACCGCCCCAAAAGGGCGGTTTTTATACTTGGTGGACAGGGGTGGAGCATACACAGCACAATATATTGTGTTTTTACGCCCTCATTTTGCCCTATATATTGTATCATTTTTCATTTTGTAACATTTTAATATTATTTTGGGGCGATTTTTCGGCTAAAAACTTGTCTAAAATAGCCTCTTTCGAGATGAAAACACACATCTCGGTGGTAAGCGTTTTAGAGCCGATAAAAAACCAACCCGTAGTGAATTGAAGCGTTATATTTACGATATCCGTTATACACGAAATGACGTTGATTTGCCCGAACGAAACGGAGAAGCCTATCATCGCGGAAAGCAACGAAATGAAAATCATCGTCGGCAAGCCTTTTAATATTTCTTTGCCGTTCTCTAACTTTTCGTTAATGGAGTATATCTCTTTTTTATACCCGCCGTCGGAAGAAAACGCCGTTACGAATTTACGATAATCGAGGCGTAGGTATTTGACCTTTTTCGTGTCTAAATACTTTTTGACGTATTCGTCGCTCGTTACGTACTCGATTTCGCGTTTCTTATTTTCGAGTTTTGTAATTTTTTTGCCGATTCCGTCGTTTAAGGGTTTTATTTTCAGCCGTCCTATCTTCTCGTCGATAGCCGCCGCTTTACGCGCCCACCCGCGCATATACGCTTCGAGTTTACGCTTTTTGTTTTCGTTTATTACCCACGAGCGGAACTCGGCATAATTTATCTTTTCGGCGGTCGTTCTTATTTTCTCCTGCATACGCAATAATTCGGGCGATTTCTGCCCTACCTGATAGCGGCTGTTAGAACCAAGATATTTACTCATTGCAGCCGTTGCTATGCGGAGAAGTAAAGCCGTTATGAAACTCGCCCAAACTATTTCTTTGAAAGAGAAATTAAAGTTTATAAGCGTCGAAAGCGCGGAAAGCGAAAACAGGGCGATAGCAAGTATAACGGTCGGCAAGACCGACAGGAATTTACCAACACCCGAAGACGGCTCTTTTTTGTGTGCCAAAGTTTCGTCGAGTAAATCGTTTTCGTTGAAATCGAACTCTTTCATTGTTTATCACTCCTCTGCTTTGAAAGAATAGGCTTCTTTCCACGCTTCCGCGTCGGGTATTGCGGGTTTTCTGTTTTTCTGCTCTACGCCGTCTACGATGATTTTAGAATGTCTTTCGTATACGTCGCCGACGATATCGATGAACGTTGACAATACCGACCCTACGAGCGAAACTAACGCTATAAGTATCATTTCATCGGACAGATAACGCATTGTGAGCGCAATAACGAAGAATATCGCGGATATCGTCAAAAGCGAACTGTTTTTGAACAACGTTAAAAACTTGTCCTTAAACGCCGCTATGACGAAGATAAGTATTATATATCCCCAAAAGCCGAACGCCGAGGCTTTCCCGGCGTAGGCTTCGTGATTGAGAATAAATAACAATGCCATAGGCAGAGCGTACACTAAAAAAGCGTACGCTCTGTAAAGTTTACATTTTGCTCCGTTAGTCATTGCTTGCCCCCTTTCAGGCGTTCGATTTTATGTCGGTTATAACTTTGTCCGCTTCGTCGCCTTTCGTTTCGCGTATGTAGTCTTCGAGAGCCTTAATCTCTGCCGCCTGCTTTTCTACCGCCGATTGAGTAGGCGTAGCGGTCAGGCACGCAACGGCGGTTTCAGAACCGCGCCACGCGTTAGTCGCTCCGTTGATAAGCGCGGTAAGTTGCGCCGATATAGTATCGATTTGAGCCTTGATTTCCGCATAGGTCTTTTTATCGATTTTCAGACTTTCGAGAACTTTCGTAAACTCAGTGCCGAGAGCCGCCGTCAAGGCTTCTTTCAATTTATCGGGGTCGCCCTCTTGTATCGCTTTCGTTAATTCGTCGGTCTTTGCTTGCAGTCCTTTATATAAGCCGAGTAATTGTTTATATTTTGCGTTCTTTTTAAGGTACGGCAACAACGCGCCGATTCCCATTAAAAGAGCCGAACCCGCCGAAATGACGAGCGGCAATATGTTTTTGGTAAAGTAGTCGCTTTCGCTTAAAATCGCCTTTATTTTGGCTGTTATATCTTCGGTCGGCTCGGTGTCCGCGTCGGGTACGTTTTCGCCGTCCGTCGGCGTTTTATCGTCGGCAGGCGTATTGTCGTCGGCAGGCGTATTGTCGTCGGGCGTGTCTACGACTTCTCCCGCAGGGGGTGTAACCGTATCGTCTGCGGCGTATACGGATATGCCCGCGCCGCCGAAGCAAAAGATGATTGCCATACAAAGGACGAGTAAAATAATTTTGCGTAACTTTTTCATTTTTGATATCTCCTTATAAAATGATTTCGTTTTGTTTTTCGAGCGCCGCTATACGACGTTCGATATCTTTGAGTTGTAGGTCTATCGCTTTCGTGTAGGTAAGCATTTCGAACGACCTACCGCCGAAGCCTTTCAGAACGAGCGGTAAAACCGTCCAACGCTTGCAAACTTCGCCGTTTTGGATAAGGCAGAAAGTAAACGTTATTTTGCCTGCAACGAGTAACTTTTGAGGTACGTCGTACTCATCGCTCGACAGTCTTTGCGTATGCTGCCCGCCCGTAGATTCGGCTATAACGATTAAATCGGTCGGGTCGTAATCAGATTCGACCTTGAGCGTTAATTTGTCGTTTACGCCTAAAATAAACGGTTCTGTGTTATCTATCGTGCCGTAAATAAGGTTCGAGAGTTTAACTGTTTTTTTCATCGTCTGCCACCTCGATGTCGTCTTCCCAACCGTCTAAGATAGCGGGGTCTTCAACTTCGACAGTTTTAATAACCTTTTTCTCTACGCCGTCTACGATTTCCACTTCGTCGCTTTCGTATCTTTCGATATGAGTATGACGAGTAGTCGCTTCTTTGTACGCCGCTTCGAGCGGGTTTTCGCGTTCGTTCTTTATAGTAAACGAAACCGAGTGCCGTTCGAGAAAGTTTTTATTGAGCGCGTTTTCTCGCGAGTTGTGTATCCACAGTTCGGCATAAACGCCGTCGCCGTGTCTGTCGAGTTTACGCACTACCGCGTATGCCATAGGTAAAGTTATACCTAAATCTTTTACTTCATAATTTTCTTTTTTAAGTCCCATAATTTTATACTCCTTTTTATATAGTCGTTACTGTGTCTGCCCAAGTGCCCGCTGGATATGTTTGTATACTGCTGTCGACGTCATCTGGCACATAGTATCTATATCCCGTTTCGGTTACGCTTGTAATGTAGTAGGCTAACGGCGATTCAGTATTTTTGAAACTTCCGTTTGCGGGATATTCAAACGTGTTTCCGAGTAGAGTTTTTAAGTCTGTAAGACTATTTACTTTAAGATTATTGCTTGAATAGACAACAAGCCGTATTCCACCGCCTACACTCATATTTGACGGCGTAAACGTAATCACGTGTCTATATAAATCGATATTGCCTAAACCAACGATTGATTTATTGCCAAAGAGAGTTTTGAGATTATCTTTGCAAATAATCGAGCGATTTCCGGGCGCGCCCGCCTCAAAGTCATAGTAGTAGACGCCGACCGCATTTTTTGCTTTTATTTTCGCGTTAGGGTTGAGCGTAAAGCCCAGATATGCCGTTTCATTTCCAACCCCCATAACTTTACCCAATGGAGTTAGCAAAAAATCATTTAACTTATCAATCGAAAAGACCAACTTTTGATTTGCTTCGTCAAGGTCGATACTTATGTTCGCAGAACCTAAAAGCGGAATCTCTTGCGACAAAGTGAACGTGTACTCTGAATCGTCTGTATTGATAATTTTAGCGACTGAAACGAGCGTTAAACCGTCCACCGTGTCATAAGTCATACTCGTGAAATCGCCGTTTACCGCGTCTATCGATTTCGGCGTTTTCCCGACTTCATTGATACCTTTGCCCGCGTCGACGAGTTGCTTTTTGGTATCGTCCCATTTAACTAAATGACCCGCCGTAAACTTTGAACTATCGGCTCGCGTCGCGACAGGTGAACCCTCGCCCGACTTAAACGTAAACACGCCGTTTTCGTCTACCGAACCCTGTCCGAACTTAACCGTATCGTCCGTCGGGTCGTAAACGAAGCCGTATGCCGTCGTCGGGTTTTTGTTGATAACTAAACCCGAAAGAAGCGTTTTAAGGTCTGTTTTACCCGCGTTCGTTTCGATTATAGCGTTTTTAACCGCGAGTGTAGTCGCTTCTTCGATAAAAGTTTTACCTTTTGCCGTGAAATCACCCGACACGACTAAATCGCCGTCTACGTCAAGGTCGCCCGTTATCGTGCCGCCCGCTATATCGAGTTTAGTGGCTATCGCCGCAGCAATATCGGCAGCCAATTTTTCGGTAAACTGCTTTAACGGTACGGCGTGTTCGGGGAGCGTCGCATAAGGAACGTGTACGCCCGAAATATTATCACGCTGAACTATGTGATACGGGTTAATATTAGGCGAAGTTGGACGCATCTTCTGCTCACCGCTCGCTGACTTAGTGTAGACCGTATCGTAAGGCGTTGAGCCGCTTTGTTTATCGAGTTTATTCGTCATTTCCGTTTGTATTGACGACAAAGCCGCCACGATTTGCTCATAAATATTCTCGGGCGCAGCCGTAGATTCCGACGGGACACCTTTCGCAACGGTTATATTCGTTGCTTCGGTAGCAAGCACTTCCGTGCCGTTCTGAATATAGAACTGTACCGTAACACGCCCGTGAACCTGCGTTATGCTCTTCGGCAACGTATACTCTTTGACGGCAAGCGTTACGCCGTTATATTCGACGGTTTTATCGCCCGTCATCAATTGCGGCTCGGTATTCGTACCGTCGGGAAGCGTAAACGCCACCGTTACCACAGAAGCCGACGGAAACGCGCCCGTTAAGTATACCGTGTTCGCTCCGTTCGAGTTCTGATTAAGTTGAGAGGGTACGACCGTAAGTCGCCCCTCTCCGCTTGCAAATATTAACATTTTTTATAAATACCTCCTCGTACTTATTTTAATTTGTGTTTGCCTATAAAGTACAACTTCATATCTTCCGTGTTATACTTTGCAGGGTCAGACCAATTGCCCGCAAGAACGACGTCGCCGCCGACCGTCTTCGTAATCGTCTTTACGTTTCCGTCGCTATCTTCAACGGTCATCGTTTCTTCCGTTTGGTCGGTTATAATTGCCCACGAACGCCATTGTTTGCCCGCAGGCGGCGTGGGAATGCTCAACGGGGATATGTGTCCGTCGCCCGCTAAAACTCGCGACGTAGCGGCTGTTGACAAGTCTATACCGAGTTGATTTTCGGCGTGAGAAATAAACTTATTCAATCGCTCCGTAAAGAAGTAATATTTCGTATTTATAACGTTATCTTTAACGTTTACAAACGGGTTATTGCTCGCCAACGCCGAACCGATTATAATGTCCGAACGGTTGCTTCTGAACTCGACTTGAAGATTGAAGTTTATCGTTTCGCGGCTGTCCGCGTCTATCAGGTATTGTAAATCATGATAAGTTGCGTTCGTCCCTAAAACGTACGTTGCTTTTGTAGTGCCTTTGACTTCGGGGAAGTCTAACGCAGGTTGATATTGTTCGTCCGTTTCATACTCAACACCGGGCGTAAGCGAAAATTCGTAATAATCGAACCGCCCGAAATAATCTTTGTACGGCACGTCCTGCGCCCAGTATCCCGAGATATTGCTACTCGAAACGTAAGCCGATTGTTCGCCCGCCGAGTAGTTGTCTTTATATGCCCACGAAAAACTTAAAACGTTACCGAACGCCGAAGCGATAACGGGTAAAGCGATTTGCTTACCAACGGCGTTATTGTTTTTCGTTTTCGCCTGCGCTATAACTCCCGTTACAGGGTTCGCTTTTCGCCCTTTAAGCGACTTTAACGTGTCGTCCATAAAAGTATAACCTATAAGCGAATTGCTGTCCGTATAAGTTATATAATTTACTTCGGCAGTTGCCGTTTGTTCGGTAGGTTGCGGCTCGGTATAAGGCACGTAAACTTTCGCGTATATGGTGTTATCGCCGCTATAACTACACATATACCCTTGTTCGTTCGTGTTTTTTCTAACAATCGACACCACGTGACCTCTATCGACTGTACCTGTTCCCTCGCCTATCCAATACTCAACGCCGTCAATCGTGTCGTGTATGCCGATGAATTCACACGATATAGGCAGGTGGAGCGTCTGTTGCGGGTAGGTTTCGCGATTCCCGATGACGATATACTCTTTAAGAAGTATCGTCCTGTCGTATGCGGCGCGTTCGTTGACCTCGTAAAGGTATTTGAGCGACTTAACGCCTATATACTCCGATAGCCTGTTAAAGTCCTTTGAAAGCGTTACCGTGCATTTTAAGTAACTCGGCATAACCTGAACCATAACCGCCGATATATAGTTGTCATCGTCGAACAATTGCCCCGCTTTGGGGATATTGTCTATATCCTTGAAGTAATACGTTAAAGACTGTTCGGCGTTTCCGAGCCTTGCAACCGCGCCCTTTACGTTTTCGCCGTAATACGACGTTTCGATAAGGTTTTCAGACTGATTGTAAAAGAGCGTCCTTTCGCTTTCGTCGGGGTCTACGTACGGCTTCGAATGTACGAAACGAGCGTTATATATGGGTTTGTAGGTTACTTGGAAAGAATAAAGCGCGTAAGTGGTGTTTAGCGACGACGCGCCCGTAACTTGTTTAAGAATATTAACTATTGAATAGTCCTTAAACGCATTATTGATAACCGACGGGGCTTTGAAGAATAAGCCTTTGATATTCGGCGAGCCTTGCGTATAGTAAAGAGCAAACGCTTTCGAGTACGGGAAAGAGCCGCTATACGATGACAAATTCGCCCTGTATGCCGTTTCTTCCACGATATAATCGGTTATGTCTACGGGGGATAATTGCCAATAGTCGCTCGCGTTTTTGGGGTTTCGTTTGGCGATTCCGCACATTACCTTTTCTATCTCGTATATCGGGTAAGCCGTAACCACTTCGCCGTTGTTTTCTTCGATACGGGCGTTTATAATTTCCGACCGTAGCGATTTGTAGTTTTCGCCGTCGGGGTCTATTATACTGCCCTTTCGCTTGTCTATGGAATTTACGAGGTTTTCGGCGCGGGTGTCTACGCTCGTGCAATACTCGTTTATATTCTGCGACTTTTTGCGTATCGCGTACGGGTATTGATTAAGCGGTATCTCCGTACCGTCCGTCAAGGTTACCTCGGCTAATTCGTTGCCGCAGAACGGCTCGAAAGTAATCACGCCGTCGGTCAATCTCGGCTCGGCGTGTATAAAGCCGCCTATAATCTTTAATTGCTCCCTTAACGTACATTGCGTCATAGTAAAAGGCGGCGCAAGTACTTTGTCGTACCGCTCCGCCTGTGAACCCGCCGTATACGTTGAATTTCGCTCGCCCGTGCTTGCGTCGTAAGTTACGCCCTCGAATCTGAACCGTGGAATTTCGCCCTTTTGGAGCGGCTCGGCAAGTTCTAAACACCGAGTTATACAGTCCGTTATGGTGTAAGGGGCAAGTGGCAAGTGATTTTCGACTGCGGAAAATGTATATGTAAATTCAAAAGTTGTCGTAGTACGTTCCGGGACAGTTACGGTTCGTCTATATTTATACTTTACCGATATACTCGCTTGTGGAAATGTGAACTGATAATTACTCGGTATTGATATTGATTCATTATCAACCATTACTGATACCATTTCCGATGTCGAGCCTGCTGATACATTGTTTTTTATATATGTTTCATTAGCATACAACACGTCCGGCGACGGTAATTGTAATAATTTATTCGCGGCTAAAATAGTTGGAAAGTAGTTACTTTGGAAATTTGCGGGTTCGGTATTCGTAACTGTACTTACACTAATAGTTTTAGTTCCTTGTACATAAACATAACTTTTTGCCATAACAAAAAAGACAGCCTTTCGACTGTCTATCTCCTTTTTAATTTTTCTTAATAACAAAGACGCTTACGCGCCTTTTCTATTTATTTCTTCTTCTAATTCTTTGTACTTTTTTTGAGTTCTTTCAAACTTCTTTATTAAAGATTTTTCTTTTCGGTCTGCTCTTTTTTTCTTTATTTTTTCAAGCGTTTCGCGAACGGAAAAATCAAAGTTTGCGCAACGAATAATTATTTGCCATATCAAGGTCGATATTACTAAAAGAAAAGTTATACACAAGAAAAAATTATAAATTAACGATTTAATGTAAGACTTGTGGAAATACTTATAGTCATTGTCATATGACGAAAAGATAGCCTTAATTTGCTTCAACGATAAATGAGTTGTATACATATTTTTTATCGTAAAGACGAGAAACACGCAGCACGCCGCCGCGAGCAAACCGTATAAAACTATGCAAATAACTTTCTTTTTCATAACTCCCCCCTTTTTATTCAACACCGACTAAATTAAGTATTCGCGAACAATATTCGTTTTCGGGTAAATTTTCGTTTACTATTTCAACGACCTTTGCCGAAACCTCTTCTTCTTTGCCTTTCGATTGCTTACCGCCGACGACGAACGCCGTTAAAACTTTCGTCATTCTGCCGTAATTCAACTCTTTTGCTTTGGCTTTGAATTGTCGGGCGTTTTCTTTTACTATTTCAGTCATCGGAAACCCACTCCTTAAAACAGTCGAACATTTCATCGTAAGAATCAAATTCCATTACGGTTTTAATCTTACGATTTTGAAATCTGTTGTTATCTAAAACTAAAACGCAACGGTTATTAGTTTCGATTAAGAAACAGCGATTATTTTTATCTATACTATGCACGTTCGCGCTATATTGCCCGTAATACGCCTTATCCACATAATGAGAATAAATCGCATATTCTTGCTTTGTTAATGTAGTATTCTCGTTTAACTCGCTTTTGCCGAGTATCTCGGAATAACTCGCGTTCTGCCTGTACCCGCCGCCCGTGTCGGTGAATTTGCCGTCGTCGTCGCGCGGGTGTTTGCTTTCGTCGAAGTCTGTCATTATTATAACCTCTGAATTTAATTTTGTCAATAAGAAAGCCGCAGGAGATTACCTACGGCTAAAAAATAAAAAAGATTGTCAAAAAGTCTTGACAATCGGAATATTATATAGTAAAATGATAGCGCAAGGGACGAAACCGATTTAAGCGGTTAGCCTGATGTATGATTTGTTTAAGAAATAACCACCCACAGGCAGCGAGGGCGGTTATTTCTTTTTATCGAACAAAGTTTTTACTATGTAAGCAAAAAGTATTAAGCAAAACAAAGATATTACATCCATTTCGCTATCACCCCCTTTTATAGGAAGTGCTAACCGCCGCAGGTCGCCCCTGCACCGCATACTATATTATCATATTCTTTTTGAAAAGGCAATCTTTTATTGCCTCTTTTTTTATTCCACAACGACAAAAGTATCGTCGGCAAACGCTTGCGCTTTCGTGTTGGTAAACGCCAACTCGCCGCAAGTTACGCTTTCTAATAACTTCGTTTCTTCGAGCAAATAAAGCGAATGCTCGTACTTGCCGCTTCCGAGCGGCTTTTCTTCTACCGAATCGCTCGCCACGACGTAATTTCTTATATAAGTTTTCGCGTCGTTCGTAATGATTGCCGTAAGTTTCGTTTGCATTGCCAATTTATCTTTGGTAGACAATACAACGCTCAAATTCGCCTCGTCAAGGCTCTCGTCGAGCAAATTCCCGAACGAATACGGAAACACCGTATTAGCGAGTATTTTGCCGCTTTGAGAGCCGATTCTTATCTCTACGCTGTTCATTGAAAATCTCTCCTGCTACCCGTTACGCCCGCGCGTAAGTTGTTACGACGAAGCGTTTCTTGTTCAAGTTGTCTGTTAAGGTTATACGTGTCTTGTTTATGGGCCAACCCCACTAACTTCGAGCCGATACCTATAACCGCGCCGATGACCGCGCCCCAGCCTTGACCAATGGACGCGCCGACCGCGATACTCTCGCCCACGTCGAAAACCGATTCGGCAATCTGATTTGCAAACTCATAACGCTGTTGCAACTCGGTTTGACCCGTTCTCAACTCTATCGTGCTTATCTCGTGTCCTATCTGACTACGCACGAGAGCCTTGCCCGTGCGGTAAAGCATTGCGCCCGAAATGACCTTTTTCGCCTTTTTCTCTTTGTCCTTATCGTTATCGGAAGTGTTGTCGTTTTGGTCGTTCGCGATAGGACTATCGGCGGCTTGCGCGGTTTCGTTCTTTATAATAATTTCATAAGTTGCCATAACGCCCCCTTTACCCGCTGACGGAATCGAGCGAGTAATTCTCGGCGAGCGTTACCGAAAGCGCGACGTTCTTTATATCCGCGCCCGTTTCCGTAACGTCGGCGATAATGACTTTAAGCGTCGACAAAACCGTATTCGTGCCGTCGTCGTTGGTCTGCGTTTTTACGAGCGTTCTTTCGGGGTTATTCCCGTTGTGGAGATAATCGAAGAACATTGCCGAAACGTCGTCCGTGCCTGCGGGCATATTGAATTTAATGTTTATCTGACTGAATTGCGCTATGTTTTTCGCAATCTGCAAATTACCCGCGCCGTTGGACTTCTGCGCGCCTTCCATTGTCGTACCGCGGTAAGTAGTCCAATCTTGCAAAGGTATTTCTTTGCCGTCGAGCGTAAAGGATATGCTACGGGAGTTCAGCCCCTCTTGTACCATATTGAAATTGATATAAGCGGTGAGCGAGAACGTTTCGCCGAAGAGCGAGTTCATCTGTCTTTCGCCCGAAGAGAAAGAGAAACCCTCGTTACTTACTACGTACGAAATACCGCTTTCGTCGTTCATCGCGAACACCTGATTAACGTCGCTCCATTTATCGAGCAACGCCCTTACTTGCGCGACTAATTGCGGACTTACTTCGTCGCCTTTCTCGTCGCGCGTAATCGGCACGAGAATGACTAAACGGGCGTTTACGACCCCGTATTTGCTCTTCGTAGCCGTGTCGCCGACCGTGCTGTTTATTTGGCTTAATACGCCGTGTATGTAGCGTGTAACGGTGTTTGCAAGCCTTGTCGGGTTCTTGTACTTCGCCGTTTCCGATACGATACGAAAAACGTATTTAGTACGCCCGTTATTCGCTATGAAAAGCGTATTAAGTTCGTCGTTAAGTCTTTTAGTTAATTGATTGATACTTATCATTTTTTGCGTTTTCTCCTTTTGGCGTTAGCCGCTTTCGTTATATACTCGACTAAAAAAGATACCGCGTCGTCGAACCACTTCTCGTTGGGGTTCTTTTTGCCGTGCCACTTCGGGGATATCCACGGCTCGTTAGTGTACGGCATATACGGCGCGATTGCTTCGTCTACGTATATCTTGCAGGTGTTGCCTATAAACTCGTATTTAATAGCGTTATAAGCAAGGTTGCCCGTGTCTTTCGGGGCGCGTTTCTGCAACTGTTTGACTGCCCGCGCGCATATCTGCCGAAACCGTCTTTCAGTCATCTAACCCCCACGGGTTGGAAACTTCGAGCATTGCGAGAACGTACTTCGTATCGGGCGCGACCTTTTGAAATCTCAACGTTTCTTTTTTGCCCGTCTTCTCGCGTATGCTCTCTATGCTCCAAAGCCTGCCGTCCTGCGTTACAACGTGTTTAGAGACCTTGAAACCGATTTTAGCGCGCGTTTCTATCGTCAATCGGCTTCCGTTGTACTCTATCTCTTCAAGCGTCGTATGCGTAACCGCCCGTTCGTCTATCGTGTTGTATTTGAACGGGATACCGCCTACGGCGTTGTTTTGGTCTACCGCGTCGCCGTCGGGTATGTTGTACTCGTTGGGCAAGTCTTCGTAATAACTGCCCTGCAAGTACATATCGTTTTTAGGCGTTAAGGCATTTATAATATCCACTATCCCAAAGTCTCCTTTCTAAATTCCCTTGATAGAGTATAGTAGCCCCTATTTCGGGTATATCCTGTAAAAGACAAGACTTCGCCGTGTCGTCGATTTCCATATCGCCTATAAGGAAATAATGTACTACCTGATAGCGCATTGCTTCTTGTACCACGCGCCGCGCTTCTGCCGAACGCGCTATAATCTTGTCTTGTATATTCGACCTGTTAAATTCGTGTATGTACCCGTAAATCTTGACGGATATCATATCGAGTATCGTATTCGCAAGGTTTTGCGCCGTCGTATAATCGCCGTCGTTAAGTCTTGCTATCATATCTATACCGACTACTTCCTCAACGTATTTGACCGTTAAAACATATCTGTGCGTTTTCTCGTTGTAGGTCATATATTCGTCGGTTAAAGGCATATCGGAATTATTCATCGTTCACCTCGGATAATAAAGTAAAACGGATATAGGGCGAGTTTCCCCGCCCTACCCGTTCTGATTGAGTTAATTAAAACGTTTTGCTTACGATAGCCGAAGCGAGACCGCCCGCCACCAAAGCAACCGCTTTAACGGTTTTGCCCGTTACGGTGGAAACCTTTCCGCCGCTCGTAACGGTCGACGATTTTTCCGTCGGAGTAGAACCGTCGGTAGTGTAGTAAATCGTCGCGCCTGCGGTAGCGCAAGTTATAGTCGCGTCCGAACCCGAAGCCGTGATTACGGGGTTAGCAGTCTGAACTCTCGAAGCGGGAGCCTTAATCGTGATATTCGACGGAGCGACGAACGAACTGTCTACGACGGGAACAACCGAAAGCGCGTCGATACAAGAAGTACCCATACGATATTTCGGCTGAAGTCTTCTGCCCTGTCCGTCGGGCGAATCGATTATCTTCATCGCGGAGTTGAACGCCAACGCGCGGAGCGTGCCGACAGCGGAAACTACGAGCATTTGTACGCCGTCAAGTCTGCCCGGGGTTAAACCGAGATATCTTTCGGCGAGCGTCCATACGACCTGCGAAGCAACATATACGGGCATATTAGCGACTTCGCCGACGTATGCCGTAGAAGCAACTTCGGGTCTGTCGTTTTCGGAAAGACCGCCTTTACGAAGTATGTTCTGCGCCGCGTCCGAACCACCGATTATAACCTGACCTTTCTTCAAAAGCGCGGTCTTGACCGAACTCCTGACGATTACGGCTCTCGCGCCGTCGGGGTAAGCATCTACGCCCTCTGCCGCGTTACCGTCGTCGAGTTTGCCGCCCGCTTCGATAAGCGCGCCGAGATAGTCGCCGTTAGTAACCGTTATCCAGTTCTTTTCGACCGTGCCTGCCCCTACGTCGGTGAAGTTCTTACGCAACTGTTCCGCAATAGTCATTGCGTTAATGTTACGATTAACTCTGCCCGCAAGGTTGGCGAGTTCGGCTTCGGCTACGTCGACGTTCATCATATCCTGCTGATTAGTCGGGATATCGATATTACGGTCGATAGTCGTAAGTATCTTTATGCCGTACGCGGCAGTCGTCGAGTAAGACGCGCTTTCTCCGTTAAACCAGTTGCCGTTAAGGTCGTCGCCGATTTCACGAGCGTCGGAGCCGTCGGGTTTAACACGGATAACCTGAATTTCCGCCGCGTCGGTGTCTTCCGAAAATTTCTCGGTTACCGCTTCGTTCGGACGGGTAAAAATGTTCTGAAAAATGTTTTCTTTAACTCTCGAAGACATTATCCTTTTGAGAGTTGCCTCGTTCACAAACGGGGTCTTGATATCAGCAAATAAGCCTGCCATAATAGTAATCTCCTTTTAAGTGAATTTAGTCTCGTTTTATCTGCGGTACGAGTTACCGTAATAGTTGCGCATTATGCGGTCGTCTTCCGATAACGCGTCGTCTCCGACCTTTTCGGTCGAATTTGCCCTGATACCGCCAAAGTCCTGATTATCGAGTTTCTCTAAAACTCTTTGAAGCGTTTCTTCGAGCGCCGCTATACGTGCGTTCAACGCTTCGTGTACCTCGTCTTTGGGGTTTTCCATACCGCCGTCAACGGGTGCGGGTAGCATATCCTCTTCGGTCGCGACCTCTGCCGCAGGCTGTTCGGAATCGGGTGTCGCAGCGGGGTCGTCTTCGAGTTCGTCCTCTTCGGCGGGCGCGGGCGTAACTTCTTCGTCGCTTATCGCTTCGCCGCTGTCGCCCTCGCTTTCGTCTACCCTGTCGTCCGCAGTCTGACTGTCTTCGTTTCCGTCGAGTTTTTCCTGCTCGCCTACGCTTTCGTCTACGCGGTCTTTTTCAGTCTGCTCGTCCGCTCCTTTCTCGGCTACGTCTTTCTCGGCTTCGGCGACTTGTTCTTTGGTCTCTTCGGCGGGTTTCTGTATCCCGTCAAGGACTTTCGCCTTTTCTTCGTCAGACAACTGATTAAAGAACTTCAATACCTCTTCGGCAGACTTCTTAAAAAGTGCCATAATGTTTACCTCCTGTTTTTTCTTCTTGCAAGAACTTCGAACTTTCTGCGCCGCTCTTCGTCTCTATGGGTCGCTCTCGCCGCTCCTCACAGTAAAAACTACCCGACCGCAATGCGGTGTTCGGTTCTATCCGTTTAACGCCCGTTTACGGCGTGTATAAAAAAAGACGGATACTGTCTCTATACAGTCCGCCTTTTGATATTGAATTAAATTATTCTTATTCGTGATTTATAGTAGGCTCGTCCGTGCGCTTTCGAGAACTCTATATATTCGTTCGTAAGCCGCTTATACGCCGCCACAGCCGTTTTATAGCCTTGTTCGTCATTGACCCGTTTCTCTATCGCTTCAACCTTATAACGGCGTATATCGCGCTCGTATTCGCGTTGCCGCTCGGTTACAGCGTACTCTTTCCGTTCTTCCGCTTCGCTCTGCTTTCCGAATCGTAAACCGTTCTCATATTCAACGAGATAATGACGGCAATTAAAGCCGAGTAAACCGTTTTTATAGGTTTTCCCGCTCTTCGTCGTATAGTACACGTCGGTAGCGTTTTCAAGCGGTTGGTAACTTCTTCCGTCGTCCGTCGTTCCGCTCGTGCCGTCAAGGCTGTAAACCTTACCTTGCCACGGTCGGCAACGCTCCGAGCAATCGGTGTGCGTAGAGCATATAACGAGTTTTACCCCGCTTGCTTTCAAATCGGTTATATCCGTCAAATGCTTTTCGTATCGAACCTGCATTTCGGCTTTATTGCGTAAGGAATTACGCCCCGATATATCGTCGGGGTCTTTTGCCGTTTGTTTGATGAGATTGTCTACGGTTGCCTGAACTCGCTTTCTCACGTCTTCGGTAAATTCTTTAAGCGGTACACCGTACACGTTCGCGTTCGGCATATCCACGTACTCGCCGCTTATCGTTACGCCCTCGCGTTTAAGGCTTTGTACGGGCGTTTTACGCCGCGTTCCTTTTGCGTTGAGCAATTCGACGAGCGACGGTAAAATCGCGTAATAAACGAGCGGCACACGCCGTATCTCGTTATATTGAGCGTTGTAAAATGCAACGAGCGAAACCGCCGTGTTTCGTTTCAGCGTTTCGCTCGTCAATTCTTTTACCGCTCTCGCGATTATCTTTTTTACCTTTTCATCGATTAAATACTTCGGCGTTCTTTTCAGATAACAGTTTTTGACCGTCAGCCGTATTTCCGTCTCCGCGTCCGTTATCGTCTGCGCTTGCAGATTCAAGGCGCGGCGTACTATCTTCGGCGATTTCGTCATTACCTAACCCTCCGAAATAATCTTTATCGTTCCACTGCATATTGTTGCTCTCGCTTTCTTCCTTACAACGCTTGTACTCTTCGTCGACCTGTTCGGGGTCGTCGTCGATATTAAACATTTGCACGGCTTTCCATTTGGAACAATAACCGTCGCGTATGGCGTTGCCGAGTATTTCCGTGAGCGTTAAGCGGTTCGTAAGCCCTGCGGACGACCAACGAAGCACAACCGTGTCCTCGTAGCCGTAAAAGGTCGTTACTGTCTTTAAGAGCCTGTTTATGGGCTTCTCTATAATCGCCCTTTCGCTGTTTACATACTCCGCCGTTTCGTTTTCTTCCGTCGAAACCTCTCTCGCCGTTCTTGCCGTGTTATCCGCAAGGAACGACGCAATCGTAGACGGGTTCAAACCCGAGTTTATCGCTATATCCTGTATCAGCCTGTCGCGGATAGCCGTCCATTCGCCCGCGCGGAGTTCGAATTGTATCGGCACGGGCTTTTGATTTTCGGGGTTCTGCGAATTGTATTGATTATATATGAAATCGTCAAGCCCGCTGTTATAGTTGTTGCCCGTCGCGCTGTTCATATATTTAGACAAAAGCACTCTGCCCCTGCCGAGATACATATCCGTATTAGCGCAAGCGTGGTAGAAGTCCCACTCCATAAGGTACGAGATTATAGGCGCGAGGAAACTTTCGCCGAGCGGTACTTCGGGTAAGCCGCTCACGCCGTCCGTCCACTTGACTATTTCGCAACCGAGGTTCTTAAACGGTAACAACGTCGGCGTATCGAGCCTTACCGTCGGATACGCTTTGCTTATCGTCCGTTTAACTTCCGTAGATAATTGCTTAAACGGCTCGTTTTCGGTCATTGATTGCGACGTATAAACGCCGTTAGTAACGCTTCCGCACTGTTTATGTATAACGTACTCACATACGGGCGCATTGCGTAATATCCTGCCGTCCGCGCACTTATAATCTGCGTAATGACGATATTCGACAAGGTAAAAACTGTTATACGGTTTGCCGTCTTTATGCTTAACCCCGAAATCGGAGAAGCAACGCAGGAAGCATTTCACTTCGATTACTTCGTCGTTGTTGCCTATAACGGGGATAAAACTATCAAGACGTAATGCTTCCGCCCATAACTGCCCGTTAGACTTATTCAACTTCAAAAGCGAAGTACCCGCCTGCGCGGCGTAATTTATCGCTTTTGTCGCGACCGCTTCGAAGTTCGAGTTTACGCTCCAATCGGACGAAATAAACTTTAACGTCTGATTTACCGTGTCGTTAGTTTTGTCTTTGCCCGCGTTCTTGAACATAAGGCGACCGCCGATGACTTTACGGGCAATCTTATTGACGAGAGCCGCCGCTATCCTCGTTGACGGTATGCCTTGCTCGGCGTTATGAAAATAAGGCACGTAGCCGTCATACCACCACAACCAATTTTTAACGAAGCGGTTCATAAAGTCGTAATATTCGGGCGAAATCATCGAATAAAAGGTCGCGCGCCCTATAAACGAATATGTGTAATAATTGTTGAACGCCGCAGTACGTAACCACGGCGCGACTTCTTTACTTACGTTGATATTCTCTTCGTTCATCTTTTTTAATCATCTCCTTGATAATACGCGCTCATTGTCGGTGTTTCCCACAAATTGAACGGGTTATTGTAATAAGTGTTTAACGCGTATCTGAACGCGTCTGCGCAGTCGTTCGGCACGGAATCGTCGTACTTCTTATTGTCCTCGTCCCACACCATATTTTCAAGGTCAATAACAAGTTGGTCGTCGCCCGGTACGAACTCGTTTCGCACGTAATTAAAATAACCGCCGAAGTCTAACAAACATACGGCTTTTCTGCCTAATGCGTTGTTGACAACGTCGGTCGTTTGCAATATATCTTTTTTAGTGAACTTTTGCACGTTGTATTCGGGCGGCAATCTGTACGCTAACGTCAATACCAAGTCCGCCGCCGCGCAATCTATGGGCATTACGAACTCTACGCCGTTCTCCCTGAATCGGTATTTATCCTGCAAGTCCTGCAAATACCGTTGTATGTACGGTACTAATTGCTCGTTAGATAACTGCCCGTTTATTTTCGGGTTATGGTAAAACATTTCAAGCCTTACAGCCTGCCCGTTGTCCATTATAGCCAAAGGCACTAATGCCGTTGCGTCGTTCGTGTTCGCGCCGTCGCCGCCGAATATGACGTAACGGATACTATGTCGCCCGTAACGCCTTGAAAACTCTGCAGGCGTAAGAAAATGCGTCTCTCTTCTGAATAACGGATATACCAAACCCTCCGCTTTTACCCAATTACCGAGTATCCACTTCTCAAAGTAGATTGTGCCGCGATATTCGTTCTCAAGCGCAGAAACAAACTCTTTCTCTAAAAAAGTGTTGTCGTATATAGAGAAATGCTCGTTATAGGTGTTTTCTTTATCCGCGTCGATATGCTTCTTCACGAAATGCGACGGACTTTCGGGGTTGCAAGTAGCGTCGCACTTACTGTTTTTACGGTCAAGACGAGATTTTAACATTTGAAAGAAGTTCTCGGGATAAGTTGTCAACTCGTCGCAATAAGCATAACCAAGACCTAAACCCTGTATTTTCGTTATTGCTCTTTCGTCGTTTGCTCCTACGCAATAGCAAGACTTGCCGAATATCTTAATCATTCGGTTACCCGCCATATCTGCCCTTATATCCCCGATAAACCGCTCGCCGAATATCTTTCTCATTTCGGCGAAAACGTTTCTTTCAAGCGTTGCCAAAGTCTTACCGCAAAAAAGAATATTATCGTTGTAATGCTCTTTAAGCCGCAACATTATGAGAAAATAACTCACGTGCGTTTTCCCGCTACGCGTTGCGCCCGATAATATATTCCAACGCTTCTTTGCGCAACGCAGCACTTTCTTTTGCTTTTCGGTAAAACCCTTGAACTCCTTATCTTCACTCATCTTGCTCGCCCCCTGCGTACTTCTCTAACCTTTCGCAAAGGTCGTCGAGTTTTGCTCTTTCGCCGCCGTCGTCCTGCGGTGCTTTACGCTCTAACGAAGTCATTAAGAGTTGCGCCGCTTTCGTCCTTTCTTTACGCTCTACTATCCCGTCTCTCATCGTTTCGGATAAATACTCGTAGACCTCTTCTAACGTGGCTATACGGCTCGATTTCATCTTTTCCGTGAGTTCGGCAAGGTATTTTTGAATTTCAGGTTTCTTCAAGTTCTCTTGCCCGATAGAATAAGCCGTTTTCTGACTGTACCCCGCTTTCTTCGCGCTCTCCGTTGCATTGAAACTCGCGGCGTAATACTCGCAAAAGGCTTTCTGACGCTCGTTAAGTTTCATTTTCGCTGAATCGCTCCTTTTTCGTTATTTTTACGCATAAAAAAAGCACCGCCGTAGCAGTGCTTCTCATTATTAAGTTGTTGATTGTTTGAAAGTTTTACAAAATAACAAAGGCTCTTAAACTACTTAGTCCGTTGTTAAGTAGATAATTGCCCCCATAGGGTTAGTCTTAAAGTCATCGGGTAAAGTATTCTCATATGCGTCGTATATCCCTCCGTAATCTATTACGAAATCAATTTGATTTTCAGGACAACCCGCTTTTGCTAAATTCCTTTTTGCAATTGCTAAAATCTCTGCGTAAGGTCTTCCGTATAAATCTTCCAAATGCTTTGGGTTGTTGTGCATTGTCTGTATCATTCAAAACTTACCTCCTGCAAATTTTCTTTTTTAAGTTGTTCGTAAATCTCTTTGGGTTTTTCTCCGTAATTCTTAATTGTGTTTAACGGTATATACCTACCCGTTGAGATTGCCCGTCCGACTGCTCTGTTCATACTCTCCTCGTTAGATATCCCTACGTGGTGTATATGAACGTCGTACCCTGCCGCTTGCAAATCTTTAACCCAATTTTTGACCTTGTCTTTTTTCCCGCCGATTATCGGTATCGCAAGATTTGCTCCGTTTAATGCGCTTCCCGCTTTGAAATTATCAAAAGCGTGATTCTGAACCGCTTGACTATCTTTGTGGACGTAAGCCGCGCCGTATTCGTTATAACCGGGTAAAAGTTTCTTTATCTCGTCGTTATCGAACTCAAAAGAACCATATTTCGATTTTAACGAATTAACCACCGCCGAACTCTTGCCAGCCGCAGGTAAACCCATTACCAAATCGGCACGAAACCCTTTCGGAGTGTTCTTTGCGCCTTGCAAGAATTTCGCGGTATAACGAGCCTTGTCCTCGTCGCTTATAGGCGGGCGTTGAAGCGCCATTCCCATAGCCATATTCGCTTTTGCTTCAAGGTCTTTTACGACGGAGTTATTAAGTAACTCTTCATAAGTGTACCTTTTGCCACTCTGAATATCGTTATATAAACTCTCTGCCGCGTCGCCTTTTATCGCAAGTTCCTTTGGCTCTTTTATTATATGCTTATTTTCGGTTTTTGTCAACTCCGTATACGGTGTATTTTGTCTAAATTCGGTTTTCTTTTCACCGAAAAAACGTTTAGTAGCCTGTGCGGGCGTTTCTCCTTCTTCTACGTGAATATGTACGCCGTTTTCGGTGGTAAACCAATAACCTTTTTCGTCCGCCATTATTGTTTCTCCTTACCCCTTGAGAGTTGTTCCATAATCTGACGCGCGGCATATCTTCCGTTGTTGTTTAACTGTCTCTGCCAAGCATTTTGAGACGGAGACCAACGGAAACCGTGTGATTTTAACATATCACGTGTTGTTGCGTCGGGTTTATCGGGGAATCGGAGTTGTACTCTCATTTGTTCCGCGTTTTCTTCCACATTTACGCCGTCTACTTTCGGATATCTTGCCGCGATAGCCGCTTTTGCCGCTTCGGGGTTTGCTTTTGCTTCCTGTGCCGCCGCCTGCGCTTTGTTTAGTTCGTCTATTCTGCCTTGAATACGCCTTAATTCCGCATTTCCGTTTGCGAGAGAAAAAGACGGGTACGGTTGACGAGAGAAATAATCACCCGAATTATACGCGGTATCGAACTGCTTCGCTTGTTCGTCGCTCACACCCGGAAAGCCTACAAGCGTTTTATTCTTTCTGAAATATGCGTTCATCGCTTTGCCGTTCTCTAACTCGGCTTTCAATTTATCATATTTCATTTGTAACTTACCGATTGCGTTGCTATCGTTTGATTTGACGCTTGCATTGCTTAATATGCCTTTTATTTTATCAAGATACACGTTTTTGTCGGGGTCAAGCCTGTTTGAATTTTCCTCATACAACGAGCGTAAACGGCTATGTTTTGCGTCGTTTTTACGTGTGTTATATTTTGCAGGACCGGCAATCACCCAAGACGGGTAACTCGCCTCTACCCTATTATATTCATTCGTAAAGTTCGCGAGGTTCTCGGAATATTTCTCGGCTATCCTCTGTACTCTGTCCCAATCTTCTTCGGTAAGTGAAGTATTATTTTTGTATTGTTCCATTAGCGCATTAACGTTTCTTTCAAATCTGCCGATATCCGAATTGTAACTCGCCGTGGCGCTTCCTTGCTTATAGTCAGAAAAAGAGTAGGCTTCTTTTGCTCTTTGTGCGTACTCTTCACTTACACCGTAATTTTTAGCAACGAACTTTCTTTCGTTAGTTCCTTGCTCGGGTGTACCTTGCGCGTCAGATTGCTCCGTAGAGATTGCTTTTGTTGTTTCGGGTGCGAGTTGTTCTTTCGGCTTCTCGCTCGTTGTCATTATCGTTTTAAGGTCTTTCCCGCTTTCTAACGCAGAATAAACCTTATCGGGTGTAAGCCCTGTATGTTCTTTTAAGGCATTCCACGCGTCGCGGGGAGTTGCTCCGCCCGGTAATTTTATCCCGTACTTTGCACAAAGTCCGAACGGCAAACCCAAATTACCGCCTTTCACGCTTTTACTTTCGCCTGCTTCTTCCCCAGTCTCTTCACTTCCCGCTTTATACGGTTCTAACGAATTTTGCCTGTATTCCATATGTTTAATCTCCGTTTTTTTATTTTTCCCATAACAAAACCCCCGCTGTGTAGCCAACGGGGGTTTTGTTATACAATTGATAAGGGGAAAATGGGAATAGTTGTTTGGTATCCTATCCACGATACCACTATATCACAGTCGCCTATGCAAGTCAATGCAAATTGCTGCAAATTGCTGCAGACTTTCAAAAACCCGAAAAAATTTTATTTCTTTTTCCGTCTTAATTTCTCGTGTATCTTTTTTAGGGCGACCGCCAAGCCGAATTGCAAAGGCATAGCGGGCGTAAGCGGAGCAGACCAAAACGCAATATATGAGCCGAACACCGTCCACCACCACGGGGATATTACCCACGCCAAGACCGCAGAAACGATACAGGGCGACCAAAATATAAGTTCGGCTATTATTACCCACAATAACATTTCGCGGTTTATAACGTGCTTTCGCAGCCACTGCCACGCCTTTTTAATTCGTTCTTTCATACTCCTCAAAATTCTTTTAATTCGGGCTTTTGAGAACCTTGACGATATACGATAATCTTTATCTTCATATTGTTATAAGCGATAAACTTTTGCAATCGTTTTAATTTTCTCGATTTCTTCTCTCGTTCGCTCCTTGCCGTCGTCGGGAATAATCTTGTTCATTTTTTCTTTTAAGGTATAGATATCGTCGCGCATACTGTCTAAAATATAGCCGCGGGCTTCCATACGCCTATTCAAGTCGAATATAAACTCTTTTGCGATTTTTATATCCTTTTCTTTGTAGTCAAATTGTTGCCTCGTATCTATACGCAATTTTTCGTAATTATCCTTTATTTCCTCTATTCTATGGCTTTGGATAATGTAAAACGCCGTTAGAATCAAATACGCGACTATAATGAGTGCCGCTATTAAGATATTTGCTACTTTCATTTTTGTTCTCCTTTTAGATTTTCCAATTATCGGCGCGCACTTGAAATGCGTCGCCGTGATATATAATGTCGGGGTAATTACTTCTCGCAATAGTCATCGCGTACTTATCTATTTCGTAAGCGTGATATTCGACGTTAGTAAACCCGAGCCTATCGAGACAATACCGCCCCGTACCGATTCCGTCATACATAGACAAAACAAGTATCTTTTCGTTTTTCGGGATACAATCGAGCGCGCGCCGCAATATGTGAATAATCACTTCCGCCGTCCACCCGTTACCAAGTCCTTTATATGCTTGACTGTCCGATACCGCGCGGCAATAGTCGTCAGGTAACGTTTGCAAGCGGCAACATTCGGCAACAGTCAATTTACGAATTATGTAAAAACCGTCGGGCGAATTGACCTCGTATTGCTTTTCTTTAATCGTAATATATCCGTGTTTGACTTCGTACACCTTTTCGATTGCATTTTTCGCGTTTTTTCTTTTCTCTTTGTCTTGTTCCGTTGCGGGCATTGCCACGCCCGACGCGCCGTATGTTGAGTTATAGCAACAAATATTTTGCACGCTTGTAAACTTGTATTGCGCTTTTATTGTTTGCGCCTTTCCGTCCTTTGTGGTGTTTAGCGGAAAAACCCGCTCAATTACGCCTGTATGTCCGAGTTGACCGCCCGACGTTATATCCGCCACAAAATCACGGTGCGACGACGTTTGATACCCCGCCGTCAGAGTTCGCGCTTTGTCCGCTTTTCCCGTTCCGCAAGGTATCGCAACGGGATTGTTATAAATCCATTTTCCATTTGCGGTAAGAGTCGGCGTTTTTCCTTGTTTTACGCCGCCTTTGTTAAACCCGTGCGCGTTCTGAATTATAACAGGCTCGTAAACAACTTGCGTGTGGTGTTTTTTGAAGTAATCGCGTGCGTTTCCCGCTTGATGTTTCAAGCAATACGCTTTGTCTTTATCGGTAACACCGCTTTCCAAAATATCCGAAAGCATAATGCCTCGGTCTTCGGGTTGACCGACGTCGCCGCAATTATGAACGTAAAATCTTTGCCGATTTTGCGCCGATACTAACGCGGAATTGATTTCGATATATCTTGACCCGCTGTCTTCCATAAAGAAAGTGCCGTCGTAAACGTTTAATTCTTTCTTGATTTGGTCTTTAATGGGTTGTACGGCAGATTTATTGTTTTCGTAAAGGAAAAAATCGGGCTTGAATTTTTCTTTGGCTATCAGATAGTTTTTGAATAACTCCCACCCGATACCGCTTGCCG
>OQWI01000183.1_pt1 | contig 29615 bp, 23 predicted proteins | sample 1691551 | NCBI WGS metagenome assembly OQWI01 (sample SAMN03418259, study PRJEB22391) | human gut metagenome | biome: human-gut; feature: organic feature; material: feces | host: Homo sapiens | place: Tanzania | collected 2013-01
ATTTAGCGTTAGCTAAATTTCAATGCCCGACCGACACTCCGCTAAACCATAATTTCACAACAACTAAAAAGAACTTAGCAAAGCCAACAAAAACTCCCCTGCCGCAAAACAGGGGAGTTTTTATATCAAATTTTCTTTTTTCTTATAACTGAACCGTCAGGAATTTTTACATCACTCTTCATTGTGAGCTTTTGCATTGGATGCGGTGCGGCATCAACGGAATTTCCGTATTCGTCAGTAAGTGATATGCACTTTACATTGAAAGGAATACCGCTTGGTGGCAGAACATCAAGTGTATCGCCAACAAGAAATTTGTTTCTCTGTGTAATTTCTGTTGTGGAGTCATCAATCGACTTTTCGCAAACAGCAACCACATCATAATGTCTGATGTAACCGCCGTTGCCGGTAACCTGTCCCGGTTCTTTGCCAAAGTAAAAGCCTGTATTGTATTCACGGTGGCTTATCTTGTCAAGTTCCTCTTTAATCCAAGGTTCAAGCACATAATTTTCACCGTTAGTCATAAATCCGTCAACAGCATGGCGATAGGCATTTGTTGTAACAGCAGTGTAATAAGCTGATTTTGCTCTGCCCTCAATTTTAAGACTGGAAACTCCTGCTTTTACAAGCTCGGGAATATGCTCAATCATACAAAGATCTCTGGAATTGTAAAGGTATGTGCCGTCCGAATGTTCCTCTACAGGAAAGTACTGACCCTCTCTGTTTTCTTCAAAAAGGTGATATTTCCAACGGCAAGGCTGTGCGCAGTCGCCGTGGTTAGCATCTCTGCCCGTCATATAACTTGAAATAAGACATCTGCCTGAGAACGACACACACATTGCGCCGTGAACAAAGCACTCGATTTCAAGGTCTTTCGGAATTTTTGCTCGCATCTGTGCGATTTCATCAAGCGGAATCTCTCTTGCAAGCACAACTCTTGATGCACCCATATTATAAAGTACATTTGCGGTTGCATAGTTTGTTACGCCTGCCTGTGTTGAAATATGTCTTGCAACCTTTGGAGCGTATTTTTTAGCGGCTTCAAAAACACCTAAATCCGCAATAATAAATGCGTCAACACCACATTCTTGAGCATAGCTTAAATAGTCGGGTAAAAAGTCAAGTTCATTATTTCGTGGTAAAGTGTTGCAGGTTACATATAATTTTGCACCCTTTGCGTGGGCAAGTTCGCAAGCCTGTTTTAACTGTGTATTGTCAAAATTCTTTGATGCAGAGCGCATACCAAACATTTTGCCTGCGAGGAATACTGCGTCTGCGCCAAATGAAAGCGCAGAGTTAAGACATTCCATATCGCCTGCAGGTGCAAGCACTTCCGGTCTTGTAATCATATTATAATCTCCTAATTATTCAATATTTGCAAGATTTTCGTTATGCTCATAAATTGTTGAAGCATAATAAGCGTTACCGTCTTTATCGTGACAGAAGAAGTAGTAATTTGTATCCTTAGGATTGAGCGCAGCGATAATTGCATTCATACCCGGGTTACAGATTTCACCTGCCGGTAAGCCTTCTTTAGAATATGTGTCATATGAACTTTCAAAAGTATCTCTTGCGTCTTCAGGAATATCAGCTTGTGTTCTGTACGGGTAGAATTTAGTAGAGTCAAGACCGAGATACTTAACACCCATATCTTCATCGGCATTAAGACGGTTGTAGATAATAGAAGAAATGTAATACATATCGTCTGTATCGGCAGCCTCTGACTGAATGATTGACGCAACTATCATAACCTGGTCAAGAGTATAGTCGCTTCTGTTCTTCTTAAGCATATCTTCAATGGTTGTTACCTTATCATAACCCGGAACATCCTGTTTTTCGGTAAGTTTTGATTCGTAGTTATTAAGGAAACGATAAATAACATTCTCTGCATCTTCGTTTTCATAGAATGTATAAGTATCAGGATACAGGTAACCCTCAAGTTTGTAGTAACGGTCATCTGTATTTGTAATATCCTTTAAGAATGAATATTCATCGTCAAAATGGTTTGAATTACAAAGCTCAAGGAACTTGTCTTCATCGGCGAGAGCACCTTTTTCTTTAAGTAACTTAGCAATCTCAAGAACATTTCTGCCTTCCGGAATTGTTACTTCAACCGTATCTGTACGGTTTACACTGCTAAGCAAGAAGTTGATAATTGCCTCGTAGTCCAAATTTGTTTTGATGTCATATGTACCCTGTGTAAAATCGTCATCCGCTTTTGTAAATTTTGCAAACAGTTTGAAATAGTTTTTATCATCAATGATATTATTCTTTTCAAGAACGGTTGCAACTGTGTCAAGATTCGGATTTGCAGGGATTTCTATTCTTACATTTTTTTCTTCGGTACGGTTGATAGCGAGCATATCGTCAATGCCTGCCACAAAGAACATACCTGCCATAGCACCGACAATTATAACGGAAACCAACCAGATAACTCTGAAAACTCTGCGGTTACGCTTATTTTTGGCTTTTGAAAGTTTTTTGTCTATTTTCTTTTTCTTTTTTAAAGCCTGCTTAGAATTTTTTGCCATCTGTTCCTTAACATCTTCGCCGCTGTAAGAGTTAAGTTCTTCGGGTTCGTTGTTTTCTGTTTTTGCGGATTCGTCATAGATGTCGTCCTGAATATTTAAAGTAAAGCTTTTTGCTTTTTGGCGACGCTTTTCTTCAAGGTTCTGAATATTATTTTCTTCGTTCACTTACACCATTCCTTTTTCAAACACATTTCGTGTATCGTTTGTGAATTTTTCAGTTATTATTATGTCAACAGCCTTGTCATATATTCCGTGCGGTAGTTTTTGCTCAATGCATCTTGAGTAGCAAAGACCTGCCGTTGTACCGCCAAACTGTTCTAAAAATCTGTCATAATAGCCTTTTCCGAAACCGAGCCTATAGCCGTATAAGTCAAAACTTAATCCGGGTACAAGACAAAGACCGTTTGAATAATCGGTAATTTTGCCGCAGACTTCTGTATCAGGCTCCATAATGGAATATTTGCCCTCTATAAGCTGACTTAGTGATGTTACTTTATAAAAATCCATAACAGGCTCGCTTTGTCTGCATTTTGGCAGAGCAAGTATTTTTCCGTCTGCAATCGCCTTTTCAAGAATAGGGTAGGTGTTAATTTCTATCGGCATAGATACAAACGCAAACAGAATACTGCACTCTTTATATTCTTTCAAATCAACAAATTTTTCAAACAATGTTTTGTCAAGAGCGGCTCTGATTTCTTTTGGACAGGCTGTTCTGATTTTCTTATGCTTTGCTCTTAGTGAATTTTTTTGCTCTTTTATATTTATTATGGGCATTGCATATCACCGCAGACCTTGTTTGCAGCTTCGGCAGACACTGCTTTTTCTACAATAGCTTTGCCGAAGAGAATCGCACAGCCTGCGCCTTTGCCTGTAATTACATTGCCGTCAATTTCAACAGGAGCGGCGGTGTATGTTGCGCCCTCAAGCTCTTTTTCAAATCCTGGGAAACAGGTTGCATTTTTACCTTTAAGTATTCCGAGGTTACCCAAAACAGACGGAGCGGCGCATATGGCAGCGGTAATTTTGCCGTTTTCTGCACAGTAAACAGCCGCTTTAGTCACAGTTTCCGATTTACCGAGATTAATGGTTCCCGGCATACCGCCCGGAAGAACCACGCCGTCAATGTTATTAAATGATATTTCTTCGGGTTTTAAATCGGCTTTAACGGTAACACCGTGTGAGCCTGTTACAAATTCGCCTGTAACTCCTACTGTCTTAACTTCAATTTTTGCTCTGCGCATCATATCAAGCGGTGCAAGAGCCTCGGTTTCTTCAAATCCGTCTGCTAAAAATAAATAAAACATAGCAATACCCTTTCTATACTTAATTTAATGTTATTCCTATATAAATATCCTTTGGCACGGTGATTTTGCTTTCAAGCGATTTTACCATTCCATATCGGATTTTTTGTGCGTTTTCAAATATTTTGTTATGTGTAAATTTGAAATATTCGGCATCGGTATTTTGCAGAATATCATTTATCATATTTTTTAAATTGTTTTTTTCAAATTCAAAGTAAAATACTTCTGCCGTATTTTCATTTTCTTCAAACAATGCAAAATAATTTTTGCTTTTAACATTTTTTATATTATATGTTGAATAATATTCGACAGCAAAATTCTTAAAGTCATTACCCTGCTTGAGAATATTATTTTCGCTGAAATTTAATTCCTGCAAAGAAAGTAAATCATTTCTTGAAAAATCGGAAATATAAGCAATGCAGTTTTCACGATAACCGAAATTTTGATAATAGTTATAAAGATTATCGTTTGCAGGGAAAAGAAAGGAATACTTATCTCCGCTTTTAGCCGAATCTTCAAGAGCGTATTTAATTAATTTGCCCATAATTCCTTGTTTGCGAAAATCCTTGTGAGTTGCCGCACCGCAAAGATAATGAGCTTTTTGACCGTTAAAACTTGCACTTATAAGATAAAGTGCGGAAATGATTTTTTCGCCGTACTTTGCAATATAAGTTTGTTTTGCGTTAAAACATTTGTCAAAAAATAAATCAACAGCTTTCGGTTCTTCATCAAAAGATGAAAGCCAAAGCTTTTTAAGTGATTTAATATCGTAACTGTCGGGTTTACAAAAATTAATTTCCATCATTTTTTAATGTAGCGTTATACCTCGCAATCAGAATTATGGGATTATATGAGAGTTTGGACTTTTTAAGTCCCTCTATCCCCATATCTTCTTCACGGTTTATATATTTATAAGAAGACAGCGTTTTGGCAAATTCATTGTTAATTACTGCATAAATGCCGTCGTATTCACGCAAAGCTTTTTCAAAACATATATCAAATGCAATAGGTGAGATTTCGCATCCGAGAGTCATGGCAACAGCTTTGCTGTCAACATATACAATACCGCCACGCATTTTAAATTCTTCTATATTGTCAAGAGCCTCTCTGATTGCATTTTTTTCTTCGTAGTGCTCAATATCAATTTCATTTTCGGCACACCAATCAAGCATTACTTTATAAGCGTCTTCTTTATTTGAATTTGTTATTTCTTCAAATCTGTAATCGGGATAACCGTTCTTAAACTTTGAAATATGGTTGCGCTTTGCGTGGAATTTTCTGCCCGAAAGATTTATTAAATCTTCTGACAAATAGACATATTCCTGATTCTCGGGTGAAAATTCATAGTTAAATTCTGACGGGAAAAGGGTTTCAAGTTTAACCCTCTGTGCGTCTGTCAGCATTACGATAAAAGGTTTTTGCCCACGCTCGTGAGCGTCCTTTATGATTTCTTCGACAGCGGGTTTTATATCTTCGCCGTGCGGCAGGCAATATCCCCACACGCTGTCATCGTCATTAAAATATGCTTTTATTAAACAGTTGTTGTACAAAGCAAATTTTATATTATATTCATTTCTCCAGAGGTATGCGCTCAAAATATTGGTAGTAAGTGAAATTCCCTCCGGATTGTCGTAGTATTTCTGAAATTTATTTATATCGGATTTTTCTATCAGCTTAAAGTTTAGCATAAAGTATTAATTTCAGCCGCCTTTTCTATTTCCTCTGCTATTGATTCTATCGGCTTGATTTCACCGTTTTCACAACAGTCAATAATTGTCCAACCGCATTTTTCAGCGGCATAAAGTGCCGATTTTCTACATTCAAGCAAAAACGCAAAATTCTTTTCGTGTAAATCTTTTTTGCTTTCGTCACCCTCGTATCTTTTGCTCATAAGTTTTTGCGATACTTCGGGTTTAACATCAAGGTAAATAACCTTGTCGGGCTTAGGAACAGAAAGTTTATTGTATTCAAAATCCTCCTGCCATTCAATAAAGTTGTCCCACTCCGATTTGTCAAGTTTAGACATCTGATAAATTATATTGGATGTAGCGTATCTGTCGCTTAAAATCACATCACTGTTATCGTAATCTTTTTTCCAAAATTTAAGAAAACTTGCCACTCTGTCTACCGCATAAAAGGACGAAGCGGCATAAGCGTTTACATCATTCGGATTACTGCCGAATTCTCCGCCGAGATACATTTTTACAAGTGCCGAGCTTTCGTTTGCGTAATCGGGAAATTCAAGTTTTTTAATGCTCTTTCCCATTGCTGAAATTTTATCAAAGAGGATTTTTGTTTGGGTAGCCTTTCCGCTTCCGTCAAGACCCTCTATTACAATGAATTTTGCACTCATTTTTGTTCCTATCCATTTCTATTATTCTAAAATATAATTAAAATATTACTCTCTGCCGTATTTTTTGCGTACTTCTTTCATTTTGCCGCAGCTCATTTTGCCCTCGGGACAAGCACCGAACAAACACGCAGGGCCGCAGCTTTTGAATAAATGCGGAGCAACTTCAAGACATTGTTTAAGCATTTGCTCGGCAACATCTCTGATTTCCCACTGTGCACGGTTACAGCAGCGGTGTGCAAAGAAATTCTCAAGACTTCTTGCATTAAAAGTGCAGACAATTTTTGTGGTTGATGCGTTAGGAAGAATAAATCTTGCGTCTTCATTTGCTTTTTTTACAAAAGCATTGAATTTTGCTTTGTTTTCGTTTCTGTAGTTTTCTATGACTTCTTCATCGGTATCGTCGCAGTTTCCTGTTGCCTCTCTGATATATCCTGCAACAAGTGCGTCACGAACTTCGCTGTAAGCCTTTGACTGCATTTCTATTACTTTGTTATAAGCGGCAAGCGCCTTTTCGTTTTTTGCAATTTCAGGCGGTGTTACAAAATCAAACTTTGTGCCGTCTACATAACGCTGTGACTGCTGACTGTAAGATGCGATTCTGTGTCTTACAAGCTGATGTGAGCAGGCTCTTGAAATGCCCTCAATGCCAAAGGTAAAAGAAGCGTGTTCAAACGGACTGCCGTGTCCGATGTTTGCAAGCATATCTATAAAATCAGCGGTCTTTTCCTCAGTAAGCCCATCTCTTATATTTGATATTTCAGACGGTGAGTAGCAGAGTTTTGCTGCCATTGCAACCGTCATTTCGGGATTTGGCGTATAAGTAAGTAAAGTGACTTTTGCACTCAAAATAATCTCCTCCAAAGCGATATAAAAACATATATAAATGTATTATATCATTTTGTGTCGCAATATGCAACAAAATTAATACGATTGTTGCGGTACGAAAAAAGAAAAATATCAGAAAATTTCCGATATTCACTTGACATTGTGAATAATTAGTTTTATAATGCTACTGAATAAAAAGTATATGTAATTGGCGTTGACGGGATTAGCTGTATCTCGTTCTTTCAGAGAGAAGTCGGTCGGTGCAAGACTTTATGAATGTTTACAGCACGCTGCCCCTGAGCTCTGTGTGACTAAGCACAGCGTATATCTGCGTTAAGGATTGTAATCGTAAGATTACTCAAAGAGGGTGTTTAAGCACCAATTTGGGTGGTACCGCAGGAATTATTCTCCTGTCCCATTTTTATGGGGCAGGATTTTATTTTGCAAATTTTTTAAGGAGAGATTTTTAATGGAATGGACAGGACTTAACGAACTTCGTGAAAAGTTTCTTTCATTTTTTGAAAGCAAAGGACATTTAAGACTTCCGAGCTTTTCACTTGTTCCGAAGGACGACAACAGCCTTCTGCTTATTAACAGCGGTATGGCTCCTATGAAAAAGTATTTTACAGGTGAGGTTACACCGCCGAGAAAGCGTGTAACAACCTGTCAGAAGTGTATCCGTACTCCAGATATTGAGAGGGTAGGCATTACTGCCCGTCACGGCACATACTTTGAAATGCTCGGCAACTTTTCTTTCGGTGATTATTTCAAGCATGAGGCTACCGCATGGGCATGGGAGTTCTTTACAAAAGTTCTCGAAATGCCTGTTGATAAGCTCTATGTATCTATTTATGAAAACGATGACGAGGCTTATAAGATTTGGACCGAAGAAATCGGTGTTGAGCCATCTCATATGGTAAGACTCGGCAAAGAAGACAACTTCTGGGAGCACGGTTCAGGTCCTTGCGGCCCTTGCTCTGAAATTTACTTTGACCGTGGTGACGAAAAGGGCTGCGGCAAACCCGACTGTCATGTAGGTTGTGAATGTGACCGTTTCGTTGAGGTATGGAACATTGTATTCTCACAGTTTGAAAACGACGGCAACGGCAACTACACTCCGCTTGCTCATCCTAACATTGATACAGGTATGGGTCTTGAAAGACTTGCTTGCGTAATGCAGGGTGTTGATAACCTTTTCTTGGTTGATACTGTTCAGAATATTATGAAGAAGATTTCTGAAATTACAGGTGTAAATTACGGTGAAGACGATAAAAAGGATATTTCACTCCGAGTTATCACCGACCATATCCGCAGCACAACATTTATGATTGGCGACGGTGTTCTTCCGTCAAATGAGGGTAAGGGTTATGTTCTCCGCCGTTTGCTCAGAAGAGCTGCTCGTCACGGCAGACTTTTAGGATACAAAGACGCATTCTTGTATAAGGTATGCGAAACTGTAATAAAAGAAAATGAATCGGCATATCCTGAATTAAAAGAAAAGCAGGAGTTTATTACAAAGATTATCAGAGTTGAGGAAGAAAGTTTCCAGAAAACAATCGACCAGGGCTTTAAACTTTTACAGGGCATTGTTGATGATCAGGACATTAAGGTACTCAGCGGTGAGGACGCATTTAAGCTCAACGATACCTACGGTTTTCCAATTGACCTTACAAGAGAAATTCTTTCGGAGCAGGGCATAGATGTTGATGTTGACCGTTTCCACGAGCTTTTGAAAGAGCAGAAACAGCGTTCAAGAGATGCAAGAAAGAAAGAAGATACAGACGCTTGGATTTCGGATTCAACAGACCTTTCTGATATTACCAAAACAGAATTTTGCGGTTATACTGACCTTAATACAGGCAGCAAGGTTCTTGCCATCATTAAAGACGGTATCAGAGTTGACAGCGTCGGCGAAAACGAAACCGCACTTGTTGTTCTCGACAAAACTCCGTTCTATGCAGAGAGTGGCGGACAGGTAGGCGACACAGGTGTAATGGAATCGGGTAGTCTTGAGGTTGATGTTGACGATACAACTAAGGATGCTTCGGGTGTTTATCTCCATTCTTGTACAATTAAGAGCGGTACACTTGAGGTCGGCACAGAACTTCGTGCAATCGTTGACTTTGACAGAAGAGCAAATATTATGCGTAACCACACAGCGGCTCACCTTTTACAGGCCGCACTTCGTGAAGTTCTCGGCAATCACGTTCATCAGGCAGGTCAGCTTGTAACAGACCATTCGGTTCGTTTTGACTTTACTCACTTTGAGGCTCTCACAGATGAAGAACTTAAGAAAGTCGAAGACCTTGTAAACAAGAAGATTCTTGCATCTATCCCTGTTGTTACAAAGGAAATGCCAATCGAAGAGGCAAAGAAACTCGGCGCTATGGCATTGTTCGGCGAGAAGTACGGCGATGTTGTACGAGTTGTAAGCATCGGTGAGTTCTCCGTTGAGTTCTGCGGCGGTACACATGCTACAAATACATCAAGCCTCGGCTTGTTCAGAATCCGTCAGGAGGGTTCTGTTGCATCAGGTGTAAGAAGAATTGAGGCTATTACAGGTATCGGAGTTCTTAAGTATATGAACGATGTCCGTGAAACTGTACTCAATGTTTGCGAAACACTTAAGATTTCAAATACAAAAGCACTCACAGAGGGCGCACAGAAGATTGCAACCTTACTTCATGATCAGCAGAAAGAAATTGCAGAGCTTAACACAAAGCTTGCTGCTATGCAGGTTGACAACCTCTTTATTAATTCTGAAATTGAAAACGGCGTAAGAATTATTGCTAAAAAAATTGACAATGCAAACGCTGACGCTCTTCGTGCAATGTGCGAGAGAACAAAGGATGTTGCTCCGCTTTCTGTAGTTGTACTTGCTTGCGAAAATGACGGCAAGGTTACATTTGCCGCATCTTGCGGTAAAGATGCTAAGGCACTCGGCGTAAATGCAGGCAAACTCGTTAAGGCTGTTGCACAGGCAGCGGGCGGCAACGGCGGCGGTAAGCCGGATATGGCTATGGCAGGTGCAAAAAATCCTGAAAAGATTGATGAAGCACTCGCTATCGTTAAAGAAACTGTATATGGTATGATAAAGGCATAAATGTTGCAAAATCCACATAATTTGATTTTTGTTGTCTGAAAGTTTGCAATTTATTGCTGTTATTGTTTAGAACTACTAAAAACAGTGCAGCAAGATTGTATATTAAAACAACGATAAAAAGAAATTAAAGTATTGAAGTTTTGTAATGTTTGATGTATAATAATTCCAATGGAATAGTGTATTCCTAAAAGTTAATGAACAATGGAGGAGATTTAAAATGTTCAAAAAAGTAATGAGTCTTGCTCTTGCTTCAACATTAGTGCTTTCAGCAGGCGCATTTGCAGCAAGTGCAGCTGAAGCAGAGGATGCAGTAGCAGCAAATGACGAGTCTGCAGTAGCAGCTGACGATTCTTCAGCGGTAGCAGCAGGTGACGAGTCACAGGTAGGTGCCGGCACAAAGATTTACTTTGATGTAAAGAGTGCAGGTTGGAAAAACTTTAGCACAATCTATTGCCACATCTGGAGAGCTGACGGTACAGGTAAATGGCCAAGCTGGCAGACAAAGAAAGAAGTGTGCAAAAAGGAAAGCGACGATCTTTATTCTTATGATATAACAAAGACAGGCAAAGACAACGCTGAAGAAATTCAGAATGCCGGCAGCAAGAACTTATATTGCGTAATCTTCAGTGCAGATACACAAGTTCAGATTTGCAACACAATCATGAACGGTAACTGCATTGGCGATACTTTGTATGTAACAGGTAACAAGATCGAGAACCCTAAGGACAGCCAAAAGATGGATATTGAGGCTGCATGGAAGAACCATCCGGAATGTGGTCCGCAGAAGGTTATTACTTCAACATCAAAAATAGTCGGTACAGCTCTTGCAGACGGTACAACAGATGTAACACTTTTAGCTGACTACCTTCTCGATTATGTTTCTGACGAAGGTGTTGCTGATACAAGTAAGACAGATAAGACACAGGATCTTATCAACGAACTCAAGGTCAGCCCAGTCGCTGTAATGTCTAATGTAAATTACAAACTTGAGGGTTTTGTTAAGGCTGAAACAATGACTCAGGATGTTGCTAACAAGAAGAAGGCAACAATCGAGGGTATCCTTGGTAACTGCACAGACCCAACAAAGGGTGGCGAAAAGGTTAACAAAGATGAGATTAAGAATGCAGAGGCTAAGAACGATGCTGCTGAATCAAGCGGTTCATCAAACGGTGGTTCTTCAAACAGCGGTTCATCATCAAACGGCTCTTCATCTAATGGTTCATCAAATGGTTCATCATCAGGCTCTAACTCAGTACAGTCAGGTCAGGAGACAACAATCTTCTTCGTATTTGCTGGCGTAATGGTTGCAGCTGCAGGTGTATTCTTCCTCGTTAGAAGAAGAGAGAACTAATTTATCTTAACAGATAATTAATACTTAATCACTTAGCTCCGCAGAGTTTTCTGCGGAGCTTTTTGTATGCTCAAAACTCTCTCATTACTTGCTTTTTTATGCTTTATGTATTACAATATTATTATCAAAACATTAAAAAATATTATATTCATATATGAGGAGAAATGAGTATGAAAATTAAAGATGATTTTGTTTTAAGAAAAGTAGCCGATTCATATGTAGTGGTACCGGTAAACAGTCTTACACTTGATTTTAACGGTGTTATAAATCTTAATGAAACGGGTGCTTTCTTATTTGAACAGTTGCAAAAAGGAATTGAGAAAGACGAACTTATTGCTAAAATGATTAGTGAGTATGATGTAACAAAAGAAAAAGCAAGTGCGGATATAGATATATTTATTAATAAGTTAAAGGATGCAAATGTCTTTGAATAATAAAGAAATTCAGCTTGAAGATGTAATACAAATTATTAAAGAAAAACTTAACAGCGGAGGCACGGTTACATTTACTCCGCACGGAACAAGTATGTATCCTATGCTAAGAAACGGCGAAGATGTGGTTGTCCTGAAAAAGCCGGAGGGCAGGCTAAAATATCTTGATGTTGCTTTATACCGAAGAAGTAACGGCGATTTTGTTTTGCACAGAGTTGTCGGTTTTGATAAGGACGGCAAATATATTTTTTGCGGTGATAATCAGTTTCATAAAGAACGGGGAATTACTGACGAAAATATAATAGGTGTGGTTACCGCATTTTATCGAAAAGGAAAACACTATACCGATAATTCGCTTTCATACAGATTTTATAAGTCAGCGTGGGAGTATATCAAAGCGCCAATGCGTATGCTTTATTCAGCGCACAGAATGAATAAGTCGATAAATATAAAAAAGAAAAGGTAGTTTTTGTATAATGAAAAAACATCTTAATGACGCTCAAAAAAAAGAATATGCATATTATTTATCGCTTGTATCAAGTGTTTTAAACGGAACAGAACCGCAGCTGCCGTATGAAAATTGTAATCTTGACCACATAAGGCAGATTTCTAATGATACCCGAATGGACGCAATTTTTGATGAGGCTGTTTTAATGCTGTCAAAAAAATATTCGGTTTCAGATGAATTGTTATCTTATGTAAAAAATAATCTTAATCATTGGATTTATATCGATACGATGATGAAATATGAAATTGAAAGTTTGCTTAAAAGTTTTGATGAAGGAAAAATATATAATCTCCCTATGAAAGGCTATTTTCTTAAGGAAGACTATCCCAACTCATTTGAACGCTCAATTTCAGATTATGATATTTTGTTTGATATAAACGATATTGACAGAATAAAAAATATATTTAAACAAAACGGGTACAAATTTAAAAAAAATGACGATCAACAATATCATTTTGTAAAAGCACCGTTTATGTATATTGAAATGCACCGTTCACTTTTAAAAAAGGATAATAAAAATTATTCTTTATTAGAAAATCAACTTGAAAAAGCTAAGGTGCGTGACGGGTATTCTTATTCAAAAGAAATGACGCTTGAGGATTATTATATTTATATGTTGCTTCACAGTGCAAAACATTTTTCCCAAGGCGGAATCGGCATAAGAATGATTGCCGACGAATATGTATTTTATAAAAAATATTCGGATCAACTTAATCAAAAATATTTGAGTGAACAGTTTGAAAAATTAGGAATAACCTTGTTTGAGAAAAAACTGCGTGAGATTTCACTGAAATGGTTTTCAAAAGGCAGTGAAGTTAAAGATTTTGACGATGTTGAAGAATATATTTTATTAAGTATGACTCTCGGCAGATTAGATGTTGCGGTTATGTCCGAAATGGAAAGACAAAGAGTTAATACTAAAACAGGCAGAAAAAAATCAAGATTTGCTAATTTTATTTCATCGCTTTTTCCCAATAAATCATATATGGCAAATAAATATCCGTTTGTGGAGAAAATGCCGATTTTATTGCCGTATTCATGGGCATGTATGTGGTGCAGAAGAATTTTTATTGACAGAAATATTGATATAAAAAAAGGTTTTATCAACAGAACTTCTTATACCGATGATGATGTAAGTTATTTTAATTATATTCAAAAAGAAGTGGGTTTTGATGTTAAATAAAATTTTATTTATGTTTTAATTGACAAATAATGTATTTATTGATATAATATCAAATAAGTTAGCGAACACTAACGGCACTTGGTGTTTGCTAATTTAAAGAGGAATAGTTAGTCCGTCCTAACTATTCCTCTCTTTTTATTTTAAATTTAAGGTAAATTTTAAGTAAAATTTAAATTTCATTTAAAGTTACAACGGTACAATATACTCATCAAAACAAAAGGGGAGTTAAATGTGAGTTACCAAAGCGTATTTAAACGCTATGAAATAAAGTACCTTGTGACTGACGAACAAAAGAAAATGATTATGCGGGAAATGCAAAAATATATGTATGCCGACAAATACGGCAAAAGCACAATTTGCAACATATATTTTGACACACCTGATTTTTTACTGATAAGACGCTCGCTTGAACATCCCGTTTATAAGGAAAAGTTAAGATTGAGAAGTTACGGAGTTACAAAACACGACAGCACAACTTTTATAGAAATCAAAAAGAAATATAAGCGTGTTGTCTATAAACGCAGAACCGAAATGAGTGAGAACGAGAGTATGCGTTATCTTTGCAACGGTGAATATATTGCCGACAGTCAGATTTTAAGAGAAGTCAATTATTTTCTTGAGCATTACAAAGACATTGCACCGCAGGTTGTAATTTCATACAACCGAGAGGCCTTTTATTCAAAAAATGATTATGATTTCAGAGTAACCTTTGATGATAATATTCTTTGGCGTAACTATGATTTATCACTTTGTAAAGGTATTTACGGAACACCGATATTAAGAAACGATTATTCTCTTATGGAAATAAAGACAGGCGCGGCAATTCCGCTGTGGATGACAAACATTTTAAGCGAAAACAAAATTTATAAAACATCTTTTTCAAAATACGGCAATGCTTATGTTGCAATTATGAGCGAAAGAGCAAACGGAGGTAAAAAATATGCTTAATACATTATTTTCAGGAATTTTCAGTTCAACAACCGAAACAATCGCAGTGCCGCAATTTCTGTTTTGCATAGCAGTTGCTCTTGTAATCGGCATTTTTCTTGCGGCGGTCTATTCATACAAAACCAAATACACAAAGAGCTTTGTTGTTACTCTTGCACTTTTACCTGCCGTAGTTTGTGTGGTAATTATGATGGTAAACGGAAATGTGGGTGCAGGTGTAGCGGTTGCAGGTGCATTCAGCCTTGTGCGTTTCCGCTCTGTACCCGGTACGGCTAAGGAAATCGGCACAATTTTCCTTGCAATGGGCGCAGGTCTTATTTGCGGAATGGGTTACCTCGGATATGCAGTGCTGTTCTCATTAATTTTAGGAATGGCAATGTTTATCCTCAATAAAGTAAATATCGGTGCAGACAAAAGACTTGAGCAGGACAGAATATTAAAAATCACAATTCCCGAGGATTTAAATTATACAGGTGCTTTTGACGACCTTTTTGAAAAATATACCGTAAAATATGAAACGGTATCGGTAAGAACCGCTAATATGGGCAGTTTGTTCAAACTTACATATAATGTAACTCTCAAAAACCCGAACGATGAAAAAGATTTTATTGATGATTTGAGATGCAGAAACGGCAATCTTGAAATCAGTATGGCAAGACAGGAGATAACTAATAATGAGCTTTAATTTAAAAAGCAAAGGGAAATTTGCAACATTGCTTGCGGCACTTATTATATCCGTAAGTGTAACAGGCTGCGCAAATATAGATGAAAAAACATCCTCGACAAATTCTTCAACTGTTACAAAAGACAGTGTTTCTACTGCTTCAATAGCTTCGGATGAATCTCTTGACAGCGATATGTTCACCGACCGTGACAAAGAGGTAGGCTATGATGAAAGTTCGGCGGTAATGGTTGCTTTTTCATCATCAGGTGCAACCGCAAGCTCTGACAGCGTTTCTGTCAGCGGAAGTAAGGTTACTATTAAAAGTGAGGGTACATATATAGTTACGGGTACAACATCCGACGGTCAGATTATTGTAGATGCCGACAATAAAACAAAAGTGCAGATTGTACTTAAAAACGCCTCTGTAACCTGTAAATCAAGTGCCGCTTTATATGTAAAACAGGCAGATAAGGTATTTGTAACAACTGCAAAAGACACAGAAAATACACTTGCGTCAACAGGTGACTATGTTCAGACAGATGACAACAATGTAGATGCGGCGGTATTTGCAAAAGATGATATTACCTTTAACGGAGAGGGGAAATTGACTGTAACTTCCGAAAAAGGTCACGGCATTGTTTCTAAAAATGATTTAAAACTTACAAGCGGAGAATACAATATTACAGCCGCAAGCCATGCATTAAGCGGTAAAAACAGTATCAGAATTGCAAGCGGTACTTATACTTTAACTTCGGGTAAAGACGGTTTGCACGCAGAAAATACAGACGATACTTCAAAAGGATTTGTGTATATAGCAGACGGTAAATTTACCGTTAATTGCAAAGGTGACGGCATTGATGCCGGCGCGACGGCTCAAATTGAAAACGGCACATTTAATATTACTTCAAACAGAGGTTCATCATCTTCAAGTTCAACAGATTCTGCAAGTGTAAAAGGAATAAAAGCAGGAGGAGATATTACAATCAGCGGAGGTACTTTTAATCTGAACTGCGAGGACGACGCTTTACATTCAAATTCAAATGTAACCGTATCAGGAGGTACTTTTACCATTTCAACAGGTGATGACGGTATCCATGCCGACAGCAAAACAAGCATCAGCGGAGGAACAATTAATATTACCGAAAGCTATGAGGGAATAGAGGGAACAGAAGTTGAAATTTCGGGCGGCACAATTACCTTGAAAGCAAGTGATGACGGAATAAATGCCGCAGGCGGAAAAGACGAAAGCGGATTCGGTGGCGGATTTGACCGTGACAATTTCGGTTCATCAGATGCTTCCATTACAATATCGGGCGGCAAAATAACAATTGACGCTGACGGTGACGGAGTTGATTCAAACGGTTCGCTTACCGTTACAGGCGGGGAAACCTATGTTTTTGGCCCGACAAGCGGAGATAACGGAGCGGTTGATTATGACGGAGAAGCAACCATAACAGGTGGCATATTCATTGCCACAGGTTCATCTCAAATGGCACAGAACTTTGGAGAAAATTCAACTCAAGGTTCAATGCTTGTAAATACAAATTCGAGCGGTGAAATCACAGTCAAAAACAGTGACGGCGATGTTCTTGTATCGTTCACACCTACCAAGACATACGCTTGTGTGGTTATCAGTTGCCCGGGTATTACAACAGGTCAGACATATACTGTAACGACAGGCGACAGTACAACAGAAGTTGAAATGACTTCTATCATATACGGTTCAGGCGGTATGGGTGGTCACGGAAGTATGGGCGGCAGAAATATGGGCAACGGCAATATGAACGGAAACGAAATGGGCGGCCCGGGCGGAGATATGCAGGGCGGTCCTCAAATGAGATAAAACGAAAAACACAACTGTTCCGATGAGCAGTTGTGTTTTCCTTTTAGTCTAAAGTTGAATGTTTGTGATTTGTCGATTTGCAGGTAAAGAGGCAGTTGCCCAAAAATTCTGTTTACATCTGTATTCAGTTATTATTTGCAATCATAAATTGTAACTGTGTAACATCGTTTACATTAATTTCGCCGTTTTCGTCAGTATCGGCATTTAAATTTTGAACAGCCGAAAGTTTTGAACCGCCTGAAATAGCTATCTGCAAATCGGTTGCATCTTTAATGTCAATTTTGTTGTTTAAGTCAATGTCGCCGAGCAGTGTGACTGCAAGTTCGGTTTTATTTGTAACAGCTTTTATAACGAATGTGCCGCCAAGATTATCGTCACGCTCCGTTTTGTACCAATCGAGAAGGTCTGTCATAGTTCCGTTTTGATAAATAAAACTTTCGCCTTTTTGGCTTTCGTTTATAAATGCAAACTGGCCGTTTGATTTGTTAAGCCATTCACCGACGCCTATAGTATTTTTTTCGCTTTCATTATTTTTTTTAATTTTAACGGCGATAGCACCGTAAGTTACAGGTAAGTCAAAATCATTTGTATCAATATTTAAATATCCGCTGTACGGAACTTTTCCGCTGTTTAATTTAGTCCATTTGGTTTCATCTGACACAGGAATTTTATTTTCGGCAGGTACATAGTAGATTTCATAGTCGGAATTTTTTGCGGTGGTTTCAAACATTACCGAATCAAGTTTGTTGTAACCCTCGGAAAAATTAAAAAGATTAAGATATGTGACGCTGTCATCATTTATGTAGTTAAATTCATATGTTGCACCGTAAATTTCATTTTGCATAAGTTTAACATCATCGGTGATTTCTGTGACATCTTCAACAGCAAAATTGTATTTAAAGGTACTGCTAAACAAATAAGAATCTTCGTATGAAAGCCAAAAGTAACCGTTTAAAGTGTTGTAATCGCCCCAACTGTTTTTTACAAGCCATGCTCCGTCATTTTCGGGTAAAACACCGTTTATTGCTTTGAAATTTTCCTTTGAATAATTATCATCCCATCCGACAATAGCTATTGCATGACCTGTGGATTTTGGAGAACCTTGCGGACAGAAATACGCTGTTCTGTCATTATTTTCGTAATAAGGACTGTGAGAATATGCCGCATAGATTGAACCGTTATCCATAATCTCTTGCTTAATTTCTTCTTGTGTATAATCGTCGAGGTATTTTATAGCGGTCACCCCGTAATTTACAAAAGCGGAAAGGTCCTTGTCGGGAGTATATTTTTCTGCAAGAGTGTCGTAGTCGCTTTGTTCGATTCCGCCTTGCCAGGAACTTAAATATCCGAGTGCGGTAAATGCGTAGCCGTCGGAAGTGACATTGCGCTGCCAGCCTTTACCGTTGCTTTTTGTTGTTGCCCAAAGGTTCATATGCTCGGCAGAAAAATTATTAGCCGTAAAATCTTTTTTTAAAAGTTTTGTTTCAAGCACCGAGAGCGAGGAATATATCCAGCAATCGTTGTATTTTTGGTTTTTCGGAGAATTTACAATGCCAAGCTCCACTGAACTGTATGCAGACGGAATATCATTTTTTGTATTGTCTGAAGTTTTAATTTGAAATTTACTTAATATTTTTGAATTGTTATCAATGCTTGCGGCATTAGCCGATACGCTTACAGCAGAAAATATCATAAGTGCAGATACTGTTGCTGTTATCGCCTTAATAACAGGTGATTTTATCATTTTACATTCACACCTTTTTGTTTATATATATCAAATTTTATTATATCAAAAATTTTCTTTCTTGTAAAGAATATAAACGCTGTTTATACACAAGATAATAGCAATATTTACAGATAAAAGGGGCGACTTTATGAAACTTAGAACTGACCTTGCGGTAGAAGCTCGTGAAATAGCGGGAGAAGATGTCGGAGGTGTGGATTTTGTTCAGTACAGTGAAAACGGACTTGATATTTCAAGACTTGAAGTAAAAACAAGAAAAGCCAGGCAGCAGCTCGGAAAAGAAGAGGGTACTTATATAACAGTAGAACTTCCGTCACTTACCGATAATTTTACCGAAACCGACGAAAGACTTATTACTATAGGAAAGGAAATTCGCAGGCTTTTGCCGGTAAACGGTCTTGTACTTGTAGTAGGACTCGGAAATCCTGAAATCACTCCCGATTCTCTCGGCCCGAAAACAAGCTCCAGAGTGCTTGCTACAAGGCATATTTCGGGTGAGATTGCAAGAAGTACCGGTCTTGACCGCTTAAGACCGGTTGCGGTTATGGCAACGGGAGTAACAGGGCAGACGGGTATTGAAACAGGCGAGTATATATTGAGTATTGTAAAAAGAATAAAACCGAATGCAGTTGTTGTAATAGATGCGCTTGCATCACGCAGACTTGAAAGACTCGGCTGTACTTTGCAAATAAGCGATACAGGAATTTCACCCGGGGCGGGCGTTGGAAATCACCGTACAAAGATTAACAAAGAAACTATAGGAGTACCCGTAATAGCAATAGGAGTGCCCACAGTTGTAGATGCAGCCACATTTGCATCTGACCTTTTAAGCGTCAATGACCCGCACAGGGCAAGGCAGAAAATCACACCGCAGGGCAGGCAGATGGTAGTAATACCGAGGGAAATAGATTTGCTTACCGAGAGAGCCTCAAGACTGATTTCATTTGCGCTTAACGGCGCACTTCAAAATGAATTTAATATTTCCGAGCTTGTTTCGCTTATGTAGGAATTCGGTCATACATTAAAATCATCGGCATATATTTTTATGAGGCGGTGATTTTGTGAAAAAGTTAGGAGCATTAAAAATAACGGCGTCGATTATCCTTGTATCGACTGCCGTTTTCTGCGTTTGTCGGAGAATGCCAGAGTGCTTTGCAAGCGACAAACCTGCGGCGCTTGCGGTTGCGGCGCTTACTCTGTCCGACGGTACATATAAATTATCCGATACTGAAACTGCAACCCTTGCCAATACCGATACCACACAAAAGAAACAGGAGGAAACACAGCCGATTACGAAACCTGTTACGATTACAAGAAATATAAACGGAGAAAAAGACAAAAGCGGATATTATGATTCTTTCGGAAACCATGACGGAGAGGCGGTTTACGATATTCTTGCCGAACAGATTGGTGCGAACGGTGTAAAATGCGGTACGGCTTATGTGAAAAACAATACGGGACTTGATTATGATTTTGATTCCGCTTTAAACAGTGAACTGCCTTTTGATGTCGATTCAAACGGAACGGCGCAGGTGCTTATTTATCATACGCACACAAGTGAAAGCTATATGGACGAAGATGTTGATTATTTTTACGAAAGCTATTATTCACGCACGCAGAATAATGATTATAATGTAACGGCTGTGGGAGATGCTATTACCGATGTGCTTAATAAGCGAGGAATAAAAACTATGCACGATACCACGGTGCACGACTCAACATACAGCGGTTCTTATGACAGAAGTGCGCAGACCGTTGAAAGTATTATGGAAACCAACACGGATATTAAGGTAATAATTGATATTCACCGTGACGCAATCGGTACTGAAACTCAAAAGGTAAAACCTGTTTTTACATATGACGGTAAGCAGGGAGCACAGATAATGATTCTTTCGGGTTGCGATACCGACGGCGAGATGAATTTTTTAAGCTGGGAGAATAATCTTAATTTTGCGCTTAAAATTCAAAATAAAGCGGAAGAAATGTATCCGGGTATGACAAGACCGCTGAATTTCGGATATTTTGCGTACAACGAGTATATTTGCGACGGCTCTTTGCTTATAGAAATAGGAACAGACGCAAATACAATAGAGGAGGCGGAGTACAGCGGAGAGCTGCTTGGCAATGTGCTTTATGAGGTGCTTAAACACGGGTTATAATTAAATGTAAAAATAGCTTGCAATATATTGTGGCTTTTGGTATAATTTTAATATATGTATCCGCAAGGAGTAATGTAATGAAAAAATACAGAATTTCAAAATATGCAATCTGTATGCTGTTTGCGGTATTGTTTGTGTTTGTGGCTGCAATCGGCACAAATGCCGTTGATATTGACGGCGACGGAATAGATGACGGAGATGTATCGGAAACCGAGGTTTATACAGAACCAGAATATACAGAACCTCAATATACCGAGCCTGAAACCTATCCCGAAACCGAGCCTTACACAGAGCCGCCGACAGAATATTATACCGAAGAAGTTACAGAAGAATATACGGAACCTGTATATACAGAAGAACCTACAGAACCGTATTACGAAGAAACAACAGAATATGATTTTAATAATAATGTAGTCAATGAAACAGTGTCGCCTACCCAGCTTTCAACTTCAAAAGTAAGTACAAAGCGTTACGAAACCAATGATGCCGCAGGTGTTGTATATTGGGTTTGCGTAATTGTAGGTATAATTGTTTTGATTTTCGTATTGCTCAGTACAAAAATATCTTATGCGCTTGAACGCAGAAGAGAGCAGAGAGATATTTATTCTTCATAAGGAGAGCAATATGGAAAAAATTAAAATTGGAAATGTAGAATTTAAGTCCCGTGCCGTACTTGCTCCTATGGCAGGCATTACAGACAGGGCGTACCGTGAGCTTTGCGTGGAATTTGGCGCCGCCTATTGCGTAAGTGAAATGGTCAGTTCAAAGGCGCTTTCTTTCAACAGTAAGAAAAGTGAGGAGCTTATGGAAATTTCCGACTATGAACGCCCCTGCGGTATTCAGATTTTCGGAGATGACCCTAAATGTATGGCTGATGCGGCTGTTCATTCTATGGAAAACAAGCCCGACATTATTGATATAAATATGGGTTGTCCCGCACCTAAAATCAGTTCAAACGGCAGCGGCAGTGCTTTGATGAAAAATCCACTGCTTTGCGGTGAAATTGTAAAGGCAGTTACAAGTGCCGTTGATGTACCTGTTACGGTCAAAATTCGTAAAGGCTGGAACAATTCTGCCGTAAATGCGGTTGAAGTTGCAAAAATCTGTGAACAGGCAGGCGCAGCGGCAATTACAATTCATGGAAGAACAAGAGAACAGTATTATAAACCTCCTGTCGATTATGATATTATAAAAGAGGTTAATAATGCGGTGTCAATCCCCGTAATTGCAAACGGCGACATAACCTCTGCAAAAATAGCAAAGGAAGTTATGGATTACACAGGCTGTCAGCTTGTTATGGTTGGACGAGCCTCTTTGGGAAATCCGTGGATTTTTTCGGAAATAAATGCTTATCTTGAGAATCCCGACTGTATTATAAAAGCACCTACTCTTGAAGAAAAACTCAATGTAATGTGCCGACATATTGAAAAAATGGTTGAATACAAAGGCGAGCATATGGCTATGCTGCAGGCAAGAAAACTTATAGCAGGTTATTTTAAGGGAATGCGCGGTGCGGCAGAACTCAGAAATCAATCAGGAAAAGTGTGTACTCTTAATGATTTGTACGCACTGAAAAATAAGGCTTTATCATCTGTTTATGATGCTTAAACTTATATATTTTTAGATTAAGGAGAATAATTATGAGTGAAAAAACAAATATTGTAGCTCTTGACTATCTCAACAGCTATGATCCTGCTGTTGGCGAGGCAATGACTGCGGAACTTAAAAGACAGAGAAGAAATCTTGAGCTTATTGCAAGCGAAAATATCGTTTCTCCTGCTGTAATGGCAGCAATGGGCAGCTTACTTACAAACAAGTATGCAGAAGGTTATCCGGGAAAGCGTTACTACGGCGGTTGCCAGTGCGTTGATGTTGTTGAGGAAATCGCACGCAAGAGAGCTTGCGAACTTTTCGGCGCAGAACACGCAAATGTTCAGCCACACTCAGGCGCTCAGGCTAACACAGCAGTTTACTTTGCTATGCTCAACCCGGGCGATACAGTTATGGGTATGAACCTTAACGAGGGCGGTCATCTTACACACGGTTCACCTGTAAACATTTCAGGTAAGTATTTTAACTTTGTTCCTTACGGTGTTGACAGCGTAACACACAGAATTGACTATGATAAGGTTCTTGAGATTGCCAAGGAATGTAAGCCAAAACTTATTGTAGCCGGTGCGTCTGCATATCCAAGAATTATTGATTTTGCAAAACTCCGTGAAATTGCCGATGAAGTAGGCGCATATCTTATGGTAGATATGGCTCACATCGCAGGCCTTGTTGCGGCAGGCGTTCATCCAAACCCTGTTCCGTACTGTGAATTTGTTACATCCACAACTCATAAAACACTCCGTGGTCCGAGAGGCGGTCTTATCCTTTGCCGTGAAGAGTTTGCTAAGCAGATTGACAAGGCAATTTTCCCTGGTACACAGGGCGGTCCTCTTATGCACACAATTGCGGCTAAGGCAGTTTGCTTTGGTGAGGCATTAAAGCCTGAATTTAAAGAGTACGGTGCAAAAATTGTTTCTAACTGTAAGGCTCTTGCGGAGGGACTCCTTAAGAGAGGCAATAAGCTTGTTTCGGGCGGTACAGACAACCATGTACTTCTTATGGATCTTCGTGATACAGGTGTTACAGGTAAAGAGCTTGAGGCTCGTCTTGATGAGTGCTATATTACAGTAAATAAAAACACTATTCCGGGTGAACCGCTTTCTCCGTTCGTAACAAGCGGTGTTCGTATAGGTACTGCCGCTGTTACAACAAGAGGACTTAACGAAGAAGATATGGACAAGATTGCCGAGTATATTACACTTGTTCTCAATGATTTTGAAAACAGTGCCGACAAGGTAAGAGCAGGCGTTGAAGAAATCTGCAAAAAGTATCCGCTTTACGAATAATAAAATTCGGTTTATTTTCCGTTCCGTCAAATTTAAGGCGGAACGGATTTTTTTGCTAAAAATCTTGACAAATTCTACGAACAAATGTACTATGAAATATATACTAAATTTGAAATGAGGCTGATTATATGAATACTCCTCTTGCAGACAGAATAAGACCGCAATCTCTTGATGATATTGTGGGGCAAAAGCATTTGCTCGGAGCGAATAAGCCACTGCGAAAAATAATTGAAAGCGGAGAAATTCCGAATCTGATTTTTTACGGTCCGTCAGGAGTGGGAAAAACAACTCTTGCTACATATATAGCTAAAAGAACTAACAGAACTCTGAAAAAGCTGAACGGTACAACCGCATCAACATCTGACATAAAAGAGGTAGTTTCGGAGTTGAACACTTTTTCGGGAATGAACGGCATTTTACTGTATCTTGACGAAATTCAGTATTTTAATAAAAAGCAGCAACAGGTTTTGCTTGAATATATAGAAAACGGTTCGATTACGCTTATTGCATCAACTACCGAAAATCCGTATTTTTATGTATATAATGCTATTTTAAGCCGTTCGACTGTTTTTGAATTTAAACCGGTACCGCCCGAAGAAATAGAAAGAGCTGTGCAGAGAGCGGCGGAAATTATTTCCGAGGAACAGGAGGTAGAGGTGGATTTCCCCGAAAGTTGTCGTAAAAAAATCGCTCATGGCTGCGGCGGTGATGTAAGAAAAGCTATGAATGCGGTTGAACTTGCTATTCTTGTGGCTGACGAAGTTGACGGAGTAAAAAAAGTCAGCGAAGAAAGTGTTGCGGAACTTGTACAAAAAAGCGCCGTGCGTTATGACAAGGACGGTGACGAGCATTACGATATAATTTCCGCATATCAAAAAAGTATGCGTGGCAGTGACAGTAATGCGGCTTTGCATTATCTTGCTAGGCTGCTTGAGGCGGGGGATTTGCCGAGTGCGTGCAGAAGACTTATGGTGTGTGCCTGCGAAGATGTAGGACTTGCGTATCCGCAGCTTATTCCTATTGTAAAATCATGTGTGGATATTGCACAGGCTGTCGGCTTGCCGGAGGCGAGAATACCGCTTGCAGACGCAGTTATAATGGTATGCAATGCGCCGAAATCCAATTCCGCATATATGGGGATTAATCGTGCAGCACAGGATTTAAAAGCAGGCAATTACGGTCCTGTACCAAGACAGCTTCAAAATATGCACTATGACGGGGAAGATAATAATAACAAAGGACAGTTTTATAACTATCCGCACGATTATCCGAACCATTATGTAAATCAGCAATATTTGCCGGACATTATCCGTGACAGAGTTTATTACGAATACGGTGACAACAAAAACGAACAGGCATATAAGAACTATTGGAATAAAATTAAGAACAGATAGTATTATAGATAGTCACAAAAACAACATCTTGTATTTGTGCATATTGATATTAATAAATTCTTTTTCTCGCCTTTTTGTTTAATATATACAAATATAGACTAATAATTTTGGCTGTAAGAAAATCAAAATAATTCTCAAAAAGAAAAAAGTATTAGCAAACATTGTTGTATAATATAATTGTCAGAACGTGGGATTATATTTTCCACAAAAACCATAACAAAAAATTTGGAGGAAATTCTTATGGTAACAACAAAGCACAAGGTACTCAGCTTAATACTTTGTATTATGCTCGCAGTATCAGCAGTTTGTGCAGGCAGTATGGCAGTATCAGCAGCAACAGGCGATACTGTATACGTTCGTGCAAACAACGGCTGGGCCAATCTGTACTGCTATATGTGGACAGATGGTGCAGGCAACAACGCAGCATGGCCGGGTGAGGCTATGACAAAGGTTGAAGATGGCGTTTATGCTTACACACTTTCGGGTGATTTTAAGAATGTTATTTTCAACAACGGCAGCGGCGGTAACGGCAATCAGACAACAAACCTTACTTATGCAGGCAACGGTCAGATTTATGACATCAGCACAGGCAAGTGGTCAGCTTACTCGGTTGTAACTAACCCAACACAGGCTACTTCAGCTACACAGGCAACATCATCAACTAAGCCGACACAGGCTACACAGCCGTCAACTTCTTCGGGCAATGCAAAACCAATTTACTGCCAGAATGATGCAGGTTGGTCAAATGTATATTGCTATATGTGGAACAGCACCACAGATAGCAACGCTTCATGGCCGGGCAAACCAATGACTGAAATCGGCGATAATGTATGGTCTTATACTCCTAATAAGGCTTATAAGAATGTTATCTTCAGTTCAGGTAGCAATAAGTCAAATGACCTTACAGTAGGTTCAGGCGACCTTTACAACAACAAGACAAATACTTGGTCTGTATATGATACAAGTGATATTCAGGTAACTTCTTATAAAGCAGACCCATCGAGCACAATTTATACAGGTACAGCTGTTACACTTTCAACAACAGCAAATAGCCTTGTAAATGCTACTATCAGCTATCAGATTTCTGTAAACGGCAAGGTAGTATCTCCTATGAGCTCGACAAACTCGTATGTATGGACACCATCAGCAGTTGGTGAATATACAATCAAGTTTGAGTATTCTGATACAAAGGGCAACACAAACGAGCGTTCACTCACACTTACTGTTGCAGATGACTCAACACTCGTTAAGCCTATTATTAAAAATGTAACACCTCTTAATCTTAACTTTATCAAGCTCAACACAAAAGCTACAGTTAAAGTTCTTGCAGGCGGCGGTAATACAGGTACAAAACTTCTTTTCTATAAGTATGTAGTTACAGATCCAAACGGTAATAAGAATATTCCTTATTACACACTTAACGATTCATACTCATTTGTACCAACAGTAAAGGGAACATACACAGTTGAAGTATATGTTGAAGGTTCTGACAACTCAAAGGTTTCAAAGACTTATACTTATACAGCTGATTCGAATGTACCGACTACAACACAGCCGACTACATCTGTTATTCCTACAGCAACATCACCAAAACCAACCACACCAAAACCAACCACACCAAAACCAACCACACAGCCTACAACTTCAGTACAGCCTACAACAACTCCGTTTATGCTTGGCGACTGCGACGGTGACGGCAATGTCGATGTAAACGATGTTACATATCTCCAGATGATCATTGCTGAATACAGCGGTATGAAATATGATTTCAAGACATGTGATGTTGACGGTAACGGTGTTCTTGATGTTATAGACGCTACAATGCTTCAGAAGATGGTTGCAGAAAAGTAATTTTTAAAACATACGACGATTAACTAAAATAAATTGAGGTACTATTATGACAAAGATTAAAAAATGGTGTGCATTAGTACTTTCTGTAATGCTTGTTATTACAGCAGGCATAGTATCTGTAAACGCTGCTGACGCTGACGCTACAACTGAAGAGGTTGGTGCGGCGTCAGCTGAAACAGGCATTACTATTCATTATCAGAACAGTGAACTTGCACAGCCATATGTTTACCTTTGGAATTCACTTCCAACAAACAGCGCAATGTCAGATTCATATCCGGGTGAAAAAATGACTGCCTCTTCAAACGGTTGGTTTACTTATGTAATCAACGATGTTACAGCTGTAAATATGATTTTTACAGATAAAGACGGCAAACAGTATTCACCTGAATTAAGAAGAACTACCGGTGAGTGGTGGTACAAAAACAAGAGATGGACAAAGTACAATCCTGATGAAATTGACCCTGTTGATTCAGTGGATATGCGTGAAGAGTCTATCTACTTTGTTATGACAACCCGTTTCTATGACGGAGATACAGGCAATAATGTTCATTGCTGGGATGACACACAGGCAAATAACCCTGATTCAGACCCTGCATGGCGTGGTGACTTCAAAGGTCTTGCAGACAAGCTTGACTATATAAAGGCACTTGGCTTTACAGCTATCTGGATTACTCCTGTAGTTACAAACGGTTCGGGCTATGATTATCACGGTTATCATGCTATGGACTTCTCAACCGTTGATGTACGTTATGAGAGTGATGATTTTACATACCAGGATCTTATTGATGAGGTTCACGCAAAAGGTATGAAGATTATTCAGGATGTAGTTTTCCAGCATACCGGTAACTTCGGTGAGGCTTATTTCTGCAATCTTTTTGAAAAAGATACAACAAAAGACCTTTCAAATCTTGAAGAGTCAATGATTCCTACAGACTTACTTCTTGACACATACGGACTTAATTCACCAGAGGAATACTGGGCACAGAAGCCTGGAATTCAGTATTCTGAAAGACTTAACCTTATGAAGAATACAACATACTCTTCGGATGTAGGTAACTCAACAGGCAGCTTGCCGGACGCAAAAGATTATGATTCTGCAAAGATTTCAAATTCTGACACATTTAATGCAAACAACTATTATCATACAGGTTATTTCCAGAGCCTTAACTGGGATGACTGGACCTGTAAATTTGCTCAAATCGCAGGTGACTGTGTTGACCTCAACACAGAAAATCCGGCAGTAGCAGAACACATCGTAGATGTATACTCAGACTATATCAATATGGGCGTTGACGGTTTCCGTGTTGATACAGTAAGACATATTCCAAGACTTGCACTTAACCTTATGTACAATGACCAGCTTTATGCTGCTGCAAAGGCATCGGGTAACAACAACTTCCTTATGTTTGGCGAAATCTGTACTCGTTACACACAGATTTGGTATCGTGGCCACGCAGAGGAATCTACACCTTACTACACTTGGAAAGAGTCAAACAATAAGTGGGCTGATTTATGGAGTTACGGCACTTCTGCTGAAGATATCAACAACAATATGAATGTTGTATTTGATCATTATCTCGAAGAAGATGATCCTACAGATGAACCTACTTCAGACAATGCTTTCTTAAACGGTATTACATACCACACACCTGACAGATCTATGGCATCGGGTATGGAGGGTATTGACTTCCAGATGCACAGAATGTTTGGTAACGCAAGCGGTGCTTATAACTTTGCTAAGAGCACAGACCAGTATTATAATGATGCAACATACAATGTAATGTATGTTGATTCTCATGACTATGCTCCTGAACAGCCTGATGAAAAGAGTCGTTTTGCAGGCGGCACACAGACTTGGGCAGAGAACCTTGACCTTATGTTTACATTCCGTGGTATTCCATGCGTTTACTATGGTTCAGAGGTTGAGTTCCAGAAGGGCGAAGTTATTGATGTTGGTCCTAACGCTCCTCTTTCAACAACAGGTCGTGCTTACTACGGCGATTATCTTGAGGGTAATGTAACAGCTACAGACTTTAGCGAGTACACAGCTTCTGGTACAGTTGCTGAAACACTTGCAAGCCCGCTTAGCGTTCATCTTTCAAAGCTTAATGCTATCAGAAGAGCTATCCCTGCTCTTCAGAAAGGTCAGTACACAGCTTCTGATTCTTATGTAACAGGTGGCGATATGTCTTATATCCGCCGTTATACAAGTGCAGAAGACGGTATTGACAGCCTTGCACTTGTAACAGTTTCAAGTGGTGCTACATTTAAGAATATTCCTAACGGCAGATATGTTGACGCTGTTACAGGTGATGTTCAGAATGTAACAAACGGAACACTTACTGTTTCAGATATCGGTAAGGCAAATATGAGAGTTTATGTATGTTGTGCAAACGGCTTTACAGGCATTGACGGTCAGATCGGTGGCACATCATCTTTCCTTAAGTAATAAATAATTTTTATTGCATTGCGGCACTCGTTTGAGTGCCGCTTTTGCGTTGTAATTCGTGGTTATTTATTAAAGTTTGGGTA
>OQWI01000186.1_pt1 | contig 29382 bp, 17 predicted proteins | sample 1691551 | NCBI WGS metagenome assembly OQWI01 (sample SAMN03418259, study PRJEB22391) | human gut metagenome | biome: human-gut; feature: organic feature; material: feces | host: Homo sapiens | place: Tanzania | collected 2013-01
AACTCTGCGATGAGTATGGTATCTATGTGGTAGCTGAGGCTAACCAGGAGAGTCACGGTTTCCAGTATGGCGATGATGCTGCTGCCAAGAAACCGATGTTTGCCAAGCAGATTATGGAGCGCAACCAGCACAACATGGAGATGTACTACAACCATCCTTCGGTGATTGTGTGGAGTTTGGGCAACGAGACTGACAACAGCCAGAATTTTGTTGATGCTTACAACTGGATTAAGAGTCAAGACAAGAGTCGCCCAGTACAGTATGAGCGTGGACTTTGGGGACATGGCGACGATTCAGACATATACTGTCCAATGTATATGTCGCATGACAAAAGCGAGAAGTATGCTAAGAATGACGCCAACAAGCGCCCACTAATACAGTGTGAATATAATCACACCATGGGCAACTCAAGTGGTGGATTCCTTGAGTATTGGGACTTAATACGCAAGTATCCTAAATATCAAGGTGGATACATCTGGGATTTCGTCGACCAAGCTTTGCATCGTACACCCGACTTCAAGGCTTCGCGCACGCTTGCCGATTATGAGGCAATTTCTGCCAAGTACGAACCGGGCAGTGGCAATATGTCACCCAACTACACATATGGTGGCGACTATAATAAGAAGGACGCTTCGGACAACAACTTCAACTGCAATGGTGTAATAGCTCCCGATCGTCAGCTCAACCCTCATGCATACGAGATTGCTTACGTTCATCAGAATATCTGGGCTGAGGCTATAGACCTCAAGAGTGGCAAAATATCGGTTTACAACGAGTATTTCTTCCGCGACCTGAGCAACTACGAGCTTGTATGGACAATGATGAAGGACGGTAAGGCTGTGCAGAACGGAACTGTAGAGCAACTAAACGTGAAGCCCCAGCAGAAGATAACGTTGACATTGCCTTACAATATTCCTGCCGATGGCGAGCTGATGCTAAACATCGAGTTCCGCCTGAAGAATGCTGAGCCTCTTATGGAGAAGGGTCAGGTAGTAGCTTATCGCCAGCTTGTTGTGCGCGAAGCCAAACCTACAACCGTACAACAGCCCACTCTGAAGGCTAAGCTGAAGGTTACCGACAATAAGAAGGATGGTGTAATCAGCGTAGACGTAAAGAATATGTTGAACATAGTATTCGACAAGGCCACAGGCTTGCTGAAGACTTACAACGTAGCTGGCAATAACTTGCTGCCCGAGGGCGGTACATTGCGTCCTAACTTCTGGCGTGCTGTAACCGACAATGATATGGGTGCCAACCTGCAAAACAAGTTCAAGGCTTGGCGCAACCCGACAATGAACCTTACCTCTATAACAGGCACTAAGGTGGGTAAAGTAGGTGCTCGTGTTGTAGCCATGTACGACATGCCTGATGTTAAGGCTACACTTACCATTACATACGATATCGATGGCGAGGGCACAATGACCGTTCAGCAGCAGATGAAGACTACTGCAGGTGCAAAGGTGAGCGACCTTATGCGTTTCGGAATGGTGATGGACCTCGACTATAACATGGACAACAGCGAGTTCTACGGTCGTGGACCTATAGAGAACTATATCGATCGCAAGGCAAGTCAGAACATTGGCATTTACAAGCAAACTGCCGACCAGCAGTTCTTCCCTTATATACGTCCGCAGGAAACAGGTACAAAGAGCGACATTCGCTGGTGGAAGCAGACCACAGCCGATGGTTTAGGCTTCTGCATATCAGCGCTTAACAACTACTTCGACGCTTGTGCTCTGCATTATAACATTAGCGACCTTGACGAAGGTGAGAAGAAAGCGCAACGCCATTCTACTGAGGTGCCAAAAAGCAAGTATACTGAACTAAGTATCAACTTGGCTCACTTTGGTGTTGGTGGCGAGAACAGCTGGGGCGCATGGCCGCTTAAGCAGCATCGCCTGCCTTATCAGGACATGACATTTAGCTTCCGACTCACACCTCTGGGCGTGAAGTAATGATAACCAAATATAAAGCCCTGCCCATATGGGTGGGGCTTTTTAAATTCACATCACATCTATGAAAATTTCTAATTTATTATCGTCTTTTCTCCTTGCTTTTGCCACATTTATTCCCTCAACCCCTGCTCTCGGTTCAACCAAAGTGGTTCTCTCTGCCACCAATCCTACAGATATGCAACGCTTTGAAGTGGTAGAGTTCGACGTTAAGGATGTGTGGCAATCGTTAGGCGTTGACTCGGGCAGCAATATCATTGTTAAAGACATGTACAATCAGGAGGTGCCATATCAGATAACCCACGATGGCAAGTTGCTTGTTGAGATGTCGGTACGTCCACATGGCAAGGCAAGGTTTATGGTAGAGCAAGGCATCCCGCAGCCAATGCGCAGTTATGTAGATGGCTACTTCTCGCATTGGCGTGCCGACGACTTTACATGGGAGAATGACATATGTGCCTATCGAGCTTACGGACCCGCCTTGCAACGCAGCGGCGAGAAAGCATTTGGCTTTGACGTATGGATGAAGTCGACCAATGAACTTGATGTGCGTCGCCGCTATCAGTTGCATCGCGAGGCATGTGACGAGCGTGATGAATTGCGCCGACGTGGACTGAATGCCGATGTCGCATTCGATAGCAAGTCGTTCCACATCGATCATGGTCGTGGCCTGGATTGCTATAACGTAGGTCCAAGTCTTGGTTGTGGCACGCCTGCCCTTATGCTTGGCGATAGTATTGTTATGCCATGGGCGTTTAAGGATTATAAGGTGTTGGACAATGGACCGTTGCGTCTTACCTTCGAACTGGAATATCCCGAGGTGGTTGTAGATGGACAGAGGGTGGTAGAGCATCGACTTGTAACACTCGACAAAGGGGCCCACTTCAACCGTATGACTGTTTGGTACGACGGTTTGACACGTCCTATGAATGTATGCAGCGGTGTTGTACTGCATTCTGAAGAGCCTATCGACCTGTCGCTATCTTCAACCTATGTGGCTTATTGTGACCCAACCGACTCTCCAGAACGTCACAATTTCCAGATATATGTCGCAACCGTTTATCCCGATGGCATCAATCGCACACGCATGCTAAAGGATTCGTGGCACAAGCAGCAAGGCATTGTGGGCAATGCTGTTGGTATAAAACGTGGTTTGAAGGCAGGTGAACGATGGACTTATTGGTTTGGTGCATCGTGGTGCAAGAGTGGCACAGCCGACAAGGCTGCATGGCTTCAGCAAATAGGCACGTTCGTTAATAATTGTAAGGCACCAATAGAGACGAGTGTCGAGACACGTTGAGAATTTATTTCTCTGCAATAAAAAACATATTTGATAGCAAGCATAGCTACGTTTGATAGCAAGCATAGCTACATTTGACAGCAAGCATAGATACGTTTGATAGCAAGCATAGATCAAACGCATATGTATCTTTTCAATTTATGGATACGGCTTCATAGGCCAACGATATTAACTTCATCGGCTTACGGTATTAACCGTGTTGGTGTATCAAGTTAATTTAGTTGGCTTATGAAGCCGGACCTTTTTTCTTGATATGGCTCAATTGTTTCCTTATATAATAATGTGTAGAGGCTATTTTAGTCTTTATAAATGTTAAATACAGGCTTGTAAGTGTGAAATTTACACTTATAAGCGAAAATAAATAGGAAAACTCTTTGCTGGTAAAATAATAAGTGGTAATTTTACACTCATAAAAGAAGAAACTATAACAATAACTAAAACCAACCGCCATTATGAACCTAATAAAGTTTGCAATTATTGGTGTGGCAGCAACGGCAACAGCCCTTGCATCTTGCACATCAGGTAAACAGGCCGACGAAACAGTATCTGGACTTAATCCAGCTCGTTTCGATTCAATAGTTAACAATAAGAAAGTAGCCCTCTACACGTTGAAGAACAGCAACGGAATGGAGGTTTGCATCACCAACTTTGGTGGTCGCGTGGTGTCGCTTGTAGTACCCGACGTCAATGGTAAGCCTACAGATGTGGTACTTGGCTACGACAACATAAAGCAGTATACCGACTCGGTGAACAGTCCAAGCGACTTTGGTTCTTCTGTAGGACGTTATGCCAACCGCATTGGAGGAGGCAAGCTTACAGTAGCAGGCAAGACATATCAGTTGCCACAGAACAACTTTGAACATTGTCTTCATGGTGGACCTTCGGGTTGGATATATCAGGTATACGATGCCCAGCAGCCTAACGACTCAACACTTGTACTTACCATCGTTTCGCCTGACGGCGACAACAACTTCCCTGGCAAGGTAACAGCTCATACCACATACAAGGTGCTGAGCAACAACACGCTCGACATCACATTCGACGCAACAACCGACAAGGAGACTGTGGTGAACATGACCAACCACAGCTACTTCAACCTCAACGGCGACCCGTCGAAAGAAGGCACTAACATGTGGCTCTACATTAATGCCGACAACTTCACACCGGCTGATTCAACATACATGACAACCGGAGAGATTCGCTCGGTAGAGGGCACACCGATGGACTTCCGCAAGGCTCACGCTCTGTCGGAGACTATCAACGACACAACGTTCGACCAGATTCGCAACGCCACAGGCTACGACCACAACTGGTGCCTGAACACATATAAGGACGGCAAGGGCGACGACACTAAGGTTTGCGCTGTGCTTTGGTCACCAACCACAAAGATTGGTCTCTCGATGTACACCAATGAGCCTGGAGTGCAGGTTTACACAGGCAACTTCCAGGGCACGGGCATAAGCTGCAAGCATGGCATCAAATACCCAAAGCATGTGTCGGTTTGTCTTGAGAGCCAGAAATATCCTGATTCGCCTAACAAGAAAAATTGGCCGTCGCCATATCTTAAGCCGGGCGAGAAATACTATAGCCACGTGGCTTACCGCTTCTGGACTGGTGAGTTCGGAATAGACAAATAAGCAAGAAATAAAAATGTTGTCCGCTGAAAGCTATTGATATTTTAGAGTATAGTTGAAAAATCAAGGTTAGTTGAAATATAAGTAGTTGAAAGAAAAGTAGTTGAAAGAAAATCGGAATACATAGATTTTGTTGTAGAATATAAAGTTAATTGTCGTAGTTTAAGAAGTAGTAGTTAGTAACAATAAAAGCAGTCAGGTATCAATCAGCTGTAACGGGCAACAATTTAGATATTGCAATTTGCTGATAAGCATAAACCAAAATAACAATAAATAAAAACCCAAAGAAAAAAATGAATTGGAATTCACATGAATTTGTATGGCTCGACTGGGCTGTCCTCGTTATAGGTCTCCTCGGAGTGGTATGGGCAGTATGGCGCGCCATCGTTAAAGACAAAAAGGCTTCTAAAGGCGAAAGCTCATCCGATTATCTCTTCGGCAAGGGCGAACCATGGTACGTAATAGGTATGGCAATCTTTGCTGCCAACATTGGTTCCGAACACCTCGTTGGTCTTGCAGGAACAGGTGCTAAGGATGGTGTAGGTATGGCCCACTGGGAGATGCAGGGCTGGATGATATTGTTCCTTGGCTGGTTGTTCGTACCGTTCTATCAACTCTTGAACAACAAGTTGGGCAAGATTATCACAATGCCCGATTTCCTTAAATTCCGTTACACCCACCGCACAGGCTCATGGTTGTCAATCATTACACTTGTAGCCTACGTGTTGACAAAGGTTAGCGTTACTGCCTTTACTGGCGGTATCTTCTTCGAGTTCTTGCTCGGTATACCATTCTGGTATGGTGCTATTGGCTTGATAGCCATTACAGCTGTGTTCACAGTATTTGGTGGCATGAAGGGCGTAATGACTCTATCTTCCATACAGACACCAATTCTTATCATCGGTTCGTTCCTTGTACTGTTCCTCGGTCTTAATCTTCTTGGCGATGGTAGCATTGCTGCAGGTTGGTCGGCAATGATGGACAATGCTCGTGCCATGCACGATGGTTATGGCATCAACCATATGTTCCACACCAATCAGGGCGACCCTATGTATCCTGAATATCCTGGATATGTTGTGTTCCTGGGTGCTTCAATCATCGGTTTCTGGTATTGGTGTACCGACCAACACATCGTACAGCGTGTGTTGGGTCAGCAGCCTGGCGAGGACAATGCAAAGGTTATTGCACGTGCACGCCGCGGTACAATTGCCGCAGGTTTCTTCAAGATTCTGCCTTGCTTCATGTTCCTTATCCCTGGCATGATTGCCATTGCTTTGCAGAATAAGGCAGGCTCTGGCTTTGACATGGGCGTTAATGCTGTAGGACAGCTCAATACCGACGCTGCTTTTGCAGTAATGGTTAAGAACGTATTGCCTACAGGTGTCAAGGGTATTGTAACTATTGGTTTCGTTTGTGCATTGGTTGCATCGCTCGCGGCATTCTTCAACTCATGTGCGACACTCTTTACAGAGGACTTCTATAAGCCATTGAAGAAGGGCATGAGCGAGGCTCACTATGTGCTCGTAGGCCGTATTGCCACAGTGGTAGTAGTATTGTTGGGCTTGGCATGGATGCCGGTTATGATGTCAATGGATACACTTTACACATATCTTCAGGGTATCCAGTCGCTACTTGCACCGTCAATGGTAGCAGTGTTTACATTGGGTATATTCTCTAAGCGTATCACTCCAAAGGCAGGCGAGTGGGGACTTATCGGTGGCTTTGCTATTGGTATGCTTCGCCTTGTTACCAATGTTGTTACCGACTCGGGCAAGGCTGCTATGGACGGCGCCTTCTGGGATTCTACAGCATGGTTCTGGCAGACAAACTGGCTCATCTTTGAATGCTGGCTGTTGGTATTCATTATCGGCTTGATGATAGTTGTATCGTTCTTTACACCAGCTCCATCTAAGGAGCAGATTGAGGCTATAACCTTCACAACCGATTATCGCAAGATGATTCGCTCAAGCTGGAATGTATGGGATATAGTTGGCACACTTCTTGTATTTGGTTTGTGTGGAGCATTCTACTGGTACTTCTGGTAAAAATCCGCCACTCGGGCTATGGCTTCTCAACAGAGCCATAGCCTAAGAAAAAAGGAAGGATGCCCCCCTAATCTAAAAACACATTTATACATGGAAAATTTCTATAACGAACATGACAGACTACTGGTATCTGTAGACTGTATAGTCTTTGGATTCGATGAGGGAGAGCTTCGCGTATTGATGGGCAAACGTAAGATGGACCCAGGACGCGGACTATGGTCGCTATATGGTGGATTTGTTGACGCAAATGAAAGTGTCGACGATGCTGCAAAGCGTGTCCTCTATGGACTTACTGGATTGAAAGACCTGTATATGAAACAGGTGGGGGCATACGGTGATGTAGACCGCGACCCGGGTGCAAGGGTAGTGTCGATATCCTATTACTCGATGATAAATGTGGCCGACTATGATCAGGCGCAGCAGCAGGAGCACGATGTGGCTTGGGTAAACATCGAGCAACTGCCAGAAATGTTCTCCGACCACCGCAAGATGGTGGACAAGGCAAGACGCATGATGAAGGAGAAGATTTCGCACGAGCCAATAGGCTTCAACCTTCTGCCCGAACTATTCACTCTCACTCAACTGCAAAAGGTTTACGAAGCTGTGAACGGTGAGGAAATAGACAAGCGCAACTTCCGCAAGCGCATCAAGGAGATGGACTTCATCGAGAAGACCGACCAGATAGACAAACTTACATCCAAGCGCGGTGCTTACCTGTACCGTTTTAATGAAAAGGCTTATAAGGAAGAGCCTAACTTTAAATTATAGAAAGTTATCGGAAGTTATTTGAAGTTATTGGAAGTTATCGGAAGTTATTGGAAGTTATCTGAAGTTATTGGAAGTTATCGGACAATAGTTTCATAGCATAAACAGAAGAATAAAGTCCATTCGATCGGCTTGCCGCTTGCAAGAGCAAGAACTTCACGAGCGAAGCGAGTTTTACTTTCTCTAACTTCGGCTAACTCCTATTAAATAATAAGAAAATGAAAGATTTAAGCGCACTCAAAGAAAAGGTGTTCCAAGCCAATCTCGACTTGGTGAAACACAACCTCGTGATTTTCACATGGGGCAACGTGTCGGGCATCGACCGCGAAAGCGGACTTGTGGTTATCAAGCCTTCGGGCGTGAGCTACGACAAGATGACTGTGAACGACATGGTTGTAGTAGATCTTGAGACTGGCAAGGTTGTTGAGGGTGACCTCAATCCCTCATCAGACACTCCTACCCACCTCGCCATCTACCGCGCATTCCCCAATGTGGGCGGTGTGGTTCACACCCACTCCACTTATGCCACAGCCTGGGCTCAGGCTGGCAAGGACATCCCTAACATCGGAACAACTCATGCCGACTACTTCCACGACTCCATACCCTGCACTCCCGACATGACGGAGGCTGAGGTGAAGGGCAACTACGAATTGGAGACCGGCAACGTGATTGTAAAGAAGTTCCAGGACGACAACATCAATCCTGACCACACTCCAGGTGTATTGGTAAAGAACCATGGTCCATTCTCATGGGGAACCGATGCCGACAACGCTGTATACAACGCTGTTGTTATGGAGCAGGTAGCTAAGATGGCATTCGTGTCGTTCTCGGTTAATCCTAACACAACAATGAACCCATTGCTCGTAGAAAAGCACTTCAGCCGCAAGCACGGTCCGAATGCTTACTATGGACAGAAGAAAAAGTAAAAAAGTAAAAAATAAAAACTAATAATTAAAAACAATAAGCAGTATGATTAAGGCATTTGAAAACTTAGAGATTTGGTTTGTAACTGGTGCACAGCTTCTTTATGGAGGCGAAACAGTTAAGATAGTAGATGGTCACTCAAAGGACATGGTAGATGGTCTGAACAATAGTGGCATCATTCCAATCAAGGTAGTCTACAAGGGCACAGCTAACTCTTCTGCAGAGGTAGAGGCTGTCATGAAGGCTGCCAACAACGACGAGAAGTGTGTAGGTATCATCACATGGATGCACACCTTCTCTCCAGCTAAGATGTGGATCAAGGGCTTGCAGGCTCTCGAGAAGCCTCTCCTCCACTTCCACACTCAGTACAACGCAGAACTCCCTTGGGATTCTATCGACATGGACTTCATGAACCTCAACCAGTCTGCTCACGGCGACATCGAGTTCGGTCACATCTGCACCCGTATGCGCATCCCTAGAAAGGTAGTTGTAGGCTACTGGAAGAGCGAAGAGGCTCAGAAGCAGATTGCAACATGGGCTCGTGTTGCTGCCGGTGTTGCTGATGCTCACAACGTACGCTGCCTCATGTTCGGTATGAACATGAACAACGTAGCCGTAACAGATGGCGACCGCGTAGAGTTCGAGCAGCGCTTGGGTTACCACGTAGATTACTATCCAGTTTCTTCACTCATGGAGTACTACAAGAAGGTAACTGATGCAGAGGCTGATGCCCTCGTTGAGGAGTACAAGAAAGAGTACACCATCAAGATCGATGAGTCTGGCGAGGAAGTTTATTGGGAGAAGGTGAAGAACGCAGCTAAGGCTGAGATCGCTCTCCGTCGCGTATTGAAGGATGAGAATGCAGTAGCATTCACAACCAACTTTGATGACCTCGGTGACGCAGACATCGACGATCCAAACTTCTGCGGTTTCGACCAGATTCCAGGTTTGGCTTCACAGCGCCTGATGGCAGAGGGTTATGGTTTCGGTGCAGAGGGTGACTGGAAGACAGCTTGCCTCTACCGCACACTCTGGGTTATGAACCAGGGCTTGGAGAAGGGTTGCTCATTCCTCGAGGACTACACACTGAACTTCGCTGAGGACCGCACATCAAGCCTCCAGAGCCACATGCTCGAGGTTTGCCCATTGATCGCTTCAGACAAACCAAAGCTCGAGGTTCACTTCCTCGGCATCGGTATCCGCAAGCAGCAGACTGCTCGCCTCGTGTTCACATCTAAGACAGGTAAGGGTGTTAAGGCAACAGTAGTTGACCTCGGCAACCGTTTCCGTCTCATCGCAAGTGAGGTAGAGTGCATCGAGCCAAAGGCAATGCCTAAGCTTCCTGTAGCTTCAGCTCTTTGGGTTCCACAGCCAACATTCGAGATTGGTGCAGGTGCTTGGATCCTCGCTGGTGGTACTCACCACAGTGCGTTCTCTTACGATATCACTGCTGAGTACTGGGAGGACTTCTGCGAGATTCTGGGTATTGAGTTCGTTAACATCGACAAGAACACAACAATCAGCAGCTTCAAGCAGCAGCTCCGCAACAACGAGATTTATTACATGCTCAACAAGGCATTGCGATAATTAAAGTAAAGAGTGAAGAACGAAGGGCTAAAAAGTAATGAAATTCAACACTTTACCCTTTGTTCTTTACATTAAATATTTAAAAGAAATGAGCGCAAAAACTATTATAGAATCAGGTAAGGCCATTCTCGGTATCGAGTTTGGCTCTACCAGAATCAAGGCTGTCTTGATCGACACCGACAACAACCCTATCGCACAGGGTAGCTTTGAGTGGGAAAACCAGTTGGTTGATGGCTTGTGGACTTACAGCATCGACACCATCTGGAAAGGTTTGCAGGATTGCTACGCTGACCTCCGCAAGAACGTGAAGGCAGAGTACGACTGCGAAATCAAGCAGTTGGCTGCCATCGGTATTTCTGCGATGATGCACGGTTATATGGCATTCGGCAAGGATGAGAACATCCTCGTTCCTTTCCGCACATGGCGTAACACCAATACAGCCAAGGCTGCAGCTGAACTTTCAGAACTCTTCCACTTCAACATCCCATTGCGTTGGAGTATCTCTCACGTATATCAGGCTATCCTGAATGGTGAGGATCACATCAACAAGATTGACTTCCTTACCACTCTCGCCGGTTATATCCACTGGCAGCTCACAGGCAAGAAGGTTTTGGGCGTAGGCGATGCATCAGGTATGCTCCCTATCGACTCTAACACCAACAACTACGACGCAGAGATGGTAGCTAAGTTCGATAAGCTCATCGAGCCTAAGAACCTGGGCTGGAAGATTCTCGACATTCTCCCAGAGGTACTGAACGCAGGCGAAGACGCTGGTGTATTGACCGAGGAAGGTGCAAAGAAGCTCGACCCATCTGGCACACTTCAGGCAGGCACTCCACTCTGTCCTCCAGAGGGTGATGCTGGTACTGGTATGGTAGCAACCAACGCTGTCCGTCAGCGCACAGGTAACGTCAGTGCAGGTACTTCTTCTTTCTCTATGATCGTATTGGAGAAAGCCTTGAGCCAACCTTACGAAGTCATTGATATGGTGACTACTCCTGATGGTAGCCCTGTAGCAATGGTTCACTGCAACAACTGTACTTCAGACCTCAATGCATGGGTAGGTTTGTTCAAGCAGTATCAGGAGTTGCTCGGTGTTCCTGTAGATATGAACGAGGTATTCGGGAAGCTCTACAACCACGCTCTTGAAGGCGATGCAGATTGCGGTGGCTTGATTGCTTACAACTATATCTCTGGTGAGCCTGTAACAGGTCTTGCAGAAGGTCGCCCAATGTTCGTACGTTCTGCCAACGACCACTTCAATCTTGCCAATTTCATGCGTGCCAACCTCTACGCTTCAGTAGCTGTACTGAAGATTGGTAACGATGTATTGTTCAAGGACGAGAAGGTACAGGTAGACCGCATCACCGGTCATGGCGGTTTGTTCAAGACCAAGGGTGTAGGTCAGCGCATCCTCGCTGCAGCCATCAATTCCCCTATCTCTGTCATGGAGACAGCAGGCGAAGGTGGTGCATGGGGTATCGCCCTTCTCGCAGGTTATCTCGTTAACAACGAAGAGAAGTTGAGCCTTGCAGATTATCTCGACAAGAAAGTATTCGCAGGCAATACTGGTGTAGAGATTGCACCTACTGCAGAAGATGTTGCTGGTTTCGATAAGTACATCGAAACATACAAGGCTGGTCTTGCTATCGAAAAGGCAGCAGTTGAGAACAAAAAGTAACTAAACGATAAATACGTTTGTGGGGATTATACCTCCACAAACGTATTATACTAAAAATCAACAACAAATAATAAGAACAATGATGAAGAAACTTTTCGCTACCACATTGCTTTCAACAGCAGTTGCATTCTCAGCTCAAGCTCAGGATGTTACAGGAACAATCCATGCCAACCAGGGAACACAGAAAATCAATAAGGAGATTTACGGCCAGTTTGCCGAGCATCTCGGAAGCTGTATCTATGGCGGACTTTGGGTAGGTCCTGATTCTAAGATTCCTAACACTCAGGGTTACCGCAACGACGTGTTCCAAGCCCTCAAGGATCTGAAAGTGCCTGTATTAAGATGGCCTGGAGGATGCTTCGCTGACGAGTATCACTGGATGGATGGTATCGGTCCACGTGAGAAGCGACCAAAGATGCAGAACAACAACTGGGGTGGAACCATTGAGGACAACTCTTTCGGTACACACGAGTTTCTGAATCTCTGCGAGATGTTGGGTTGCGAACCTTACATCAGCGGAAACGTGGGTTCCGGCACTGTTGAAGAATTAGCCAAGTGGGTGGAATATATGACCAGCGATGGCGATACTCCTATGGCAAAACTTCGCCGACAGAACGGCCGCGACAAGGCATGGAAGGTAAAATACTTAGGTATTGGTAACGAAAGTTGGGGATGCGGTGGCAACATGCGTCCTGAATATTATTCAGATCTTTTCCGCCGCTACTCTGTTTATTGCCGCAACTATGACGGCAACCAGCTCTATAAGATAGCATCTGGAGCGAGCGATTACGATTATAACTGGACTAAGGTATTGATGGACCGTATCGGCAACCGTGCCAACGCCATCTCTCTACATTATTATACAGTAGCCGGCTGGACAGGCAGCAAGGGTTCTGCTACCAAGTTCAACAATGAGGATTACTACTGGACCCTGGGCAAGGCGCTCGGCATAGAAGATGTTATCAAGAAGCACGAAGCTATCATGGACAAGGCTGATCCAAAGAAACAGGTAGCCCTCCTCGTTGACGAATGGGGAACCTGGTGGGATGAGGAGCCTGGCACTATCAAGGGCCATCTCTATCAGCAGAACTGTATGCGCGATGCCTTCGTTGCAGCACTCTCGCTGAATGTATTCCACCGTCATGCAGAACGTGTGAAGATGACCAACATCGCACAGATTGTCAACGTACTCCAGTCAATGATCCTGACAGATACAAAGGGAACAGGTCACATGGTTCTGACTCCGACCTATCATGTATTCAACATGTACAAGGACTTCCAGGAGGCAACCTATCTCCCAATGGATGTAAAGTGCGACTCTATGGATGTTCGCGGCGATGATCACGCAAGAGATGGAAGAAAGATTCCATTGGTATCTACTTCTGCAGCCAAGAAGGCAGACGGAACCATCGTGGTTGCTCTTGCCAATGTCAGTCTTGACAAGGCTCAGCAGGTAGAGTTCAACCTGGATGGTGCAGCTGCTCCAAAAACTGTAACAGGACAGATTCTTTCCTGCAACAAGGTGAGCGATTACAACGACTTCGCACACCCGGATGTAGTGAAGCCTGCAGTTTTTAAGGATGCAAAAGTAAAGAAAAACACCCTTAAGGTAAAAATTCCTGCAAAATCTATCGTAGTTTTGAAAATAAAATAGTATCTTTGAAGGCGAAAAAAGGAAGTATCCTTCTTTTGAGTAGCCTTCAGAGCTAGAAAAACAAGAATATTTCAGCAGAAATAACAACAATAATTAATATAAGATTATGAACGACATTAAAGTAATGAATCATGCAGCTGATAACATCCGTATCTTGGCTGCTTCAATGGTAGAAAAGGCAAACTCAGGTCACCCAGGTGGTGCCATGGGTGGTTCTGATTTCATCAACGTACTCTTTGCTGAGTACTTGGTATATGATCCATCAGATCCAACATGGACTGGTCGTGACCGCTTCTTCCTCGACCCAGGTCACATGAGTCCAATGCTCTATGCTGGTTTGGCTTTGCGTGGTTTCTTCTCTATGGAAGACCTCAAGCAGTTCCGCCAGTGGGGTTCTGTAACTCCTGGTCACCCAGAGCTCGACCTTCAGCGTGGTATCGAGAACTCATCAGGTCCTCTCGGTCAGGGTCATGCCCTCGCAGCTGGTGCAGCTGTTGCAGAGAAGTTCCTCGAAGCTCGTCTGGGTTCAACCATGATGCAGCACAAAATCTACGCATACATCTCTGATGGTGCTGTAGAAGAAGAGATTTCGCAGGGTGTTGGTCGTATCGCCGGTAACCTCGGTCTGAACAACCTCATCATGTTCTACGATTCTAACGACATCCAGCTCTCTACAGAGTGTGGCGTTGTAATGAATGAGGATACAGAGATGAAGTACAAGGCTTGGGGCTGGAATGTCATCAAGATCAACGGTAACGACGTAGCTCAGATTCGTGAGGCACTCGATGCTGCTCAGAAGGAGCAGGACCGCCCTACCCTCATCATCGGTAAGACAGTAATGGGTAAGGGTGCCCTCCGCGCAGACGGTACAAGTTACGAGGCTTGCATCAATACTCACGGTGCTCCTCTCGGTGGCGATGCTTACGTTAATACAATCAAGCACTTGGGTGGTGATCCTGAGAATGCATTTGTTATTTTCGACGATGTAAAGGAAATCTACGCTAAGCGTGCAGAGGAGTTGAAGAAGATCGTTGCAGAGCGCAAGGCTGCAGAGGCTGAGTGGCGCAAGGCTAATCCAGAGAAGGCTGCCCAGATGGATGAGTGGTTCAGCGGCAAGGCTCCTAAGGTAGACTGGAGCAAGGTTGAGCAGAAGGCTGGTTCAGCTACTCGTGCAGCTTCTGCTGCTTGTCTCGGTGTTTTGGCAGAGCAGGTTCCTAACATGATCTGTGCATCTGCTGACCTTTCTAACTCAGATAAGACAGATGGTTTCTTGAAGAAGACCAAGAGCATCGTTCGTGGTGATTTCTCAGGTGCTTTCTTCCAGGCAGGTGTTGCTGAGTTGACTATGGCAGATATGTGTATCGGTATGATGCTCCACGGTGGTGTGGTTGCAGCAATGGGTACATTCTTCGTATTCTCTGATTATATGAAGCCAGCTGTTCGTCTCGCTGCCCTGATGCAGGTTCCAGTTAAGTTCATCTGGACTCACGATGCTTTCCGCGTTGGTGAGGATGGACCTACTCACGAGCCAGTTGAGCAGGAGGCACAGATCCGCCTCATGGAGAAGTTGAAGAACCACGCAGGCAAGGACAGCGTTCGCGTATTCCGTCCAGCTGATGCTGACGAGACTACAGTTTGCTGGAAGCTCGCTATGGAGAATGTTGAGACTCCTACTGCTTTGATCTTCTCTCGCCAGGGCATTGCCAAGTTGCCAGAGGGAACAGACTATGAGCAGGCAGCCAAGGGTGCTTACATCGTAGCAGGCAGCGACGAGAATCCAGACGTTATCTTGGTAGCTAGCGGTTCTGAGGTTTCTACATTGGAGGCTGGTTGCGAGGCTTTGCGTGCCGACGGCATCAAGGTTCGCGTGGTAAGTGCTCCATCAGAGGGCTTGTTCCGCGGTCAGAGCAAGGAATATCAGGAGAGCGTATTGCCAAAGAACGCTAAGATCTTCGGTATGACTGCCGGTCTTCCTGTAACACTCCAGGGTCTCGTAGGCGCTAATGGTAAGGTTTGGGGTATGGAGAGCTTCGGTTTCTCAGCTCCTTACAAGGTACTTGATGAGAAGCTCGGTTACACAGGCGAGAACGTTTACAAGCAGGTAAAGGCTTTCTTGGCTGAGGCTTAATTAGTTTGATAAGTTAGGAGTTAGAAGTTTGGTATCAGTTTTTGTCATCAGGCAATCATCTGGTTTACAGCATCTAACTCCTATCACTCTTTTATATTAACCTTGTGATGTAATGAAGAGTTTGCTCTTCGTTCTTCACTTAAAAACTTAAGTATTATGGAAGTAAAGACAGTTGGTATTGCATGCGATCACGCAGGTTTTCCATTGAAGCAATTCGTTTTGGAATATTTGGAAAAGAAGGGTTATCCTGTAAAGGATTATGGTACATACAGCGATGCGAGTGTAGACTATCCTGACTTCGGTCATGCTCTTGCTAATGGCATTGAGAGCGGCGAAGTTTATCCAGGTATCGGCATTTGCGGTAGCGGCGAAGGTATCGCCATGACATTGAATAAGCATCAGGGTGTACGTGCCGGATTGGCATGGTGCAAAGAGATTGCTCATTTGGTTCGTCAGCACAACGATGCCAACGTATTGGTACTTCCAGGTCGTTTCGTAGACAACAAGACCGCCGAGGCTATTCTCGACGAGTTCTTTGCCACAACATTCGAGGGTGGTCGTCACGAGCGTCGCGTCAAGAAGATTCCTGTTCAGCAGTAAAGTTCTGAATGGATTAAAAAGAATTAAGGCTGAGTCATCGCATGATGGCTCAGCCTATTTTTATGGAAAGGCTAACTGTCTTTCAACCTAAGAAACCTTTAAGCCATAACACCATTATCATAGAGATATTCCGGAACAATATCAGCTCCATTATACCAGAAGATAGTTTGGTCTAGTCCGAATTGAACGAACTTTTTCTTGTCCTTCAATTCTGCAAATGCCGGATATTTCAAAAGAGGCTGCAAATCAACCTTCTTCGTCACTCCGTCATTAAATGTACAAAGAAGAGTATAATCTCATAAATAATCTACATCTTTAACTGTTAGTATCATAATCTTCAATTTTTAACGTTGTACTTTCTTGATTGTTTCACGTCGCTGAGCTATACTGCACCCATATATTTCCCTTTTAAAATCGTAAATACGCTTGCTAAGTTACGCTTTTATTTGGAAAGCGCAAAGAAAAATGAGATTATTTTTTTGTCAATCCAAGATTTTGTAGTACCTTTGTGCCCAAGTATGGCGAGGCAAATGCCAAACCTGCTCTATTTTCGTGGGTTAACGATTAGATTCGTATCGATTCGACTGGAAGTTCTAAACAGAATAGCTCCTACCAAAGCAAAATTCAACAAGTGTGAACTGAAAGTGAGAATGGATGCGCCTAGATATGGCGTATCCTCTCCTTTTGTATTTCACACTTTAGGCCATCTGTGGTAGGAGCTGCCTTGTTTAGAGATACAACAAGGTGGAGGGTACGCTCTTTTTATTCCCTCGAAAAGACATTTTGAGAATTTACAGATTTCAGTAACAAGATTTAAAGCTCCTACCAATTATGCAAACAAATCTAAAGATTGAAACTGCTAGAGATTGTTGTACCCTATAAACAGCAATCACATGGCGCGTATCTATGACAACCTGGAAACCAAGTTCACCGATGGGCTCCAGGGCATTATTTCCAACGTGGGCGTAAAGCGCGTTGATTTCTGCGTGGGTTACTTCAACCTGCGCGGCTGGAATCTCATTGTCAATGAGATAGACCAGTTATCCGGTGATTTCGTATATGAACAGAACAACCGCATATTCCGTACCTGCCGACTCCTTATAGGCATGCACCGACCTGATGAAGACCTCGTGCGAAGTCTCTATTCCGGCAAGAAACAACTGCCTGATGCCGAGTATGTGCAGAAATGCAAAATAGCCATTGCCCGAGACTTCAAAAAGCAGCTCCTGCTGGGACTCCCATCGAAAAACGATGAATGGACACTCCGCCGACTCTCCGCACAGATGAAGGAAGAGAAAGTATGCGTCAAACTCTACCTTCGAGAGCCCCTACATGCCAAGCTTTATCTTGCATATCGGCCAGACGACAACTTCAACCCCATCCAGGCCATCATGGGTAGCAGTAACCTCACCTACTCCGGATTAACCCGACAGGGAGAACTGAATGCAGAGTTTGCCGATAGCGACAGTGCAGAGAAACTTTCAGAATGGTTTGATGCAAGATGGAACGACAAGTTCTGCATTGACATCACCAAAGAACTGATTGATGCCATCGACAACAGTTGGGCTGGCGAAGAAGATATCCCACCTTATTATATCTATCTCAAGACGGTGTATCATCTCAGTCAGGAGGCACGTTCGGGCATCAAGGAGTTTACACTTCCGCCCGAATTCCGCAACACCCTTTTCGATTTCCAGCAGAATGCGGTGAAGATTGCAGCCAAGCATCTTAACAACGACAAGCGAAACGGAGCCATGATAGGCGATGTGGTGGGTTTAGGAAAGACCATCACCGCCTGCGCCATCGCCAAAATCTACGAGATGACCTACGCCAGCAGCACCCTCATCATCTGTCCAGCCAACCTGCAGGACATGTGGGCAAAATACAAGCAGAAATACGATCTCAAAGCAGACATCGTCTCGATGCAGAAACCCATTGATGTGGAGAACACCTGGAACTACCGACTGATTATCGTAGATGAAAGCCATAACTTGCGCAACAGCAGCGGAAAGCGATATCACAACATCCAGGAATTGATTCATAAACTGGATTGTAAAACCCTGCTGCTTACCGCTACTCCATATAACAAGGATTTCTCCGACCTGGCCAACCAGCTGAAGCTTTTCCTGAGCGACGACCAGGATCTTGGCATCCGTCCAGAAGCTTACATCCAAAGCCTGGGCGGCGAACGAGAGTTTCAGCGCAAGCATAGCGACATCCACATCCGCAGCATCAAGTCGTTTGAACAAAGCGACAAGACTGATGATTGGAGCGAACTGATGAAGCTCTTCCTAGTTCGCCGCACCCGCACCTTCATTAAGGATAACTTTGCCTTGACAGACGAAAGCAATGGCCGGAAATACCTACAGTTCCCGGATGGAAGCAAATCGTACTTCCCCGACCGCATACCGAAAGCCCTGAAGTTCAAGACACAACAGGGCGACCAGTATAGCCGTCTCTACTCAGAAAAAATGGTAGCGATGATGGAAGAACTCCTATTGCCACGCTATGGGCTTACCAGATATCTGAATGAAGCCAAGGCAGAAGAAGCCTCCCGAGCCGAGAAACAGCTCATCGAGAACCTCTCAAAAGCTGGTCAGCGCATCATGGGATTCTGCAAGAGCACCTTCTTCAAGCGAATGGACAGCAGCGGTTTCGCCTTCCTGCTCACTCTGAAGCGCCACATTCTGCGCAATGCCATCTTCCTCTATGCCATCGACAACAAACTCAATCTGCCCATCGGCGATGAGAACTCCCTACCCGATGACTTCATGGAAGATGAAGATGCCAACGGAATGTTTGATACGGATGATGATAACCAGGACAGCGATGACCTCATCATCCCTACCGAAATGAAATACTACGAGCAGAAAGCCAAGAAACACTATGAACTGCTGATGCAGAAGAATAATGTAAACTGGCTCAACAGCAAGTACTTCAAGCGAACACTCAAGCAGAATCTCAAGAAAGATTGCCAATGCATCATCAAGATGATTCAGCTCTGCGGACAATGGAAAACGAAGGAAGACCAGAAACTCAACGAACTGTACAAGCTCGTAACAGAAACCTATCCGAAAGACAAGATAGTGCTCTTTACCCAATATTCCGACACCGCCAAGTATCTCTGCCGCCAACTCCGCAAGAAGAATGTAGAACGGATAGACATCGCTACGGGCGACAGCAAGAACACCACCAGCATCGTGGAACATTTCTCGCCAGTGAGCAACGAGAAGAGCTATCCTGCCGACCAGCAGAGCCGAATCCTCATCGCCACCGATGTACTGAGTGAAGGTCAGAACCTGCAGGATGCGCACATCATCATCAACTACGACCTGCCATGGGCGATTATCCGACTCATTCAGAGAGCCGGACGTGTGGACCGTATCGGACAGCAGAGCGACCACATAGACTGCTATTCCTTCTTTCCTGCCGATGGTGTTGAACAGGTTATCAACCTGCGTAAGCGCCTGAACGACCGCATCAACGAGGCTGCTAACGTAGTCGGAAGCGACGAGGTGTTCTTCGAGGGCAACGAGCAAAACCTGCGAGATATGTATAATGAAAAGAGTGGCTCGCTCGACGATGTGGACGACAACGATGTGGACCTGGCTTCACAGGCATACCAGATATGGAAGAATGCCACCGATGCCGAACCCGAACTGAAACGCATCATCCCACACCTGAGCAACATGATCAATGCCACAAAGGCAACAACCGACAGGCTGAACGATGGCGTCATCACCTATGCCCAGACACGCAGCGGATTCGATGTGCTCTCCTGGTACAACAGCAAGGGCGAGATCGTGAGCCAGTCGCAGAAGCGCATTCTCCAGGCCATGGAATGCGATGCCGACGAGCCGAATGTGGAACCAGTCGACCAGCATTACGACCTGGTGAAGAAAGCCATAGACAACATCGGCGACGAGAACACGCATGTAGGCGGCATTCTGGGCAGCAGATTCAGTACCCGCTACAAGATCATCCAGCGATTGGAGCGATATTACGAAAAGCCTGTAGATCTCTTCTTCTCCGACGAGAACAAGGAAGAGCTGAAATATGCCATCAACGACATCTACAACTATCCGCTCCAGGAAACCGCCAAGTTTAATCTGGGAAGAATGATGCGACAGAACAACGTGAGCAACGACGACCTGGTGGAGTATGTGCTCGACATGCGCAAAAATAACCAACTCTGCATCATCGACGAAGATACCAACTCCAACAAAGAGCCGAAAATCATCTGTTCGATGGGTTTGAGATGGAGTGAATCACATTCATAATAATTCAAGACATGACAAGAAAAGAATTCAATCAATATATACAGGAAGCCAGTTTCCAGGAACTGTTCGTCACAGAAATGGGATGGAACAACCCCAAGGGCATGACCGATATCCTAGTGCCCCATATCGACGACATAGACTACGAGATGGAGGTCATTGCCGAGCGCAATGGTTTCCAGATACTTACCTGCCTGGTAGAGAAGATACCGACAGCCTCTACCTGCAAAAAAATAGACATCAAACTGCGCCAGCAAGCCCACGACTACATCTGCATCTACATAGAGCAGCAGGGCTTCCACCACCAGTGGGTTGCCCCGGTAAACAAAGTGGAAAAGCGCGACATCGTAACCATCGAGTATGCCAGCGTTGCTCAGGCAGAGTTTCTTTACACCAAGATTCCCGACCTGAGCTTCGATTTTAACGAAGAAACCACCATTGTGGATGTGAAACAGCGCATCCAGGGAGCCTTCATGGTGAATTCAGAGAAGATAACCAAGGATTTCTACGCAGGATTCAAAAAAGAGCATACCCAGTTTGTGAAATATATCACAGGCATCAACGACGAGATAGCCGACGACAAGAAGAACAAGGAGAAGCAATGGTATGCATCCGTGATGCTCAACCGCCTAATGTTCTGTTATTTTATCCAGAAGAAAGGTTTCCTGGATATGAACGAGAACTATCTGCGCGACAAGCTCAGCATGGTGCAGCGAGAGCGTGGCGAGAACGAATTCTTCCAGTCATTCTACAAGGGTTTCCTGATACACCTCTTCCATGAAGGACTGAATGGACACCAGCGTAACGAGGCTTTCCTCAGCAAATATGGCCGCATACCCTATCTGAACGGAGGCATGTTCGATTTTCATGACATCGAAAAGATGTTCAAGGATATTGACATTGATGATGAGGCGTTCCTTCACCTCTTCGATTTCTTCGATAAATGGCGCTGGCATCTGGATACCCGCATCACAGCATCGGGCAAAGACATCAACCCCGACGTGCTGGGCTACATTTTTGAGCAATACATCAACGACCGTGCCCAGATGGGAGCCTACTACACCAAGGAAGACATTACGGAATACATAGGCAAGAACTGCATTCTGCCCTTCCTTTTCGACAGCGTTAAAAAGACCACCTCTGAGAAGAATTTCAAGGAAAAGGGATACATCTGGCAAACCCTGCAGCAGAGCGGCGACAAATACATCTATGATGCCGTTAAGCACGGATATACAGCAGATTGGCTCTCGTTCATCCCGAGTGAGATAGCAGAAGGTGTGGATACCACCCAGCCTCAACTTCTGGAGCGCAGAAGCCACTGGAACGAGCGCACTCCTGAGCCATTCAATCTGCCTACGGAGATATGGCGAGAAACCATCGAGCGATTCCAGCGCTGCGATGATCTGCTGCAGAAGATTGCTGCTGGCGAGATTCACGAAATCAACGATTTCATCACCTACAATCTCAATATCCGTCAGTTTACATACGATTTATTGTTACATACGGAAGACCATCTCTTGGTAGAGCATTTCTATCATGCTATGCAGCACGTCTCTATCCTAGACCCTACCTGCGGCAGTGGCGCCTTCCTGTTTGCAGCTATGAATATTCTGGAACCGTTGTATGAGATCTGCATCACCCGCATGGAGGAGTTCCATCAGAAGAACGAGAAGTTATTCGTTGCTGAACTTGAAGAGATTAGCAAGAAATATCGCAGTAACATTCAGTACTTTATCTATAAGAGTATCATTCTCCGCAACCTCTATGGCGTAGATATCATGGAAGAGGCTGTAGAGATTGCCAAGCTGCGCCTGTTCCTGAAAATGGTGGCGGTAGTGGAAGTAAATCCAAGACTCGATAATCTTGGTCTGGATCCGTTGCCAGATATCGACTTCAACATTCGTTGTGGCAATACTTTGGTGGGATATGCTACGGAAAAGGAATTGGATAATGACTTGAATTATGGCGACATGTTTGCCAAACAGGAGTTCAAGGACAAGGTAGAATTGGAGATGGAGGTTGTGGCTCGTGCCTACAAGCAGTTCAAGGACCTTCAGCTTACTTCGCAGGAGGAGGCAAGCGAGTTTAAGGAGTCCAAGATGCTGCTCAAGGCAAAGCTTTCAGGACTTAACGACTTGCTGAATCATAAGCTTTTTTCTTCAATGGTATCAGATGCCAGCATTTCGTATGAAGAATGGCTCTCCAGCCACCAGCCTTTCCATTGGCTGGCGGAATATTATCATATCATGCATAGCAATGGTGGCTTTGATGTTATCATTGGCAATCCGCCGTACTTAGAAGTCCGTCAAATAGAATACAACATTAGAGATAATTACAAAACATTAGATAGTGGTGCTGTACATGTCTATTGCATGGAAAGGAGTCTCAATATTCTTAATACTAATGGAAGCATCAGCATGATAGTTCCATTAGCATTGGTATGCACACAAAGAATGGTTACAATTCAAAACATTCTAGAATCTCATAAGAGTGTTTGGTATTCTAACTATTCCTGGAGACCGGCAAAATTGTTTGATGCCGTAAATCGAGCATTGTCAATCTTTACTGCTATTCATACCAATATACATGAAGTTTACTCGACTGAATATACAAAATGGGCAGCAGACGACAGAAAGTTACTCTTTAGGAATAAGCACTTTGTAAAAGTTTCCCCAAAAAGAGATTCTTTTTGGATTCCAAAATTTACGCATAAAGTTGAAAAAAACATCTTAGAGAAAGTTTTAAAATCTCATATGTCTTTAGGAAATTATCTTTCTAGTCATAAGTCATCATCTATGTTTTATAGAACTACTGGTGGACTTTATTGGAAGGTATTTACAGACTTTTCTCCAAAGTTTTATTTAAATGGTATTGTAATGAAATCGAGCCGAGAAACGTCTATGAGTCTTGGCGAGGAGCTAAGTTCTAAAACTGCTGTAGCTATATTCAGTAGCAATTTGTTTTGGTGGTGGTACACTATCACGTCTAATTTAAGAGATTTAAATCCTTCAGACATAAAGGGTTTTCGCTTTAGTAGTGAAGTTGCTACAGATAATGCCATAAAAGAAAAAGGAGAAGAATATTTGAAAGACTTGGAAGATAATAGCACAATGCTCATACGTGAGCAAAAAAATAAGGGCACAACAGAAACCCAATCGTTCAAAATCAGCAAATCCAAGCCCATCATCGACGAAATCGATAAGCTTCTGGCGAAGCATTATGGCTTTACAGAAGAAGAGCTCGACTTCATTATCAACTACGACATTAAGTATCGTATGGGAGATGAGCTGAACAAGGATGAGGAGTAAAACGAAGAATCCCTGTTGCTGATGCTACTTGGCAAGCATCGGCAACAGGGAATAGCATATCAAACTAAGCCATTCTTCTTCAACAAATCTGTCAATTCTTTCCCCTTTAAAGTACTCCGCTCCGATTTATCATAAACATAAAGCAAGCCGAGACCATCCTCTATATCAGCTAACACAACTGTTATAATACGGGCACCGCCACTTTTACCAGTTCCTTTCGATTTGATAGCCATACGAACCTTACGCAAGCCACCACCTAAATCTGCACCTAAAGAAGGGGAAGAACTCAACTCATTCATCAATTCCTTCAAATCAGATTTAAAAGACCTGTAGCGCTTATTCAATCGTTTAGCTTCCCTTTCAAAAGAAGGGAACGTATATATCTTACAACTCATTCAGCACGTCCTCCAATGGTTTAAGCTCTAGCTTTCCTTCACGATAGGATTTCAACTCATGGAGGGCATTGTCGAAACCTGAGAGTATTTCTTCTTTAGTCATGCAAGGCTCTTCTTGAACCATACACGCCTCATTTACCTCTTTTTGGGCAAAGAGGTTTCTTATCCTATCCAAAAGATGGATATCTTGTGTATTAAGCACCTGACGAATAATATCATTCTGTGCTGCTTGTATATTTAATGCTGTCATACAAACTCCTTTTTTAAAATTTGCTTTCTAAATACCAAATATCACTTATTTCCTGCAAAAATACACAGAAGTTTTCAAAATACCAAATATTTTCAGGCAAATCTACAAAAAAGCTGGTATTTCCTTTGATTTTCAGCGGATTATTCGTATTTTTGCATCATTATAAATAGATTTCTTTTGTATGCCAGAGATACTATCACATATAGGAAACCTGGACTTGCTGAAACGACCAAAGACTGCGTTTCTCTGTTCCAGCAAGACTACAAGCCGAGACATCCTAAAAAGTTTCGACTGGGCTACAAGTGTGCCTAAAGATTCCTGCATCATCAGTGGATTCCAAACAAAACTGGAAAAGAACGTACTGCAACTTCTTCTGAAGCGCCACATCCCAGTCATCATTGTGTTGGCTAGAAAAATGTATAAGGAACTACCTGCCGAAATTCAATCAGCCATCAACAACGACGAAGTCCTCGTTCTCTCCCTCTCCCATCTTCCCCGCAACTCCAAGCAAAGCGCTCTGACTAGGAACAAATACATCATCCGCATCGCTGACAACATAGTATTTGGAGCTTTAGACCCAACCAGTTCACTAGCTAACCTGGCAGAAGAACAGAAACAACTTGGAATAGAAAGGCACGGAAACGTATGATATCAAAGGATAATGCGTATGATACAATCGTAGAATACGGAAGAAGTTGTCGGAAAAGACGGATGAAGTTGTCGGAAAAGATAGTATAGGTTTTCGGAGAAGTAATCTCCGTAGACCGCACAACAGCTGTTGTGCGCTTGCATAACAGCTGATATGCGCTCGCACAACACGTGTTGTGCGAGCGTAGACCAGCTGATGGGCGCCTACAGCAAACCAACATTACTCGCAGATGGTTTTATCTATCTGTTTTGTAAAAACTTATAACCGGATTTTTGATATTGATTACTATACAATCTAGAGATAGAAACAGAGCTATTAAACACTTCATTTGCCATATTACCTGTTTTTCTATAAGAGAAAAATCTATAGTTGTACGACTATAACCCCTATAGTCGTACAACTGTAGAGCTAATGTTGTACAACTATAGCACCTATAGTCGTACAACCGTAGAGTTATAGTCGTACAACTATAGGTTTTATAATCGTATAACTACTGTTTATCTGCAAGACCCACATTCACACAACACGATAACACTTTGATTATCAATATATTGCGATTTCAAACCATATTTTCAATATTCACAGCAAAATAAGAGCCGGATGAAAATAAGAGAATCTCAGCAGAGGATTTGTCATAAAAAACTATAGTCACATTTGTATCAAAACTTGGGTTAAACAGAGAACAAAGCCTAGATCATAGAAACCCAAAAAGGGATGCCACACTAGGTGACATCCCCATATGAGAATCAAATACCCAAACTTTACTTGCTCTCAGCCTCAGCCTGCTTGGTTTCTGCTGCGTTAGGACCATAGTAGCCATAGTAAGCCTGGTAACGGGTGTAACCCCAGTTAGCCTGAGCCTTCTCTGGATCGAGCTGCTTAGCCTTGTCGAGAACCTTGATAGCCTCCTGGTAAACAACCTTGCGGCCGTTAGGATCCTGCAAGTTACCAGCCTTGCTGTTGTAGCATGCACCCAGATAAGTAAGAACAACTACGTTATCCTCCTTTGCAGCAAGAGCCTGCTTCAAACACTTGATAGCGTTGTCAGCATCGTTCTTTTGGATATACATCATACCCTTGTTAGCAAGAGCTACGAAGTTGTTAGGGTTCTTTGCAATAGCTGCGTCCAAAAGTTCAGTCTGCTCCTTCTCCATCTTCAATGAAGAGTACATAGAGTTCAAACCATCGAGAACAACCTCATTGGTCTCGTCCTGAGCAAAGATACCCTTGAGCTTGTTAACATAAGCGAGAGAGTCCTCGTGAGTCTTCAAGCCGTCCTTCATCACATAGAGCTTGAGGTTGAGGGCATCCTTAGCCTCCTTCTCGCTCTTCATAGCGATGTCGCAATACTTCTCGCAACGGGCAGCATCCTTAGCCTGATATGCATAACGGGCTGCAAAGAGAGCAACCTGACCGATATACTCCTTCTCGCCATCCTTCTGCTTCTGGTCTACAGAAGCGAAGAGAGGAGCATTGTCAGTATCGAGGAATGTACCCCAATACTTCAATACCTCATCAGCCTTATTGTTCTGGGCTGCTGTCTGACCCGCATTAACGAGCTGAACACGAGCACCCCATACACGGCTAGCGTTGTTGTTAAACTTAGGAGCAACCTTACCCTTAGCGTTAGGAAGCTGGTCGTACTTGTAGCACTCAATGGCATTGATCAATGCATTGTAAGCGCCCTCAGACATAGCAGCCTCGTCTACCGGGTCGTTCTTCTTCATGATCTGATTGGTCTGCTGGATGCTCTGCTGGTCGTTGAACTGCTTCATAGCGAGATCAACGAGCTTGTTGTAAGCCTTGGCCTTCTCTGCATCGTTTGCCATCTGACCTAAATTCTGCTTAACCAAAGCCTCAGCCTCGGCATAAGTCTTAGCCTTCATGACTGCCTTGAGAGCGTCACTGTCGCCTGCGAATGCTGATGTGGCACCTAGTACCATCATTGCAGCTACTAAAAACTTTTTCATTTTTCTTAATGAGTTTAAAAGTTGTTATTATATATTTTTACGCGTCTTTTCTTTTATTCGAAATCTACGTTGTTTGAGTCCGCATTCTCTGTTTCTGATGCTTCGTCTGCGAGATGAGCCTCAGCCTCGGCAGCCTCTTCGGCAGTCTTGGCACCTACGGTATCATTCTCTATCTCCTCGCTCTTCTTTGCCCAAGCAGAACGGCTCTCCTCTTCTACAGAAGCCTCGAGCTCTGAACTCATCACCTTGCATACGCTGGCAATGACATCATTCTTCTTAGCAAGGTTGATGAGGCGCACACCCTGGGTAGCACGGCCCATGACACGGCAATCAGCTACTGCAAGACGAATCACGATACCACTCTGGTTGATAATCATGAGGTCGTTATCATCGGTTACGTTCTTGATAGCTACCAGTCGACCGGTCTTATCGGTAATACTCAGTGTTTTCACACCCTTACCACCACGCTTGGTAACGCGGTAATCGAGTACATCAGAACGCTTACCATAACCCTGCTCGCTCACTACCATCACGGTTTCCTTCTCAGGATCGTTGACAACAATCATACCTACTACGGCATCATCACCCTCATCGAGGCGCATACCACGAACACCGGTAGATGTACGGCCCATTGTACGGATCTCGTTCTCGTCGAAACGGACTGCCCGACCATTGCGGTTGGCAATAATCAGCTCGTTATGACCATTTGTCAGACGAACATCTACAACCTCATCGCCCTCTACGATGTTGATAGCAATCACACCATTGGCACGTGGACGGGAATATGCCTCCAGACAGGTCTTCTTCACGGTACCGTTCTTGGTAGCGAAGACTACATAATGGTTGTTGATGAACTCTGCATCATTCAATCCCTTCAAGCGGAGGAATGCATTCACCTGGTCATCGCTCTCGATGTTGAGGAGGTTCTGGATGGCACGGCCCTTGGAATTACGGTCGCCCTCAGGAATCTCGTAACACTTCAACCAGTAGCAGCGGCCCTTCTTGGTGAAGAACAGCATGGTCTGGTGCATGGTAGCAGGATAGATATACTCGGTGAAGTCCTTATCACGGGTACGGGCTCCCTTAGAACCTACTCCACCACGAGCCTGCTCACGGAACTCTGACAATGGGGTGCGCTTGATATATCCGAGATGACTCACGGTGATAACCACTGGGTCGTTTGGATAGAAGTCTTCTGGGTTGAACTCATGGTCATCTGGTTTGATCATGGTGCGACGTGCGTCACCATACTTCTCCTTCACCTCGTTGAGTTCGTCCTTCATTACCTTCTTGCAGAGCTCAGGATCGTTCAGAATCTGGTTCAAGTAGTCGATAGTCTTCATCAACTCGTTGAATTCATTATGCAACTGCTCCAGACGCAAGCCTGTCAACTGGCTGAGGCGCATATCCACGATGGCCTTACTCTGAAGTTCATCGAGTTCGAAACGCTTCTCCAAGTTGCGCTGGGCATCAGATGGAGTCTTGCTGGCTCTGATAATATGTACCACCTCGTCGATGTTGTCGCAAGCAATAATCAAGCCCTCAAGAATATGAGCACGCTCCTGTGCCTTCTTCAGTTCGAACTGGGTGCGGCGAATCGTAACATCATGACGATGCTCTACGAAATACTTCACACACTCCTTCAAGTTCAAGAGACGTGGACGGCCATTAACAAGTGCGATGCAATTCACTGAGAATGAACTCTGAAGAGCTGTCAGCTTAAAGAGCTTGTTCAGAAGAACATTGGCATTAGCATCACGCTTTACATCAACAACGATACGCATACCCTGACGGCCAGACTCATCGTTTACGTTAGCGATGCCATCTACTCTGCCTTCCTTGGCAAGGTCAGCAATAGCCATCACGAGCTGCTCCTTGTTTACACCGTAAGGAATCTCAGTGATAACAATTCTGTCATGGTTTTCACTACTTTCAATCTCGGCTGTAGCACGAACCACGATTCTGCCTCGACCAGTTTCGTATGCATCCTTCACTCCCTGGATACCATAGATGGTAGCACCGGTTGGGAAGTCAGGAGCAGGGATATACTGCATCAATCCATCTGTGTCAATGTCAGGATTATCGATGTATGCACAGCAACCATCAATCACCTCACCCAGGTTGTGGGTAGGTATATTGGTAGCCATACCTACGGCAATACCGTTACCACCATTTACCAGAAGATTAGGAATCTTGGTAGGCATCACGGTAGGCTCCTGCAAGGTATCATCGAAGTTGTTGGTCATATCAACCGTTTCCTTGT